>Ga0335073_10004481_pt1 | contig 19518 bp, 22 predicted proteins | sample Lox_Sample_22_FD_207093 | JGI IMG/M metagenome (GOLD analysis project Ga0335073, IMG submission 207093) | Soil microbial communities from Loxahatchee National Wildlife Refuge, Florida, United States - Lox_Sample_2.2 | ecosystem: Environmental > Terrestrial > Soil > Wetlands | place: USA...
CCTTGCATGCGACTCACCGCTTCGCCATAGCCTGACACCGGATGCCATCTTCCGCCAGTTCCCGCACCCCAACTGCACCCCAAGCTAGGCAGCGCCTGTGTGGCCCCGGCTCGTCCCCCCCGGCTGCGGGCCGTGACTTTACATCCTGCCCGGCCGCGCCTGCCTCGAAGTGCAGCGCCGCGCTCATCCGCGAGATCCACACCTCATCCATCCCGGCCATGCATCCCGCGTATATCCGTGAGAGGACTTCCACACTGTGACCGGCCCACTTGGCGACGTCCGCGGCGGGAACGCCGGAGTTCAGCCGCCAGGTGATACCTGCGTGCGGATAGTCATACGGTCGTTTCATCAGAGGCGTTGCAAGCTGTTCTGGGGTAAGTGTCATGGTTCGTACGTTGCTGTGAACCCGCCACCAGGTAGACGGCTGGATTGGCTTGCCCCGCTCGCTGCGGAAAAGACGCCCGTCGGCGGTGGTTCCGAAGCGTTCGATGTGCGTGCGGAGCATGCCGACAAGCTCCGGTGGTATCGGCACCCTGCGGACTGACTTGCGGGAGCGGCCCTTGAGACCGCGCTCCTCGTGCACGTCTCCGGTGTTGGTCCACTCCTTGCCGGGGGCCGGAACAGAGTCGCCGAAGGTAAGACTCCCCCATCCTTCCTCGGGGAGCCCATACAGCTTCTCCTGCGCTGCCAGATAATTCGAGGGCTAGAGATGACAGGCTCTCGACGTGGATGATGGTGCGCATGTCTCGCAAAGCCGTGGCCGCGTGCGTGCGATGGGTCATCGCATCACTGGTTGCCATCGGTCTCTTCTGGCTTTGCCTGTGGCTCTTCCATTTCGCCTGGTTCTCGTGGCTCCCGCGCGGTGACGCTGACCGATGGGTCGTCGCTGCCGCGTTTGCCACGGTTACGGCAACGGTGGTAGGCGCGGCGATGGCCTACTGGGCAGGGCGTGGTGACCGCGCCGACACCCCGGAGACGCGGATGGGCTGGACCGTCCGGCAGAAGGCGCGGGCCTCCCGCAACTCCCGGATCACGCAGGTTGGCCGCGACCTGCGTGATCCATGGCGGTAGCGCCCATGCCCGGCACCGGCGAAGGCCCACAGCACACCGTCCAGGAAGCTGTCGCGAAATACAGAAGCCAGGTCATACAGGTGGGAAACTACTACGCTGGAGCTGAGCTTCCGCCGGTCCAGGCGCCGGTGTCCCTGCCTCCCCTCCCGCAGCCGCTGGTCGGCCGCGATGTACAGGCCCAAGAGCTGCTGACGTTGCTCGATGCCGGTCACGCCGACGGGCAACGCACGACAGCAGTCATCGCGGTGACCGGCTTGCCTGGCGTCGGCAAGACCGCCTTGGCGCTGCATGCCGCCCACCACGCACGCGACGCGGAGCGCTGGTTTGACGGCGGTGTGCTATACGCCGACCTCCGCGGCTACAACGCGTCGGGCAAGCTCACGAGCGACCAAGTCCTGAGCCGGTGGCTTCGTGACCTGGGAACACGTGACGCCGATATGCCGGCAACGGCAGAGGAGCGGCTCGATCGGTACCGTTCGCTGCTCTACCGGCTGGCAGAAGATGGGCAGCGCGTCCTCCTGGTAGCCGACAACGCGTCCAGCGTCGAGCAGGTACAGCCGCTGATCCCGCCGCGAGCTGAACACCGGCTCCTCATCACCTCGCGAGACTCGCTTGTATCGCTCCCGGCGCGGCAGCTCGCAATCGTGCAGCTTGATCGCGATCCTGCCGCCGAGCTGATCGCCGAGAGGCTGCGCCGGGTCCGGCCAGACGACGCTCGGCCCGCAACCGAGACGGTCGCGCTCGCATGCCTGGCCGCGCGCTGCGGCGGACTCCCGATTGCCCTGGAGATCGTCGCCCAGCTGTTGGCCGGGGATCCCGGTCTGCCCATCGCGCACGTGGCCGAGGCAGTCGCAGCCGAACAAGCAGGCGACGACCGGAACGCCGGTCTGCTCGGGGCGGCGTATGACGCATTCGGGCTCTCCTATCAGCGGCTGGTCCCTGAGGCAGCGCGCACCTTCCGTCTGCTGGCCCTCAACGCCGGCCCGGGGATCGCCACGGCAGCCGTCGCGGCGCTGGTTGACCAGCCGGTTGACCGTACCCGTGAACTGCTGGCCGTGCTCGCGCAAGCCAGCCTGGTCACCGAGCAGCAGCTCGGGAGCGGCTGGTGGGTGATGCACGACCTCGTGCATGCATATGCTGCTGACTGCGCCGCACGTGACTGCACCGGCCCGGAACGCGACTCCGCGCTCGACCGGGTGCTGGTGCACTATGCCAGGACCGCCTTCGATGCCTACGAGACGCTGCGGCTTCTGGACAGCGGGCCGGATCAGGCAGTCTCCGAACGATTCCAGGATCGCGCCACCGCCTTCGCCTGGTTCGACCGTGAACGCGACAACCTGATCGCTACCGTCAGCCGGACCGCCGAATCGGTTCAGCCGACTTCGTCAGAGGCTGGCGCCGCCCACCTCTACCTCTCCTGCACGCTGGCGCTCATGCTCGGTCAGTATTTGCCACTGCGGTTCCTGTTCGATGAGCTGCTGGCTGTCAGCGAAGCCGCGCTCAGGATGGCACGCCGGCTGGATGACGCGAGCCTCGAAGGCAGAGCGCTGGACAGCTTCGGCGACGCGCAGCTTCGCCTGGGTCAGCTTGAAGCAGCTCATGCAACATTCCAGCAGGTCGCGCAGCTGGCCTGGGACCAAGGTGACCGTGGCCTCGAAGCTGATGCGCTTCTCAGCATTGGCATCACCCTGGCGAGGATGCGCCGGTTCGACGAGGCTTTCGCCGCCTACGACCGCTCCAAGGCCGTCTACCGCGACCTGGGCGATCTTAGCGGGGAAGCGTCCGTGCTGAATTCAATCGGGGTTGCCCAGAATGCGATGCGGTCGCCGGAGGAAGCCGCCGCCGCCTATCGCGACGCGGTGGCATTGTGCCGCCAGTCGGGGAACCGGCGTATGGAAGCCGCGATGCTCGTTAACCTCAGCGGGGTCCTTCCAATTCTGGGCCACCTGCAGGAGTCGGTAGACACCGGCAATGCGGCACTGGCGATCTATCAGGAGCTGGGCGGAGATAGCTCTAAAGAAGCAGAAGCCTGGCACAACATAGGGACGGCAATCCGTCGGTCTAAAGAATTCAAGCGCACCGGCGCGCCCGCTTTTGTGCTGCAACGCGCTGTTACGGCTTACCGGAACGCCGGCGACGAGCACGGTACGGCCGAAGGACTCAACAGCCTGGGAATCGCCCTCGCGCAAACATGGCGATTCAGGAGGCAGGCCGTCGCAGCGTACCAGGAAGCCACAGACCTCTTCTACAAGACGCATGACCGGCACAGCGCTGCCCGGACCTTGGCTGCCCTTAGCATCGCGCTACGCAAGTTGCGTCGCTTCGAGGAAGCTATCGACGCAGCGCGGCGGAGCGCCGACGAGTACCAGGCAGCGGGTGATTCAGCCGGCGAAGTTGATGCTCTGGTGCTCCTCGGCGTAGCGCTGGCACGCGTCCGGCGCTTCGACGGCGCCACCGCGGCCTTTACGCGATCGCGGGACAAGAGCCGCAGTATAGGCGACAACCATCACGAGGAAATTGCCAACAGCCTAATCGCAGCCGCGCAGAAGAAACAGCGGTGGCGCATACTGCTCGCCGCAACGACCATATATGTATGACCGCCGTTAGCCGGTCAAGCGCTCCCTGATCACCTACGACCACGGACCTAATGCGCGGGTCTCGGCAGGTCGTAGCGCTGCATCGCTACCGCGTGCCAACGGCCGCCCAGCCTGCACATGAGCTTGCAGTGCTTCATGCTCGTGCGACGGCTGGTCTTGGTAACGATGGCTGCCCGCCACTCCCCCGTAAGGCAATCAGTCGACCACGGCCCGCGGCCGACCACGCCGCCACGCAGAAGGGCGGCGGGGCTCGCGGTCACGGCCGCCTGCCGCTCACGCGCGGCGTGCAGGGCAACGGTGACCGGGCTTCGACCAGCAGGTATCCGCTGGTCAGCGGGGTTTCCCCTGTTGTGGGTGCCCCGCTCACGACTTCGGCCTGCGCGCGATTTGTCCCGCGGTCGGACTGCTACAGCTCGGCGCCCGGAGCAAACCCGCAGGTCAGCCGCAGGAAGCAAGCACCGGATCACTCTTCGCGACCGCGCAGGTTGGTGCCCTGGATACCGCCCGAACTCGTCGCAGAATGCGCAGCGAGCCGGCGCCGGGCCCAACCCGTTCTGACCAACCAACCGTGCAGTGGCGGAGAGTCAGGGCTTTGCGACGCGTCCAAGTCCGCGGCCGGTGGGGTCTGCGAAGTCGCTGGCGGTCACTGCTGGGCCACGCCCGGCTTGATGGAGCGTTTCGCCGAGTACAGCGGCTGCTTCTGCGGTCATGCGGCTGCTCTGGACGCGTTCGTGGAGGACTGAGTGAATACTGACGCCGCGCGTGTGCGGCACGGTGCAAGCGACCCGTCGGGCGTCGTAGTCCTCGCTGAGGAGGATCTTGGATGTTAGGCCCGTGGTTGCTGATCTTCGGGCGAGGGCGATGATCGTTGATTCTGCCCAGTGTTGCCAGTCGTCGGTGAGATTGCGGCCATCGGCGACGTCCTCTTGGGCTGACTGGACGTCCTCGAGGGTTACGTAGCGTGTGGTATCCATGACCGGCCAGTCAGGTCTGATACCGGCAAGGGCGGTCTTCGCTAATGCGGCGGTTTCTGGGATACCGGCGCGGTGGGTTAGCTCGTCCTGGACGATATCGATGATCACGACGCGGTCATTGCCGGTTTCGTCCAGGACGGCAGCTTCGATGTCCTTATCGACAGCCATCGACAGCAGTGAGGATGTGTCGAGGAACCAAACCCTCGCGCGGGGTGCGCTCACTGGCTTCCGGTTCCGGATTCGGGATACATCACCTCGTCGAAGAGCGCATCGTCGTCAGCTCGGCTGAGCAGGACAGCTACCGTGTTCATGCCGACGTATCCGGCTCGTGCGGCTTCCAGGGCGGCGGTTACGAGCCTGGCCGGAGGGCGCTGCTCGCGAGTTGTCTTTTCGGGGCCAGGACTCTCGCTGAGAAGGTGCCGGGCGGCACCGACGAGTGCGCCGGCGCGGAGCTTGTCAGCGAGATCCGTTTTGGCGGGAACGGTCAGGAAGCCTGCTTCGACTATTTGCGATAGCGCGCACGGCAGCGAGACGCCGTAGCGGAGCATCAGGTAGCCGAGCGCTGCGCGACCGCGAGCGGTGCCGGTGCTGAGATCATCGCGGTCGCAGCCGAGCCAGGCGAGGGTCGTGGTGACGGCCTTGACCGGTAGCAGCAGATGCCCCGCGAACGAATTGACGCGCCTCTCGATGTAGGAAGTGGCGAACATGTCACCGATCTGCTCTTCGATGACATCGCGAGGGTCGCGCAGCAGATGATGCCCAAGTTCGTGCGCGAGAGTAAACCGAGTCCGGCCAACCGGGTAATCGGTATTGATTACCAGCAGCGCCGCCTGACCGTCGTGCGCGCACAGCCCGTCGCTTCCCTCACCGAGGGGACTGAGCGCGACGTCGGCTGCGAAGTGCATCTCAACCAGCGCCGGAAGATCTCCTATCTCCGCGACGCCAAACTCAAGGATGCGACGCACCTCTTCAGCGAGGAAACGCCCCTGGCGCTGCGCTTCCGGGGCGGTCCGCGGCGAGCTCGCGAGACTGGTGGCGACCAGCCTCTCTATCGCGGCTCCGCCAGGTGAGAGCTGACGCGGGGGCAGTTCGCTGTGCTTGCCCAGCCGGTTCTCGGCCTGAAGGATCTCGATAGCGCGTGCCCTTGCACCGGAGGTGGCGGAATCGGGAGCAGTCGCGGCGACCCGGTGCGCGAGTGCCAGCGCCGGGCGTGTGGTGTCAGAACTGCTAAGCAGGGCCGACAACGGCAAATGCAGCGCACGGGCCAGCGCCGGCAGTTCCCTCGGAGCGACCCGGCGGCGACCGTTCTCGATCTTTGACAACTTGTCCCTGGTCAGCCCGACTTGCTCGGCCAGCGCAGCCGAGTCGAGCCCGGACCGGCGACGTGCCTCACGAACTCGCCGTCCGACCAGCGCATCTAGCTCCGGAACCTGTTCCCTGTCACTGGAGATGGACTGCTCGAGCGGCTCAAGCCCGAGCAGCGCGGCAACATCAGCGGCCGCGACCTTGTTGCCGGTCATGTCTCCTCCTCCCTCGGAGCGCGTTGCCGAAGAAGTGCGTGTCGAGGCGCTTCCAGCTACCACCATCACACTATCACTCATCGCAACTATGCCAACACGAGGGTGCGATTTCATATTTCCGTGGCCTACGTCGCCACTGGATCCACCCATCCGCCAGTGCTATCACCGCACGCCTGCCAGCGCGAACGCAATACGATCGCGAGCCATGAGCTGAGCTGGGGCCTGCCGGGGGTGCATGTCTGCGGCAAAAGGCCCGGTGATGGCCGACCCGGCCGCAGCGACTCTGGCCGCCGGGGTCACCGATTGAGCTGCCCGTCGTCGCCTTGCGTCCGCAGGCGGCCAGCTCACGGCCCCCCGGCTAGGGCCGGCGTGTATGCCGGTGCGGCGAACGGGCCCAGGCGCGGCATTTGAGACGGCCTGAGGCGCGGCGGGCGTGCGCAGGTCGAGGCTGATGACCGAGTACTCGTTGCCACCGTGCAGATGCCGGAGCAGGTCGGCGACCGCGAGCGCTCTCGCGGCGGCACCGACGAAGGCCGCGCCGACGGTCACGCCGGCGACTTCGACCATGCCGCATCGGGCTGCGGCTTCCTCGGCACCTGCCCGGACCTGGCGGTTGATCTCGGATTCGTAGGCTGCAGCCAGACCGCGCGCTGCTACCGGCCGTGGCGGGAAGGCATCGGCCGGGTCTTCGGGAGAGGGGAACGTATGGAGCACCATGTCGAGGTACTCGACGTGCCCCGCGCCAAGCCCGGCGTCGACGACACGGCAGAACCGGTTGCCGCCGAGCAGGCGGCGTGGCTCTGGACGGTCGAAGCCGGCCAGGGCGATTGCTGGCTCGTTCCCTGCAGGGTGAAAGTGCTCGTCGAAGGCACGCTCGACGATCGCCGTTTGAGCCGATAGTCGGCGAGAGCCGCGCTGCGGCCGAGTGGTGGGCATCTAGGACCGAGGAGGGCAGGGGAGCTGATGATGGCAGGCGTCACGCTTCTCCGCTTCGACGAGGACGGCCTTGTTCTCGACCAACGGGACCACTGGAACGACATCGATGGGCGCCATGAGCCGTATCCCGGCTGGTGAGCCTGCGCTCGGTGCCACCGTGTCGCCGGCGGCGAACTGCCCAGGGATCACAAGCTGGCGACGGGATTTAACCGGGGGGATGTCACGCCTGCGGCGAGTTGCCCGTCACGGTGGCGAACTCCCACTGGTGCCCCGCCGGATCCAGGGCAGCGTAGCTCCGCACGCCCCACGGCTGATCCGTCGGTGCGCTGAGCACGGCAGCACCCTCCCGCTCGGCGTGCTCGAAGTGAGCGTCGACGTCGTCCACGAAGACGGTAATGGTATGAGTCAGCAGCGGCCAGGACCGCCCGGCCGCCTCCTCGAAGAGCGGTGCTCGTTCGCGCATCCACGCCCTGAAGTCATCGCCAGAACCCGAGATCATCACGACTCCGCCGCCAGGCCCTCGGAGCCGTGCTGTCAGGTTGTCCCCGCCCCGGTCGAAGCGCTTTGCCTCGGTGAACCCGAACACCCGGCACAGCCATGCCAGCGCTGTAAACGGATCTTCATAGGACAGGTGGGGCACCACCTTCTGTCTTGCGTGTCGCACCATATCCGCCAGGCTATGCCCATCAGGTTCGCACCGAAGTCATCGTCGCGACTGCCGCAGACACCTCCCCATCAACGTCTCGTAGCACAAGCCCTGTCATCGCAGCCCGATGATGCGCTTACGATAAGCGGCCTGCGCAGAGGTGATCGTTTAGTTGCGCTAGGAGCTGGCGAACCCCGCGCTTTCCGTTCCGGTAAGGTCGCGTGGTCATCGCCTACGGCCAGAACGCCGGCGACTGTCCTGACCCCAACGGCCCAGCCCACGGCTACGTCGTCTCGATCCCGGAGACGGGAGGACCGCTGGACTACTTCCAGGTCGGCAGCGGCGGAGATCGGGGAGCGGTGTGGATGGGCGGCAAGCTCACCGGTCATCGACCCGCAGGGGAACGTCTACGTGGCCAGCGCCGATGGCTACAACCTCGGCGCCGGCCGGCCGTATGACGACAGCGACGCGGTGCTCGAGCTGTCGCCGGCCATGTACCTGGAGTCGATGTTCTATCTCAGCGACTGACAGCAGCTCAGCGGCGACGACCTCGACCTCGGAACCGGGGACCCCGCCCTTGTGGACGGTTTCGTGTTTCAGGTCGGCAATACCGACACCGGCTACCTGCTGCGGCAGGGGCATCTGGGCGGCAAGGACGGCCAGATCGCGTCACTTCCGGTGTGCCACGGCGACCCGGACGGCGGGCACGCGGTGATGGGCTCGGTCGTCTACATACCCGTGCCCGGACGGCGTGACGGCGGTCAGGGTCTCGGCCAAGGCCCCGTACCTGAAGCAACTGTGAACCGCCAGCGACGGCGCTGCCGGCGCGCCGATCATCGCTGCTGGGCTGGTCTGGACGATCGGACCCGACAAACGGGTGCACGGCCTCAACCCGGCCAGCGGCCAGGAGCTCGTCTCGATCCCCTTCGGCGGGTCGGCGAACCACTTCCCGACCCCGTCGGCAGCCGACGGCCTGCTGCTACTTCCCGGCACCAGCCAGGTCTTCGCCTTCACGGGCCCCGCAGGACTGCCGCCGCCCGCTGGTGACTGAGACCTGCGACCCGCATGGACAGCGCTGCACATTCCGATCTTGCTGCGGGAAACCGGTGACGGCGCGTTCTCGCATCACCGAGAACGCCTGGCCCGCCAGGCCGCGGTGGCGGAACGCAGTGCAGACTGATCAAGAGCCAGTATGTGCACCATCTACCTGCAGAAACTGCTGTCCTTGCTCTGCTGGACCGTCATCAGCATGTGCCAGATCGTGGCTCTGAGCCGGGCGGTCGCCGGAATTGGCTGTCTGGCGTGCTGTCACTCGGCTCGTGTGCGGCTATGAGTGGGACGGGCGAGGTTGCGCCGGGGTCGGGGCGAGCGCGTCGATCAGGGTGAGGACGGCGTTAATGTAAGGCTGCACGTCGAGCCCGGGATCCCAGGCGTGCTGCAGTACAAGGCCCTGGAAGATTGAAGCGCAGACTCGCGCGGCGCCACCGGGGTCGAGTTGCCGGGGCAGTTGGCCGTCGCGCTGTCCCTGGCGGAAGAGTTCGGCCAGGATCTGCAGCGGCTCGTCCAGGCCGCCGCGGACGATGCTCATCACGCGGTCGTTGTGCAGGGCCTCTCCCCACACCTGGACAGTTACCCGGCGCCAGCGCTGCTCGGCTGGGTCTGCGAGGCGTCCCAGCGACACTCCGACCAGCCGGCGCAGCGCCTCGGCAACATCGTCACCGTCGCGCCACTGGGCCAGGGCCGCGGCTTCGGCTGCGTGATGCTCGGCCGCGATGGCCGCCACGATGTCTTCCTTGGACCGGAAGTACCGGTAGATGGCGCCGGCGCTCAGGCCGGTCTCGGCCACGATGTCCTGCATCGTGGCCTGGTGGAAGCCGCGCCGGGCGAAGCAGGTGATCGCGGCGTCCATGATCTGGCGGCGCCGTGAGGCGAGATAGCTCTGGCTGACGCGCGGCATCTCAGGTCCGCCTCGCGCCGGCGACGTGGTAGTACGCGGGTACACCCGGGCACTTGCCTGCGGGGTACAAACGTTCGGCCGCCTCGCTGACCTTGGTGTCCCATTCCAGATCGAAGCCGCGCGCTGCCAGGTAGCACGGCACCTGCGCGGGATCGAATCCGAACGTGAACGGCTCGCCGACCCGCCGTACCGCGCGGAGCGTTGTATCGGCTCCGTCGAACACGGCTGTCCCGTCGATGATCCCGCGGTCCACGTAGGTGAACACGACCGCAGATCCCGTCCCCAGTACCGCGGCCAGGAATGTGAAGGTGGCATCAACAGCTTCCGGACTGAGGTAGTTGGTCACCCCCTCCCACAGCACCAGGGTCGGCGCGCCCGGCTCAAGCCCGGCGTCAGCGAGCTTCGCTGCCGGATCATCGGTTCCGAATACCACCGGCACGAATCTGACCCGGCCCGCCGCCTCGCCGGTGCCGTCCTGCACGACGCGCCGTTTGGCAGCCTGGGTTGCCGGATGGTCCACCTCGAACACCTTCACTCGTCTCATCGCGGGCAGCCGGTAGGCACGGCTGTCGAACCCGGCGCCCAGGATTATCACCTGCCGGACCCTGGGAAGCTCGGCCGCGACCTTCTCGTCGATCAGCCTCGTGCGCGCGACGACGCCCGCGCGAACGCATGGCCAGCGATGATCAATGAACGCCTCGATAAGTGTCCTGGCGACCCCAGCTCGCGCCAGCCCGGCCACGACCCGGAACTCGGGGGTGAGAAAGCGGACCGCCAGCGGATCGTCGGCCACCCGGCGGCCCGCCGGGCGCCGGGCCTCGAGGGCACGGAACAGGGCGTTCTGCACGGCGGTCCGGCTGGGCTGATCTTCCCGCAACGGACCTCCCTCTGATAGAAAGCGGATGTCCGTTCACTTTAGCTCACGGCCGACCGTGACGGCAAACAGCGGCGCTCGCGACGTCTGCCAGCTCCAAGGTGGGCAAGCGTTCATGCCGGCGTCGGGACTACCGCGCCGCGCGTCAGGAAGAAGACACGGGCTGCTGGCCGCCTCGAAGTTGCACCGGGGCCGGCAGCGGCCCGTCGCGGCGACGGCTGCTGACCGGAGGGGGCGCAGCCGCCGGGGCGGGGCTGGTTGCCGGCGGGCTCGGCGGCTACCTAGGCCGCGGCACGGCCACGCAGCCGGGCAGCAGGGCAGGCGGGGTCCTTTGGTGACAGCACGGGCACGGTGCCGTTCTGCGGCGAGCATCAGGCCGGAATCGCCACCCCGCGCAGGACCGGCTCGCGTTCGGCTCCCTTAACGCCGTGCCCGGCACCACCCAGAACGACCTGCGCGACCTGCTGCGCCAGTGGACCGCGGCAGCTGCGCGGATGACAGCCGGGAAACTGGTCGGCGAGGACACGAGCTTGTACGCGCCGCCGGTTGATACCGGCGAGGCCGTCGGCTCCCCGGTGTCGCGGCTGACGACCACGATCGGCTACGGGCCCTCGCTCTTCGACGGCCGGTTCGGCCTCGCGGCATGCAGGCCCGCCGCGCTGGCCCCGCTGCCGCCGCTGCCCAACGAGGACCTCGACCCCGACTACACCGGCGGCGACCTGTGCATCCAGGCCTGCTGCGACGACCCGCTCGTCGCCTTCCACGCCGTCCGCAACCTCGCCCGCATCGGCATGGGCGTCGTCGAGCACAACTGGATGGAACTCGGCTTGGGCCGCACCTCCGCCACCACCACCAGCCAGGCCACCCCCCCGGAACCTGCTCGGCTTCAAAGACGGCACCCGCAACATCAGGGCCCAGCAAACCCAGCTCATGAACAACTACGTCTGGGTCGGCCCTGGGACCGACCCAGCCCTGGCTGGCAGGCGGCAGCTACCTGGTCGCGCGCTAGATCTGCATCTTCGTGGAGAACTGGACCGCGACTACCTCCTCCACCAGGAACACGTCATCGGCTGCGCCAAGGCCCTGCGGCGCGCCGCTGACGGGGGGCGGCGAGTTCACCACCCCAGACTTCGTCGCCAGGGGACCGGACGGGCAGCCCGCCATCCCGGCCACCGCGCACATCCGGCTGGCCACTTTCGAGCACAACGACGGACTCCGGATCCTGCGTCGCGGCTGCTCCTTCACCGACGGCATCGACCCGGAAGCCTGCACCCTGCTCGGCGGCCTGTCCTTCATCGCCTTCATGAAACATCCGGCCCAGTTAATCCGCCTGCAGCAGTCGCTGGTCGCCGACGCCATGAACGAGTACGCCCACCACATCGGTAGCGCCGTCTTCGCCTGTCCGCCCGGCCTGCGACCCGGCCAGCGCTACGGCTACCCCCTGTTCACCTGACCGTCGCCCGGCGGGCACGCGTGCACCGTGTGACCGATGTCGCCCGTTCCCCAATACAGCTCACGCGCCCGCCTGCGGCCACGTGCTCCAAAACGAGGGATCGTGCCTGCCGGCCCACAGCGCCTGAGCTGGCGGGACCCGACGAGGTGAGTGAGCGGCATAGCAGCGCTGGCAGACGAGCCGCTCCACGGCGTGCGGCCAGATCGAGGTGATCGGCCTGGTGGTGGCGACGCTGGCCCACGATGGCCACCCGCCGGACCGGCTAGCCATTGCGCTGGGCGGCCCGGGACCTGGTCACCGTGCTGGCCGTCTGCCAGGGGGCACTCCCCGCGGGCCGTCGCTTAGCGGCAGTCAGGTCCCGGCGCCGCCTGCGCCCAGCAGCCATCGCAGACCCGGTGACACGGGTATCGCGCAGCCCGGTAGCGGGCACGGCGCGGCTGGCGGCAGAGCGGGCCACTTGCAGTCATTCTGGGTTGGGCTAGATCGAACGCGGTGGCCGGGTTCCGCGGCCTCGTGCGATCTTCGGTGTTATCGTCCTGGCCGGAGGTGGGAATTGACCCAGGTCGGCGTCAAAGACGCGCTGCTGGATGCTCAGACGCTGCGGACGATGGGATCGGCTCCCTACGGCGGCGCTGATATCGGCGAGTGCCTGACGGCCGCGGCCCGGGTCCGGGGAACGGACCTGACCAGCTGGTACGACGCCTGGTTCTCGACCGCGACCGCTGCGCTGGACCTGGCCGAGCGTGAGCTGGCCGCCGGGAGGACCGAGACCGCGCGGCTGGCGTTCTGGCGAGCCTCGAGTTACTTCCGCACGTCCGGTGTCATGCTCATGGGCACCCCGACCGATCCGCGGCTGGCCGATGCCAGCAGACGGCAGACCGACGCGTTCCGCCGCGGGGCGGCGCTGCTCGCAGCGCCGCCGCAGATCCTGCAGATCCCGTACGAGGGCACCACGCTGCCGGGCTACTTCTTCCCCGCCGGACACGGCCAGCAGCGGCAGGCGACCGTCATCCTGACCGGGGGCTACGACGGGACAGCGGAGGAGCTCTACTTCTTCAACGGCGCCGCTGCGCTCGCCCGCGGCTATCACGTGCTCGCCTTCGACGGGCCAGGCCAGGGGGCGGCCCTGCTGCAGCAGGGCCTGGTCCTGAGGCCGGACTGGGAAAACGTAGTGACACCCGTCGTGGACTACCTGCTGACCCGCCCGGACGTGGACGCCGGCAGGATCGCTCTCATCGGGCTGAGCCTCGGCGGTTACCTCGCCCCCCGCGCCGCTAGCGGCGAGCACCGGCTCGCCGCCTGCATCGCCGACTGCGGGTCCTACGACCTGTTCGCCGCCGCGCTCGAACGCATTCCCGGCGCGCTCGCCCGCGGCCTGACCGACACCCGCGGCACGGCAGCCGCGGTGCTGCGGCGTGTCCTGCGGGTGCTGGAGCGCAAGCCCACCGCGGGATGGGCGCTGCGCCGCGGCCAGCAGGTCCACGGTGCGGCCGACCCGGTCAGCTACCTTCGCAGCTTGCGCGACTACACCCTGAAAGGCCGCGCCGCAAAGATCGCCTGCCCGGTGTTCGTGTGCAACGCCGAGGGCGACGACATCAGCCGGTCGGCACCGCAGCTGGCCGCCGCCCTGACGTGCGCGAACGAATTCGTCACTTTCACCGCAGCCGAGGGCGCCGGCGATCACTGCGAAGCCGGGGCACGCACCCTCTACCACGCACGATCATTCGGCTGGCTCGACCGCACCCTGCACCCGCACTGACCGCCGACAGGCCGCCATGCTCCCCGGCCGGCGCTTCGATCGCGCCCTTACGCGGCGTGGCTCACCGTGACTGACTCCCGCTTGTCGGTGGCTCGTGGGCCTGGCTCAGCGGTTCGGCCCGGACCTGCTGGCTCAACGGGCGCCAGCCAAGCGGCGGGTCCTCTCCGACACGTCCGTCGACGGTCTCGCGGATCAGGTCCGCGTGTCCGGTGTGCCGACCGTACTCCTCGATGAGGTCGCAGAGCAGCCGCCGCAAGCTCAGGTGCCGCCCACCGGATCGAGCCAGGTGGACGAGCTGGTCCAGCCCGCCGTCGGCCAGGGCCGCGGCGAGCCGAGCCCGGGACCTGTCGATGGTGCTGTCCCATAGCACGTAGAGCTGTTCCGCGGTGTCGTCGGCCGCCGAGTCGAAATCCCACGTGGTGTCACCGTCCCAGTCGCGGGCATCCCATGGCGGGCTCAGCGGCGCGCCGCTGAGCTTGGTGCCGAACATCTGGTCTTCGGCGCGCGCGAGATGCTTGAGCAGGCCGCCCAGCGTCAGCGCGGAGGCACCGATCCGGGCCTGCAGCCCGGCCGCGTCGAGGCCGTCGGCCTTCCACCGGAAGGTCGCGCGCAGCCGATCCAGCGCGCCGGCGAGGTGCTCGGCTTCGGTACCGGCCAGGGGTGGTTCCCGCCAGCAGTGGTTGTCTGTCATTGGTAGTCAGGGGCGCAGTTCCCTTGCGGGCCTTTTCCCCATCCCCCTCTCAATCCGTACGTGCGGTTTTCCCGCATACGGCTTACCGATGATCTTCTAGGCATGGTTACGCTGCCCTCGGGCAGCGGATGGTGCTGGCCCGACCGAAGCGTTCAGCTCGTCGGCGTGTCATCGTCCGGCGGGCGGCGCCGCTACCGCGAGCGGTCGGTGCTACCGTTTGCCAGCTATTCCTACTGGCCGGGTTGGTTTTCCCCAGTTCTCGATAGCGTGCTGAGTTAATGCCGACCTCCTAACCTGCTCAGGTTCAGGTGGCGTCGGCTGCGCGGCAGACGGCGCAGTTGCCCCGATCGTGGTCCTGGTCGAACAGGGCGGCGCCAGTGAGCAGGAGCAGGTAGCGGGCGATCTTGCCGGGCCGGCGCTGGTGGCGTGCGGTGGCCAGCAGGCTGGCGTGAGCGCAGAGGTGACGGGCCAGGTCGCTGTGGCCCAGCGCGTGTGCGCGGTTGAAGTGGCTATAGGCGGCACGGAAATCCCGGCTGGCCAGCGCCGCCCGGCCGCTATCAATGGCAGCGGCCCAGCTGCCCGCGATGTCGGCGGAGGTGCCAGTGCGCGCGCTCGTCATAATGTCCTCCCGAGATGCAGCAAGAGAAGTCAGGCCGAAGACGACGGCTCGGGTATGGTCTTTGCGCTGCCCGGCTGGGCAGCCTGCGCAGGCGGTTGGCGGACCTCGGCCTGCTGATTTGCCGTGGTTGATGGTGACGGCGGCGGGCCCCGGTGCCCGTCGTCTGGGCTCGGGCCCACAGGGCTGTGCGTGCCGCGGGCCAGCTGGCCGGCGCGTTGCCAGAGGAGAGCGAGTGCGGCCAGCTCGGCGGCGTTGATGATGGCTTTGCCGATGATGTTGACCGAGCCGTGCAGGCCGGTGGCGGCGAAGCCGGCCGCTGCCTGGACTAACAGCGCCCCGGTGCATGCGGCTATCAGCTGGGCCCAGGCCGCGACCGGACGGCGCCACGCCCATCGCACTGCCGCAGTCGCAGCGACGGCGATCAGGGCCAGTGGCACAGGCGGTGGCAGCCATCCGATGACGTCCTGCCCGGTGGCCAGCAGCAAGATCGCGAACCAGATCAGGGCGCCGCCAGCGGTGAGCAAGGCGAGTCGTGGCGCGGACGGCAGCCGAGCGACCGGTTGACGTCGCGCGGGCGCGACGCGGTGGGCTGCGATGACCAGCGCGACGATCAGGACACCGGTGGCTGCCTGCTGGGGCAGGTGTAGGCGGGCTGGGATGCCGAACGCGGCCTTCTGTAGCACTGTGTACCAGGCCACACCGATGGCGGCGGCATTGACGACGTACACCGAGCCGGTGACCGTCAGCCCGGTCCGGCCTAGCCACGGACGGTGCCGCCAGTCGGGGAACAGCGTCTCAGTGAGGGCGATGGGAATGCCGATGCTGAAGATCGCGTGATAGCCGATGTTGAAGAGGGCATAGGGCCAGTACACGCCGGCCGCGACGCCGTAGGGGTGCGGGAACAGCCGGGGCGTGAACCACGTGGGTTCCAGCAGTCCTTCCTCGACGGCCCCGTATGCCGCGCCGAGCAGGAGGATTGACGGCCATCCGCCGGCCCAGCGCACAACGGTCTCGCGGATGAGGATTGCGCCGCAGCCGTACAACCCGATCTGGGCTAGCAGCCCTGCGGCCTGGCTGACGGTGGTCGTGCCCCAGCACAATTCCGCGATTACCGGCGCGGCAAGCAGCAGGAAGGCGACTGGGCGGCCGCGGCCTCTCGGCAGGAGCATGATGACCTCCCTAAGGTCCAGTACGCATAATAGTTTAGCTCGTGAGCTAAGATACTTACTAGGGTAAAGTTTGGCTATGGCAGCTCAGTACGGGGACGCGCGTGAGCTCGGCGAGCTCGTCGGGCGCGAGTTCAGCACCGCGGTGGTGCTCTTTCATGAGGCCGTCGGCCGCCACCTCGGCCTGTCGGGAACCGAGCGCAAGCTGCTCGACGTGCTAGCCCGCACCGGCCCCGCGACCGCAGGTCAGCTCGCCGCCGAGACCGGCCTGACCAGCGGAGCGATCACCGGGATCGTGGATCGGCTGGTCCGGGCCGGGTACGCGCAGCGCCAGCCCAATCCCGCCGACCGCCGCAGCGTCATCGTCAGCCGCGAGCCCAGCACCAGCCTCGACGAGCTCCGCCCGGACATATTCGAGCCACTGGGACAGGCCATCACCGAGATGTCCATGCGCTATTCCGATGCCGAACTGGCCGCGGTTGCCAGCTACCTGACCGGCCTGACCCAGATCCTGCGCGAGCAGACAGAACGCCTCACCTCCCGTACCGGATCACCCCAGCGCCCTGGTCAGAAGGACCTGAGCGCTGACCCGGCATACACCGCCAGGTGAGCATCCGGCTAGCCGGCTGGGCGCTCATCAAATGATGCTGACCCGCAGCTTCGTGGCTGGTACGACCCGGATGCGCTGCGTCGGTGCAAGAGCATCTGATTCGCGGTTCGGTGTGCCGGCGGTCATCGAAACTGCCCGCTGCCGGCAATCAGACACGCTGCCCGGAGGCGGCCAGCCTGTTCACCAGTAGCGACTGCCGCATACGCTGCGGTCTGCGCCGGGTCCGCCTTATGCACGCCGGTCATGGTTCCTCGCCGGGAGTCGAGGCAGCACCCAAGGCATCTCTGCGTGGGGCACCCCGGGGTGCTGCCGTCGTGGCCTCAGTGCCCGTGCGCCTCGGTCAGCGTCTGGCCGCCTAGCAAGCCATTTGCGGTATTCCAGAACATCGGGCAGGCAAGGATCTCGTCCTTGGGGCAGCGCAGCGAGTGCTCGATCGCGCGACGGGCCGCTTCGGCCTTAGCGATCTGCGCGTCGAGCTGGTCGAGCTTGCGTCTTGCGCGTTCTCTCCAGGCCTCCGGAGAGCGGGCCCGAGAGGCGAGGAGGCCCTTGATCTCGGCCAGCGAGAACCCGACCTCGCGCAGGAACACCACCACGGCGACGGTGGCGACGGCCTCGGGGCCGTAGCGGCGCTGTCCGGCGGCCCGCAGCCTGGCCCTGACCAGGCCAAGCTCGTCGTAGTAGCGCAGCGCAGACGTCGAGACCCCAGCGCGGCCAGCAACCTCGCCGATGGTGAGCAAGTCCTCCGGCATTTGACTTCAAGCGTACTTGAAGTGGTTCGCTGGCCACGTGAATATGCGCAAGAGGGTTCTGCGAGCGGTGGTATCGCAGTTCAACTGCCCCCGGGGGCCAGCCGGGCGGCTGGCCGGATGGGAGATGGCGCTGCGGCCCTCCAATCGGCGGCGCAACCGCTGGGCCGTCGCGCTCCTGGGAGTCGGGCCCGCCGACCGCGTTCTGGAGATCGGCTTCGGCCCCGGGATCGCTATCGGCGAGGCAGCACGCCGTGCCACCTGCGGCCGGGTGGTCGGCATCGACCACTCGCCCGAGATGGTGAGACATGCGACCAGGCGCAACGCGGCCGCCGTGCACGACGGGCGGGTCGAACTGCATCAGGCGGCCGCCGACGGCCTTCCTTCGTTCGACTCGGCCTTCGACAAGGTCCTGATCGTCAACTCGCTCGGGTTCTGGCCCCGCCCCGTAGACCACCTGATCGAGATCCGCTCGCTTATGCGCCGCGGCGGCGTCATCGCCATCGTCTCCCAGCCACGCTGCCCTGGTGCCGCCAGCGAACACACCGACCGGGCAGAACGCGAGATCCGGCAACAGCTCCTGGACGCAGGGTTCGATGACATCAGGTCCGAGCGGCTCGATCTCAACCCGCCCGTCACCTGCGTGCTCGCCACCAGGCCGGCCGATCCGAGCGGAGTCCGCAACCAGCGCCGCCCCGCTAGCGACAGCGCCGCGCCGGTCTCGTCCCACGGCCTCAACAGGCAGGCCCAGCAGACCTGGGAGGCAGCCGCTCCCGCATGGGAGCAACACCGTCAACGGATCTTCGACGCGACGCGGACGATCTCTGACCGCCTGGTGGAACTGGTCGATCCCAGGCCGGGGAAAACGATTCTCGAACTCACCGCCGGAACGGGCGAAACGGGTTATCTTGTCGTCGGCCAACTCGGCTCTGACGGTCGGCTCATCTCAACCGACTTCTCCGAGGCGATGGTGCGAGCCGCGGAGCGCGGCGCGGCGGAGCGCGGACTTGACCACGTCGAGTGCCGGGTCATGGACGCGCAGGCGATCGACCTTCCCGCGCGGAGCGTCGACGGTGTGCTGTCGCGCTTCGGGCTCATGCTCGTCCCCGATCCGCTCCGAGCGCTCGAAGAATCCCGCAGAGTCCTGCGGCCCGGAGGACGCCTCGCCTATGCCGTGTGGGGACCGATCGACCGCAACCCCTGGATCACGCTCATCGCGGCCGCCCTGCTCCAGATAGGCCACCCCGGCGGCGATCCTTTCGGGCCTGGCGGGATGTTCTCGCTCTCCGAACCGGAACACAACGTGCGGCTCGCCACCGACGCGGGCTTCGTCGATCCTGAGGTCGAAGAGATCGGCGGCGCGATGCAAGCAGACAGCCTCCAGGACTACTGGAACTTCCAGACTTCCATCTCCGGTCCGGTCGCGACCCTGCTCGCCACCCTCTCAGCACATGAGCGAGACGCCGTCCAAGCCGGATTCCACGCGGCGGCGCAGCCATACCGCACAGCTGACGGCTACCGGCTCCCCTACTGCGCAGTCATCCTCCAAGCGACCCGCTGACCGAACGGGAGGGCGATCACGAACAGGGCTCGTGAGCCGGTCTGTGGCAAGGGCATGCAAACTCGCCAAGTGCGAATCCCCCACCAGTCAGCTGAAGTCGACTGCTCGGGCGGGCAGGTGTTCGGACTACCGCGACGACAGCAGGATAGGCAGGCCGGAACCGACTACTCAGGTCATAGAACGCATAATTCGGAATTCTGAATGCATTTCGCAATCGACGCGCTTCAGCAACCATCGTGCAAAGAATCGGCGATCTGGTCCCTTTCATTCTGGCAACGACGCTCATCGAGCACCCTCGGTAACGGCCACGGACCCGGCTCTCCGGGGACCGTGCGGCA
>Ga0335073_10004482_pt1 | contig 19516 bp, 17 predicted proteins | sample Lox_Sample_22_FD_207093 | JGI IMG/M metagenome (GOLD analysis project Ga0335073, IMG submission 207093) | Soil microbial communities from Loxahatchee National Wildlife Refuge, Florida, United States - Lox_Sample_2.2 | ecosystem: Environmental > Terrestrial > Soil > Wetlands | place: USA...
GCTCTACACAGGATTGAAGCTGGCACAGGGCGAGATTTGCGTGATGATGGATGGTGATGGTCAGAGTGACCCGGGGGATATTCCCAAGCTCATTTCCCTGCTTGACCATGCCGACCTCGTCTGCGGTCGCCGGTATAAACGACAGGACACTTGGTTTCGCCGGAGTTCCTCATGGGGCGCCAATTTTATCCGTCGGCTGGTCTTGCATGATGGCATTCATGATACGGGTTGCACATTAAAGGCCATGAGAAGGGCGGATACGCGTCTTTTGCTTCCCTTTGACGGGTTGCATCGCTACCTCGCGGTTTTCTTTAGCCGGGCGGGATTGCGAATTATCGAAGTTCCCGTCAATCACCGCCCTCGCAAATACGGGAAATCCAAGTATACAGTGCGGGAAAGGGCAATACGGGGATTTTACGATTTGATCGGTGTGCGCTGGCTGATGACGCGCAAGATTTCCTGGCCCAAAAATGGAGAGAATGGAGAAATTTGATATGAATGAACCGCTCCTGCGAATCGCAAACGAAGTTGTGACGCCCTGGAAACTGGTTGGATACGCAGGGGTATTGACTTTTTCCGGGCGCTGGGTTGTGCAGATACTGGCCTCGTGGAAATTGCAACGCCCGGTTCTTCCGCGATTTTTCTGGTATATGAGCATGATTGGGAGTCTGCTGCTGCTCTCCTATTTCACCTTCGGGAAAACCGATTCCGTGGGGATTGTATCGAATTTGTTTCCCCTCAGCATTGCCGTTTATAACCTGTGTTTGGATGTTAGGAAGAAAACCCGGCTGCTCCGGTAGTTTTCCGGCTCAACCATCAACCCTTCATTCCCCACGCCAATCGTTCCAAGGCCAGGGAAGATGATGGTTGCCCTTCAACAAATTTGCGGGCGCTATTCAGTTTTCAACTTTTAATTTCCCGCTACACTGTCGCCAATGCACTGGCTGCAAACGCTCGACGTCGCCCTGTTTCATTTCATCAACGGCTCGTTGAGCAATCCGTTCTTCGACCGGCTCATGCCCATCATGAGCGGCGGGGGCGGGGTCATGCGCTGGTTCGTGCTTGTTGTCCTCGCCGCCGTCGCGGGCGCGTTGTGCTTTGGCAACGCCCGCGCGCGGCTGTGCGCCTTGATGGTCGCCCTCGTCATCACGCTCGGCGATCCGCTTGTCGTCAACACCATCAAGCACGCCGTTCACCGGCCGCGTCCGTTCGTCACGCTGCCGGATGCGCGGGTGTTCGGCGTCGTCGGCCAGGGCTACGTCCCGCCGGAAGAAATGACGGCCAATACCGGCAGTCGCAACAGCCTGCCGTCGGCACACGCAGCGAACTGGTTCGCAGCAACCATGGTCCTGTTTCTGTTCTACCGCCGCAGCGTCTGGTTCATGCTGCCGATGGCGCTCGCGGTTTCCTTCTCGCGCGTCTACAACGGTGTCCACTATCCGAGCGACGTGCTCGCCGGGATGATTCTGGGCGCGGGCTATGCGGCAGCGGGAGTGGTGGCGGCGCAGACGATTTGGAATTGGGCGGGAAGAAAATGGTTTCCGCTCTGGCACGCCCAAATGCCGTCGCTGCTCAGGCCAGTCCACCGTCCACCGTCCACCGTCCGAGGTTTGGAGTCGGGCGCAGCCGAATCGGAAATCGGAAATCGGAAATCGGAAATTCAGTGGCTCCGCCTCGGCTATCTTCTCACATTCGTCCTGCTGGTGGCGGGTTGGGTTTACCTGGCCAGCGGCACCCTTCAACTCAGCCAGGACGAAGCCTACCAATGGGTCTGGTCCAAACACCTCGCGCTGTCGTATTACAGCAAGCCGCCGGGCATCGCATTGATTCAATTTGCCGGCACTGCGCTGTTCGGCGACAACGAATTCGGTGTTCGTTTCTTTTCGCCGCTGTTCGCGGCGATTCTGAGCGTTATGCTCCTGCGTTTCTTCACCCGCGAAATCAGCGCACGCGCCGGATTCTGGCTGTTGCTCATCATCCTCGCCACGCCACTGCTGGCCCTCGGCACCGTTTTAATGACAATTGATCCGCCGCTGGTGCTCTGCTGGACTTGGGCGATGATTGCCGGCTGGCGCGCCGTGCAGCCGGACGCGCAGACGCGCCTCTGGGTCGCCGTTGGTCTGGCAACGGGACTCGGTTTTCTCTGCAAATACAGTGTGCTCTACCAGTTGGTGTGTTGGGCATTATTTTTCGCACTTTGGCGACCGGCGCGCGCGCAATTGCGCAAACCCGGCCCCTGGCTTGCATTGTTGATCCTCCTGGTTTGCACGCTGCCGGTCATCATTTGGAACTGGCAACACGGCTGGATCACCGTTCGTCACGTCGCCAATGATGCCGGCCTTCAGTCCCAATGGCACCCAACGCTGCGTTACTTCTGGGATTTCACCTTTCAAGAGCTCGCCTTGCTGAATCCAATCTTCCTGATTGGCGCGCTTCTGGCCATGATTGGCTTTTGGAAATTCCGGCGCGAACGGCCGCTGTCGCTTTATCTTTTTTGCATGGGCACCCCGGTTTTTCTGGGCCACTGGCTTTTCTCATTCCACTCGCGGGTGCTCCCCAACTGGATTGCGCCCGCCGTCATTCCCATGTTTTGCCTGATGATCGTTTATTGGGATGAACGGCGGCGGCTGGCGAAACTGTTTTTGACCATTGGCCTGGCGCTGGGATTTTTCGCGTTTGCCATCCTGCACCAGAGCAAGCTCATAGGAAAAATCGCGGGGGAAATGCTGCCCGGCTCAAAAGATCCGACCCGTCGGGTGCAGGCCTGGAAACAGGAAGCCGCGTTGGTGGAATCAGAACGTGAAAAACTTCAGCAGGTCGGCAAACCCGCGTTCATCATTTGCAGTCATTATGGCATCACCGGATTGTATTCATTCTACATCCCCCAGGCCAAGGCGGCGGTGCAATCGGACGAACCGCTGGTCTATGCGATGGATTCCGACACGCCCTATAATCAATTCTATTTCTGGCCGGAATATGACTACCGCGAAAATCGCCGGGGACAGAATGCCATTTTTGTCAGCGAAGTGGATCCTTATCCGCTGGAACCAGGCTGGTTTTGGAAATGGCTGGAGCACGGGCAGGTCAACTACGGCAAAATCCCGCCGCCTTCACCGGCACCGGAAAAACTCCTGCAGCAGTTCGGATCCGTCAGCGACCTCGGCGAACATGACGTCACGGTCGGCGGCCGCGTCTTCCATCGCGTGCATCTCTGGGCGTGTTACCACCTGAAGTAGCATGGCTAAATCGGAAATTCTCCTGCGGGTTCGCGACTATGACCTGGCGGCCACACTGGATTCCGGCCAGGTCTTCCGCTGGCAGAAACAAGCCGACGGCTGGAGCGGCGTCATCGGAAGACATTGGGTCCGGTTGACGCAGGTCCGTGATGGCATCCGCGCTGAAACTGCCGCGCCGGTCGAGGATTGGGATTGGCTCCGGGATTTTTTGCAAACGGAGGTGGATTGGGCCGCCATCCTCGGAACGTTTCCCGATGACGCGCCGATGCGCACGGCGGTCGCCCGTTGTCACGGGCTGCGTGTATTGCGTCAGGACCCCTGGGAATGCCTCGCCTCGTTCATTTTGTCTTCGACCAAACAAATCGTCCAAATCCGGCAAATCATTTTGCGGCTGTGCGAACGGTTTGGGGAACCGGTCTGTGGCGGCGAGCTGCGATCGCCGCCGAATGACAATGTACAACTGGTAGCTACCGACCGCCGCTACCATGCTTTCCCCACCTCCGCACAAATCGCCGCCGCAACCGAAACTGAATTGCGCGCGTGCAAGATGGGGTTTCGCGCGCCTCACCTGCTCGCCGCCGCCCGGCGGATCACCGACGGCAAATTTGATTTGAACCGCCTGCGCCATTTGCCGCTGGCCGCAGCGCGGGCGGAGCTGATGAAGCTGGGCGGCGTGGGCGGCAAGATCGCCGACTGCGTGTTGCTGTTCGCCTACGGCTTTGACGCTGCGTTTCCGGTGGATGTCTGGGTGGAACGCGCCTTGCGCCAGCTTTATTTTCCGCGCCGGCGCGTGACGGCAAAACGCCTGCGTCATTTTGCCGCAACGCATTTCGGACCGCACGCAGGCTGCGCGCAGCAGTATCTTTTTCATTACATGCGGACAAAAATGAAATAAAATCCTCGCATTCATCGGAGGGCCGGGTTGGTCGGGGCCCAATTTCGAGTGGCGACAGTACCGGGACTCGTGTAACTCGTCCCTCCGACGAAAAGGCATGTCACCACTTGAAGTCATCCTGTCGCCGGCAGAGTTGCCGGTTTTGCAACAACGTGATTTGCGCAATGCGGCGTGCGTCGTATTCGACGTGTTGCGTGCCACGAGCACGTTTGTGACCGCGCTGTACCACGGCGCGAAGGCCATCGTGCCGGTCAGCGAAATTTCCGAGGCGCTGGCGATTCGCCAAAGGCAGTCCGAAGTGTTGCTGGGCGGCGAGCGCGACGGGGTGAGAATCCGGGCCGCGCAAACCGGCGGCATTGATTTTGATCTTGGCAACTCCCCGCGCGAATTCACGCCGGAAACGGTCCGTGGCAAAACCATTGTTTCCACGACCACCAATGGCACCCGCGCGTTGCGCGCCGGTGCCGGCGCCAAAATGGTTCTGGCCGCCTCGTTTTTGAATCTGGCGGTCACGGCAGAATTTCTGCGGCAACTTTCGCCCGCGCACGTCGTGCTCGTGTGCGCCGGCACGCGCGAGAACACAGCGCTGGAAGACGTGCTGGCCGCAGGCGGGTTGTGTGAAATGCTGAGGGCTGGCGCCGGCCCGCGCGAAATTTCAGATTCGGCGGAAATTGCCCGACGCACTTATATCCAGGCGAAATCTGATCTGGTGGCCGCGGTTTCCACCTCGGAAAACGCGCGGCGTTTGCTGGCGATGGCCGAACTGCGTGACGATGTGGCGTTTTGCCTGCAACGCGACATTTTCCCGATCGTGGCCCGATTGGAGGCCGACGGCGCCATCCGTGTCCCGGCAACAGCTTAACCAACCAAAATGATCCGCCCTTGCACGGCTTCCGACGTTCCAGACATTTTCACCATCGTCAATAATGCCGCTCAGGCTTACAAAGACGTGATTTCCGCCGACCGCGGGCACGAGCCGTACATGCCGTTGGAAGAATTGCAGGATGAGATTGCCGCCGGCGTCAAGTTCTGGGGCTATACGGAGAATCACCAGCTCACCGGGGTGATGGAAGGCAACCGGTCAAGGACGTCACTTTGATCCGGCACGCTTATGTCCAAACCGAAATGCGGAACCGTAGCATTGGCGGGAAATTGCTCAATCATTTGCTGGAGCGGATCGAAGGCAAAATCCTCGTGGGAACCTGGCAGGCCGCGGAGTGGTCCATCCGGTTTTATCAGAAATACGGATTCCAATCGGTCGGCACCGAGGAGAAGAACCGCCTGCTGAGCACGTACTGGCGGATTCCGCCGCGGCAAATCGAAACTTCCGTGGTTCTGGTTTGTAACGCACCTCGTCCCTCGCCCGTGAAAGACTAAAACGGACTCGACAAGCCAGAGCGATAAAATAAACTTGATTTAAGCAAGAAATCAGACGTTGTTAGTAAACTAATAACCATCAACCACATGGAATTGAAACCGTGATAATAATATGGTGCTTCCCTCCATCCCCAATGCTCCGGTTGCCTGGTATGTTCGCTGGCTTCAACATCCGGCCACCTCCATCTGTTTGGCAGCACTTTGCCTCGCCTTGGATTTCTTAATGGCGCCGTACATCGTCTTTCCCATCACTTACATCATTCCGGTGGCCGTTTCCGCCTGGTTTTGTCGTCCCGGTTACGCCTACTTTCTGGCGGTTGTACAACCATTGGTTCGTCTGGCATTTCCCTTCAACTGGCACGCTCCCTGGAACAACAACGACGCTATCATCAATACCGCCATTCGCATCGTCGTTCTGGTGCTGCTGGCCTACTTGATCAGCCGAACCGCCCGTCAGACCCGGGAGTTGGCCCGGCGGGTCAATCTGCTGGAGGGCATTCTGCCCATATGCAGCCTGTGCAAAAAGATTCGTGATGAGCACGACCATTGGCAGCCGGTGGAAATTTACGTTTCGAACCGTTCCGAGGCGCTGTTCAGCCACAGTCTTTGTCCGGATTGCCTGAAACGCGATTACAAACACATCCCGGCCAAGGACTGAGATCCCGGATGTCCCCGGAACGGACGTTTTCCCGCTCAGACCACAAACTCCAGTTCCTGCCGGTGCGGAATCAGCCCGCGTTCGAAAGCCCGCCCCAGAAAGCGGCGGATGGATTCCCGGCCCCGCTCGCCGTAGTCCAACGTCCAATGGTTGACGTACATGCCGACGAACTTGTCGGCCAAATCGCGCCCCATGTCGCGCGCGTATTGCAAGGCGTGTTGCACCGCCGCCGCGCGATGGTCGAGGCTGAATCGAATGCTCGCAGCCAAAATCCCCGCAATGGTTCTGCGCGTGTCCGGCGGGAACTTTTTGTGAATGACATTGCCACCCAGCGGCAGCGGCAGGCCGTCGTTCTCCCTCCCCCACCAGACGCCGAGATCTTCGCAAACCACCAGCCCCTCGTTCTGATAAGTCAACTGGCCCTCGTGAATGATGAGGCCAAGGTCAGCCTGACCGGAACGGACGGCTTTGAAAATCTGGTCGAACGGCACCACCACATGGTTGAATTCCTTCGCGCTTTTGCCAAGCCAGAGTTGCAGCGCTAGGAAGGCGCTGGTCATCGTTCCCGGCACGGCGATTTTTTTTCCGGCGACTTCGGCCCGGGAAAACTTCTGCCTGGCCACGAGCATCGGGCCGTAACCGTCACCCATGCTCGCGCCGCTGGGCAGCAGCGCGTATCGCTCGCTGACATAAGCGTAGGCGTGCAGGCTGATGGCGGTGATGTCCAGTTCTCCGCGCGTGGCACGTTCGTTCAATGTCTGGATGTCCTGCAAGATATGCTCGAAACGAAAACCGTGCGTTGGAATCAAATCCTTCGCCAGCGCGTAGAACATGAAAGCGTCATCGGGATCAGGCGAGTGACCCAGCGTCAACATCGTCGGTTGCATCGGCGGAAACTAATTCAAACGGCCCAAACTGTCACGACGAGAAGGTCAATTCGACAGTCATTCGAAAATTCGCGGTGGGGCGGGCGAGCATGCCACCCGCCCCACCGATCGGCGCCGCCAAGTTTGTTTCAGGATTTGAACTTTGTCCGTTCTCCCTTCTTGATTGGCTTTCAGTTCGTCTTGCAGCACCCACGCACTGTCCGGTCCAGCCGCAACCAACATTCACCTCCTCAATCGCAATTTGCTTTGCGGGCAAACCCGACAGGCGTGGGCGCCGTGTTCCTCCAGCTACAACGACCCCTGTGTCCCTTCCTGCCAAAGACCAATCCCTTCACACCCATCTGAGGTTGTCCGGGGCTCCCCACCCACATCGCTCGTCTGTGACAACCCTTTCCCGCCAACGCGCCCCTTAAAGCACCGGACGTGCCGTTTGCAAAGTTCCCGGATATTTTGCGAAAAATGCGTGTTATTGGGTGAACGGGCCTCCAGGCGAGGATGAAAGTGCTGTCGGTTTTTTCTCAGCCTGGCCAAAAACTTCCGGGACGAATTGCTGCTGAATGCACCGACGCCCTTCCGTTACTTTCCTCTTCCCTTCGAGTGGCGTTGCTATAATCTCCGGCCCCGTGAACCTGGAAGCATCACTTTTTCTGCCGTGCCCGGTTTGGGCTGGTTTACCTGCCGTTGCCAGCCCGATTCACTTGTAACCCCGATTTCACCGGCCTCGTCTGTTACTCAATTAAAAAATGGACTTCACTTAAACACAACACAACGCGAACCATCCCAGCCACAGGAGTCATCATGAACAAACATCTATCCCTGCTCGCGGTCGGCGTCGTGGCCATGCTGAGCGCCTGGCCGGCGGCGGCTCAACACCAACGTCTCAGCCCGCACGAAACCATCAGCGCCGTCATGGATGGCAATCGGGTCACCATCACTTATGGCCGTCCCTATACGACCAAACCCGGAACGACCGAGGCGCGCAAAATCTGGGGCGGACTGGTGCCCTATGGCGAACCCTGGCGGCTGGGGGCTGACGAAGCCACGACCCTCATCACGCAGAAGCCAATCGAAATGGGCGGCAAGACCATTCCCGCCGGGGCGTACACCCTGTACATGGTGCCACAGGAAAATGGCGCGTCCCAACTCGCCATCAGCACGCGCCTTGGCGGCTGGGGAATCCCCGTGGATACCTCGCATGATTTGGCAAGAGTTGACTTGAAAAAGGAGGCCCTGGACAAACCGGTGGACCAGTTCACCATGGTCGTCAGCCGGGCATCCGGCGGCGGTGTCTTGAAGCTAATGTGGGAGAACACCGAATTTTCCGCGCCTTTCACGGTTCAAAAGTAATTCGACCCATTACCACCACCGAGTCCATAAATATACCGAATCCATGAATATAAAACCGCTGCTTGGTTCACTGGCGTTTATTTGCGGACTGACCTGTATGCCCCGGTTGTCAGCGCAAACGCCGGAGGTTGAATTCCCCGCCGCCAGCCCCGCTTGCACGCTGAAACAGCGCGTCGGCCTCACGGATATTGAAGTTGATTATTCGCGGCCGGGAGTGAAAAACCGCACCATCTTCGGCGGCATCGTTCCTTACGGCCAGGTGTGGCGCACCGGTGCCAATCAGGCCACCAAACTCACCCTCAACACGCCGGTCAAACTCGAGGGGCACGAAATTCCCGCCGGCACCTACGCGCTCTTCACCATCCCCGGCGAGAACGAATGGACCGTCATCATCAATAAGGACGCCAGCCAATGGGGCGCTTTTCAATACAACGAAAAGGATGACCTCGTGCGGTTCAAGGTGACGCCGGTAACGCTGTCGGATACGCACATTGAGACTTTCACCGTCGAATTCAACCATATCCGCGATGAATCGGCTGTGCTCAATTTGGTCTGGGACAATACGGTGGTCCCAATCCGGTTGGCAGTGGAGGTCACGGGCAAGCTCGTTCCGCAAATCGAGGCGGCCATGGCGGCGCCCGGCAAAAAATCGGATGGCTTTTATTTTCAGGCCGCCACCTTTTACTACAATCACGGGCTGGACTTGAAGAAAGCCCTTGATTGGGTCAACGCCGGTCTCGCGGACAATCCCCGGATTGCCTTCGAAATGTTCCACCTGAAGGCCGAGATTCTGGCCAACCTGGGAGACAAACCGGGCGCGATCGCGGCCGCCAAACAATCCACCGAATTGGCGCTGAAGGCTGAAGGCCCGGCCAGTTCATTCCCCAAAATGAACCAGGACCTCATCTCCAGCTTGCAGGAATGACGTCAACTCCGCCCAGGACCGTACCCGCGCGACGCCCGCTTTCGGCGCGCCGTTTCTTTTTCAGTCTGGCCTGCGGAATTGCTGCATTGGGCGCACCGCTCGCGGCCGGCGCCGCGCCGACGCCGCCATCAGCCATTCTCCAGGACCTGTACCGCTTCGACGAGATGGGCAGCGTGCTCTATGTCGCGGCGCATCCCGACGATGAAAATACCCAGTTGATTGCCTATCTGGCGCGGGGCCGCCATTACCGGACCGCCTATCTTTCGCTCACCCGCGGTGACGGCGGGCAAAATGTGCTCGGCCCGGTGTTCGGCGACGAATTGGGCGTTGTCCGCACCGAGGAATTGCTCGCCGCCCGGCGCATTGACGGCGGACGGCAGTATTTTTCGCGCGCCGTGGATTTCGGCTTTTCCAAGGATTACCGGGAGACGCTGCGGATCTGGAACAAACAGGAAGTGTTGTCCGACACGGTGTGGGTGATTCGTGAGTTCCGCCCCGACGTGGTCATCACCCGTTTCTCGCCGGTACCGGGCGGCACGCATGGCCATCATACGGCCTCCACGGTGCTGGCCATGGAAGCGTTCAAATTGTGCGGCGATCCCCAGGCGTTCCCGGAACAACTCCAGGCAGGTCTCGCGCCCTGGCAACCCAAACGCCTGCTCTGGAACATGGGCGGATTCCAACGCAGTGGAGATGTGTCCAACGTGATCCGGATGAATGTTGGCGGCAAAGATTCCGTGTCCGGCGAGTCATTCGCGGAAATTGCCGCGCGCAGTCGCTCGATGCACAAGACCCAGGGCTTTGGAAATTTCACCGGCTTCGGCGGCGGCAACGGCCCGCGGTCGGAATCCTTCGCGTTGCTGGACGGCGAATCGGCGACCAACGATATCATGGACGGTGTGGACACGACCTGGTCGCGCGTGCCCGGCGGCGCGGAAATTGGGAAACTGGCTGACGCGGTCATCGCACAATTCGACGCGCAAAACCCGGCCGCCAGTGTTCCCGCGTTGCTGAACATCAAAAAAAGTCTGGCCGGATTGGCCGCGGACGACCCCGTGGCAAATGAAAAACGCCGGCGATTGGACCATATCATTCAGGAATGCCTCGGTCTGACCGTCGAGACGACGATTCCGCAAGCCGAAGTCGTGCCGGGCGAAACGTTGAACATGCACCTGACGGCGTCGGTCGGCTCGGATGTCGTTCCGGTCCGCTGGGTGGCGGCGCGGTATCCGGCCAGCAAGACCGAATTCGCCGTGGGCGCAGACCTTTCCACCAATCAGGCTCTCAGCCGCGATTCGACGGAAACACTCCCGGCCGATACGCCGCTGAGCCAGCCGTATTGGCTGCGTGAGGACCATACCACCGGCATGTTCCGCGTGGATGATCCCGCACTGATCGGGCGGCCGGAAAATCCGCCGGTTTTTCCCGTGGAGCAGGTCTTTACCGTGGGCGACCAGACGTTGATCGTCCCCGACCAGCCGGTGCAGGCCACCGCCAACCGGGTGGAAGGCGAAACCCGAAATCTGGACGTGATTTCGCCGGTGTCACTCAAGCTGGCGTCCGACGTCGGCTTGTTCGCTCCCAAGGCCGGGCAACCGGTGACGGTGGAGGTGACGGCCGCGCGGCCCGATACCACCGGCACTTTGCGATTGATCGCGCCGGCAGGCTGGAAGGTTGTTCCCGCAACGAGATCATTCCATCTGACAGCCGCCGGAGCCAATACCCAGTTCACCTTCAAAGTGACCGCGCCGGCGAAGCCAACCACCGCCAACATTACCGCCGAAGCAGAGGTTGGCGGCAAGAGTTACGACAACGAGCGCGTCGTCATCAATTACCCGCACATTCCGCTGTTGCTGCTGCAACCGGCCGCCCGGCTCAAGGCCGTCTGCCTGAACCTCGCCATCCGGGGCCGTCACGTCGGCTACCTTCCCGGTGCCGGTGACGATGTGGCCCAATGCGTCGCTGACATGGGTTACAAAGTCACCACGCTCACCGGCGATGACCTGACAGCGAATCGTCTGAAAAAACTCGATGCCGTGGTCATTGGCGTCCGCGCCTTCAACGTCCGCACGGACCTGGTTTCCCGTTTACCGGCCTTGTTCGCTTATGTTGCCGCCGGCGGCAACGTCATCGAACAATACAACCGGCCTGGAGGTGATTTGCAGACTGACCGGCTCGCACCCTACCCCCTGCAACTTTCCAGCGACCGCGTGACGGACGAAACCGCGCCGATGACGTTCCTCGCGCCCGGCCATCCGGTGCTGAATACTCCGAACAAAATCACCAGCGCCGATTTCGACGGCTGGATTCAGGAGCGCGGAATTTACTACCCCGACGAGTGGGACGCGCATTTCAGGCCCATCCTCGCGTGCAGTGATCCCGGGGAAGCGCCGCTTAAAGGCGGGTTGCTCGTCGCCAAATACGGCAGGGGTTATTTCGTCTATACAAGCCTGGTCTTTTTCCGGCAATTGCCGGCGGGCGTACCCGGCGCTTACCGGCTGTTTGCCAATCTGGTTTCTCTCGGTAAATGAACGTGCCGCCCGAACAACCGGTGCCAACGCCTCAAAGTGGGGCGCGTCACTCCGTGCGCGCCGCCGGGAATGAACCGATGACTCTCACGGACGGCGGGCAGGGGACTGGCGCACCCCGCCTAACAGACGTGGACGAATTGACCGGCCTGCGGGGGCTGCGCACCTGGCGCGACGTTTACCTTTTTGTTTTCGGCTGCTTCGTTTTGTGGGTGGTGCTGTTGCTCGCGTTGACGATGAGCTATTCATGAACCCCCTCGATTTCGCCGTCCTCATCGGCAGCCTGCTGGCCATTGCGGCCTACGGCACCTGGCACACGCGCCGGCATCGGAGCCTGGACCACTACTTGCGGGGGGACGAAACCATTGGCTGGCTGACCATTGGGATTTCGGTTGCGGCCACGCAGGCGAGCGCCATCACCTTTATCTCCACGCCGGGCCAGGGATACGAGAGCGGCCTGGATTTTGTGCAGAATTATTTCGGGATGCCATTGGCCTTGATTCTCATCGCCGCCGTCTTCCTGCCGATTTACCGGCGGCTGAACGTTTATACCGCCTATGAATATCTGGGGCACCGTTTCGACGCCAAAACGCGGCTGTTGGGCGCCGCCTTGTTTCTCGTGTCGCGCGGCCTGGCGGCCGGCATCACGATTTACGCGCCGGCCATCATCCTGTCCACCGTCCTCGGCTGGCGGCTGGACCTCACCATCCTCCTGAGCGGGCTGCTGGTGATTGTTTACACCGTGGCGGGTGGCAGCCAGGCAGTGACCCTGACCCAGAAATGGCAAATGGCCGTCATCTTCGGCGGCATGGTCGCGGCGTTTGTCATCCTGTTAATGAAATTGCCGGCCAGCCTCGGCGACGCCTTTACCATTGCCGGTGGGTTCAACAAACTGAATGCGGTGAGTTTTTCAGCCGATCCCCACCGGCGTTATACGTTCTGGACCGGGTTGCTCGGCGGATTTTTCCTGTCGCTCTCCTATTTCGGCACCGACCAGTCCCAGGTACAGCGTTACCTTTCCGGCTCGTCGTTGCGCGAAAGCCGGCTGGGGTTGATGTTCAACGCCGTGCTGAAAATTCCCATGCAGTTTTTCATCCTGCTGCTGGGTGTCATGGTGTTCGTCTTCTACCAATTCGAAAAGCCGCCGGTCTTTTTCAATCACGCCGCCTGGCAACAAGCCGTCCGACAGGATGCCGACGGGAAACTGGGGACGTTGCAGCAGGAATTCAACACGGCCTGCGCGCAGAAGGAACAATGGATTCACCGGTGGCTCGACGCCAAACACGCCGGCGATCGCACCGCCGAAACCGCCGCGCAATCGCAGGCGCTGACCGCGCTGGAGCACGTCAATACCCTGCGCGCCGATGCCAGGGCAGTGATGGAAAAAGACGATCCCGGCGTAACGAGCAATGACGCGGATTATGTCTTCGTCACGTTCGTCCTCGACCACCTGCCGCATGGCCTGATTGGCTTGCTGATGGCGGCCTTCTTTGCCGCCGCGCTCCAATCCAAATCGGCCGAACTGAACGCGCTGGGCGCGACGACCACGGTGGACTTTTATCGCCACCTGCTCAAACGCGACGCGAGCGACGCGCACTATTTGGCCGCCTCCCGATGGTTCACTTTGTTCTGGGGCCTGATGGCCATCGCCTTCGCCCTGTATGCCAACCTGGTCGAGAATTTGATTCAGGCCGTCAACATCGTCGGCTCGGTTTTCTATCCCGTGGTGCTGGCATTGTTCCTGGTGGCCTTCTTCCTGAAACGCGTCGGGGGCACGGCGATGTTTTGGGGCGCGCTGGTGGCCCAATTGCTCGTTCTGGCTGTTTACTTGCTGCATTACCGGTTCCCGCAGCTCGATTTTTCCTATCTCTGGTACAATCTCATCGGCTGCGCCGCGTGTGTGCTGCTGAGTCGGATCCTTCAAGCCGCCCTCGGTTCAACCCCGAAACCGGTGACGGCGACTCCCGCTTCATGAAATCAGCGCCCATCATTTGTTTCGGGCAGCAACCCTGCGGTTTTTTTCCGAAACGATTTCTCGTCGCCAAAATCCAGACGGCCCGGCGGCTCCAGAAGGAAGTCGGCGGTGAAATCGTCTTCTTCTGTCATGACAGCGACCACGACCCGCGCGAGACGCAGACCCTCTTGCGCCATCGCAAAACCCGGGAACCGGCCCGGCTCAACTTTGCCTTTGTCAACCGGGTACAACGAAAATTTTCGCCGCAATACCTGAAAAAAATCGCCGCCGGCTGGCAGGATAAAACGGTCCTTCAGTTGCCGAATTACGTCGGACACCCGTTGATCAATCTTTTCCAGAAAGTTTCCGCCGCCAACGTCGCCGATTTCTGCCTCGAAATGTATCGCGGCCTGGGTCTGCTCGAAGGGGTGCGCGTGGTGCGTTCGAGTGATCCTGCCGTGCGACGTGCGGCCTGCGACGTGGAAGAGTTCTTTGTGGATGTGCCCTACGAAGGCGAAATCGTGCGCGCGCGGTTCAACGCCGGAGCGCCGGTCTCCGACCCGGCGCGCATCGGTCACCCAACGCAGAAAAGCGCCGAGCCGGTGCTGGGCGTTCCAACGCTTTCCCTGCATGAAGGCGGCAATTCCTACGTCACGGTGCCGGCGGCGGCTTTTGGCAGGGACCAGGTCAGCCCGACGCGCGACACCCGGTTGCGCTGGATGCAATCCGTCGTGCATTGCACGCATTACATTGCCGGACCGGGCGAAAGAGCCTATCTTCACCCGGAAGAAACACCGGAGATCACGTTTATCAACCGCGATGCCATCGAGCGCGCCGATGAAGCCGACACCGAAATCCCGATCTGAACGCGAGCGTTACGGTTCGGAACGCCGGTCTCCGACCCGGCGCGTTCCAATGCTGCCCGCCGGCGAGCCGGGTCGGAGACCGGCGCTCCAACCCCTGTTGGCCTTCGGCGCGCATCCCGACGACATTGAATTCGGTTGCGGCGGCGTCATTGCGAAGGAAATCCAGGCCGGCCGGGCGGCGCATTTCGTTGTATGTTCGCGCGGGGAAGCTGCCTCGCACGGCTCACCCGCACAACGGGTCATCGAAGCAAACCGCTCCGCCATGCTGTTGGGCGCCAGGCTCGAATTCATCGAACTCGACGGCGATGCGCATCTTGAAGTCCGCGCCGCGCACGCCCTCAAACTGGCGGGTATCATCCGCCGGGTGCGACCGGGCGTCGTGCTCGCGCCGAGCCTGGTGGAAAACCAGCATCCGGACCATCCGCGGCTGGGGCAACTGGTGCGCGACGCCTGCCGGCTGGCCCGCTACGGTGGCGTCCGGGATCTGCGCCGCGCACCGCCTCACACAATCGAACAGTTGTTTTACTACGCAGTGACGCCGGAAGCCGAACCGGACAATCTCACACCCGTGCTCATTGACGTCTCCGCGCCGGAAATTCTGAAACTCTGGACGGCGGCGATGGAAGCGCATGCTTCGCAAGCCGCGGCGCGGAACTACGTGGAATTGCAATTGACCCGGGCGCGATTGCGCGGATTGCGCGCCGGTGTCGGCCACGCCATCGTCTTGTTTCCCAACGACCCGCTCGTCTTCGGCTCGCTTGCGCAAGCGGGCCGCGCCGCCCGGCGGTTTTAATCTGAACCACAGATGAACACGGATGAACACAGATTAAATCAAAATGGGGTGCCCTTCGCCCCATCCCTCTCCCCGCCAAACGAGGAGAGGGTATCCGCAGGACGGGAGAGGGGAATTTATTCTCCCATCCGTGTTTATCCGTGTCCATCCGTGGTTAAAAAATGAAGATTGGCATTGCGTGTTATCCGAGCGTGGGCGGTAGCGGCATCCTCGCCACCGCCCTGGGCGAGGAACTGGCGCAACGCGGACACGAAATCCATTTCTTCAGCTACGAACGTCCGTTTCGTTTGCCCGCAGACGCGCCGCGGTTGCATTTCCATCCGGTGGTCATCAACGAATATCAATTGTTCAAGTATCCGGACTACACCCTGCCGCTTTCGGTGCGCATGGCCGAGGTCAGCCGCGATCATCGCCTGGACCTATTGCATGTCCATTACGCCGTGCCCCATGCCACGGCGGCGATTCTTGCGCAATCCATGCTCCCGCCGGAGCAGCGGCCGCGCGTGGTGACAACCTTGCACGGCACCGACACCACGTTGCTGGGCAGTGATCCGGGCTACGGCCCGGCCATCCATCACGCGCTGACCTGCTCGGATGCCGTCACTGTCGTGTCGGAATTCCTGAAGCAGGAGACACAGCGGGTGTTGGGGTTCAACGGGCCGTTGGAAGTGATTCATAACTTCTTCGCGCCGCGCCCGCCGCGCCGTTCACGCGAAGAAGTTCGACAAGAACTAGGGATAACGGACCACGAGACAATGATCCTTCACTCGTCAAACGTCAGGCCGGTGAAGCGAATTGAGCTTCTGCTGGAAAGCGTCGCGCGCATCCGCCCGGCTGAGGCGTTCAAGCTCGTCATCCTGGCAGGCGGCGATTTCGCGCCGTACGGCGATGACGTGCAGCGGCTCGGATTGGCCGACCGCGTTATCGTTCGTGAAAAAGTGAACGAAATCGAAGACTACCTCCAGGCGACCGATTTGGGACTGTTCACCTCCGAAACGGAAAGTTTCTGTTTGAGCATCCTGGAGGCGATGTTTTTCGGTTGTCCCAGTGTCGCCCGGCGCGCGGGTGGAATTCCGGAAGTGGTGGAAGACAACGTGAGCGGGCTGCTGGTGTCATCGGCCGATCCGGACGCCATCGCCCGGGCAATTGAAAGTTTAATCCAAGAACCGAAGCGCCGGCTGGCCATGGGCGAGGCTGCCCGGCACCGTGCTCATGAATTATTTTCCGACGACGCCATCGTGCCCCGCTACGAAGCGCTTTACCAACGAGTCTGTAGTCGGGTCGGATAAGAAGTTTCAGTCTTTGCGCTCTTTGCGGTTTAAAAAAATCCGCCTGCAAGTTCGCGCTTCCTTTTGAGACGTTTCGCGATTAGCGTTTTCCCGTAAAAGCCGGTGTGGCGAAATGGCAGACGCACAGGACTTAAAAATTCATTTTCAGCGTTTTTTGCTGGTTTCTCATCGTTGCTTATCATTCGCGTTTTACCATTGTATTTATTGGTGATTTTTACATTTTTGATGATTTTTCCTGTGTCTACCGGAGTGGGAGATTCGGAGGGTCAAACTAGCACAAAATCTAGCACAAACCGGAAAAGTCCTGTGAGTCTATTTCTGAAAAATTTGCACCAATTCTGTGTGTTCCGGATTGTGCTTTGCAAAAATTTTATATCGCATTTCTGTTCCGATTGGGGACTTTGTGCTCTTGGAAAAATTCACCCGCTGTAGCGCGGTGATGAAATTCGTCAATGGCCTCTTGGGTGAGGTATTGCCGACCGGCGATGTTGATGGTTTTGAGCCATCCTTTCTTGCGCCAGCGCCATGCGGTGCATTGGGTCACACCGATTTGTTTCAGCCATTTGGAGAGGCTGATAACCGTAGCACCAGGGGAAGACGTATTCATACATGAACCGCAGTTCGTTGCGCGCGGCGGGTTGATTTCGCCTGCGTCTGTTGCTGCAAATTTTTCTCCTCATTCTCATTCTCGGCCACGGCGTCAACTTGGCTTGGCGCTTGGTTTTTCGTGAGATCAAGTTTCTCTTCAATTTCCGACTGGCGCTGGGCAAGCTGGTGATAACGCTTCTCATGCTCGAACGGTGCGCCGACTTTGCTTTCCAATTCCTTCGCCCGTTTTTGAGAATCCTGGATGTCAGATTCCAGTCGTGCGGCGCGCTCCTCGAATCCCTGCACGATGGATTCCAGCGAACGAATTGTTCCGAGTGCGGTGTCCGTGACCCGCGAGCTGTAACTGTTTTTGCCATGCAGAATCAATTCGACTTCGCTGTTGTATGAAGCGTGCAGGGATAATTCAAAACCAGCGAACTTGCCGACGCGCTGATTTGTTCCAAAGGCATTTTTAATTTTCGCCGCCCGACGCAGAAGCAATTCACCGGCTACGCCGCGATTGTCGAGTGTCTGGCCGTCCAGTTCGATGCGGAACTTGTCGCCGGAAGTGTCCTGACGCACGGTCAGGTCTTGCCGCAGATTTGCCAGCCGCTCTGTGTTTCGTTGGGCTTCCTCCTGCGAATGGCGCGTGTTGGCGCGAATACGGTATTGTTCTTCTTCATGGGCGGAACGCAGCCGGGTGAGCTTCATCAACTCGGCATCCACTTGCGCCTTTTCAATGACGAGCGGATTGCCGGAAGCGATGGCTTTAACTTCGGCGTAAGTCAACGCAGTCGAGTCGAGGTCTTCGATGCGACGGATCGTCATGTCGCCGCTCATCACCTGGGAAATGAACTTCGCCTTCGTCTCCAACGTCTGCCACATATAGGCATCGAAAGAGCCTTCGGTGACGTAGCGATAAATTTGCACGGCGGGGTTCTTGTTGCCTTGCCGCAAAATCCGTCCTTCACGTTGTTCCACGTCAGAAGGCCGCCACGGAGCGTCCATGTGATGCAAGGCAATCAAACGCTCCTGAACATTTGTGCCTGAACCCATTTTCTGTGTGCTGCCAAAAAGTATGCGTGTCTTGCCTGCGCGGACGGAGCGGAACAACGCCAGCTTCGAGGCATCTGATTCGTAGGTTTGAATAAATTCGATGTCAGTGCGCGGCACGCCGAGTTTCACCAGCTTTTCGGCCATGTCGTCATAAACGGAAAATCCTTTTTCCTTCGGAGTGGAGAGGTCACAGAAAACCAGTTGCGTCAGGCGATCCTCTTTCGTCGCTTCCCAAATGCGGAAAATGTTTTCGACGGCCAGATTGACTTTGCTTTGCGGATCGTCTTTAGCCGATGGAATCATCAATCGCAAATCAAGCGCGGCCTTGCGTCCCTCGCTCGTGATTTTGAGCATATTATCTTCCGAAGGATCAACCCGCCCGGTTTTCAACTTGTGGGCGCGCTCTACGAGCGACTGAACAAACTTTTTCAATTGCGGCGTGGCAGGCGCGCTACGGATGGCTGCTTTTTCTCCTTCCAATTTTGGGCGCGGCAGATTAAGCATCGCGGCGGTCTGCACATCGGCCATCTGCCGGAACATCTGCATGAGTTCCGGCACATTGATGAAACGGGCGAAGCGCGTGTTGAGCCGGTAGCCCGCACCGTCGGGCGCAAGTTCCATCGCCGTCACCGGCTCGCCGAACGTCGCCGCCCAGCCGTCGAAATGATGCAAGCGATGTTTCTGCAAGTCGTCCGGCTGCAAATAGCGCTGCATGGTGAACATCTCGGCCATGCTGTTGGCGATAGGCGTGCCGGTGGCAAAGACCACCCCGCCGCCGCCGTTCTTAGACTGGATGTGCCGGACTTTCAGAAACATATCGAAGGCGCGTTCGCTGGCCGTCTGCGGCAGTCCGGCGATGCGCGTCATTTTGGAAATGTAGAAAAGATTTTTGAAGTAATGCGCCTCGTCCACAAAGAGCCGGTCCACGCCGAGTTCTTCAAACGTCAACGTGTTGTCCTTTTTATCCGCTGCGGCAAGGGCTTCGAGTTTAGCTTCCAACCGTTTCTTGGCCTTTTCAATTTCCTTCACCAAGCGCCGGTTGTCCGTGCCGGCGTGCTGGCGTTTCACGTCTTCCAGTTCGTCCAGTTGCTCCTTGAAAAATCGCACCTGGGTTTCT
>Ga0335073_10004483_pt1 | contig 19516 bp, 17 predicted proteins | sample Lox_Sample_22_FD_207093 | JGI IMG/M metagenome (GOLD analysis project Ga0335073, IMG submission 207093) | Soil microbial communities from Loxahatchee National Wildlife Refuge, Florida, United States - Lox_Sample_2.2 | ecosystem: Environmental > Terrestrial > Soil > Wetlands | place: USA...
TTCGATGCCCGCCGCTTCCTTAATCGCTTTCCATAGCTCGTCGTAGCCGAGGCGCAGCTTGGCGGAGAACGGAATGATCTGATCGGCCGAGACCTCGAACCGCTCGCTCAGCTTCTGCACGGAGGCCCGCAACTGATTGGCGGAAACGCGATCCGACTTGGTGGCGACGAGGACAAAATTGCGGTCAATGTGACGCAACCATTCCACCAGTTGAACATCGAGTTCCTGGGGAGGGATGTTGACATCCAGCAGCACGATGCACAGCGCCAGCGATTCGCGCTTCTCCAGATAAGGATTGATGAACTTCGCCCATTTGCTGGTGACTTCCTTGGGCACGCGTGCGAAGCCGTAGCCGGGAAGGTCGGCGAAGACGAAGTCGGGATGCGGCCGGCCAGGGCGGCGCACCTGAAAGAAGTTGATGGTCTGGGTGCGGCCGGGGGTGTTACTGGTTTTCGCGATTTTGCTGCCGACGAGGGAATTGATCAGGCTGGATTTGCCGACGTTGGAACGGCCCACGAACGCGATCTCCGGCGTGCCCGGCGGAGGGAATTGCCGTGAGTCGGCAGCCGAAGTAACGAAGCGCGTCAGGACCTTCATGCCTTACTATCGCCGGACGTGCGAAAAAGTGCAAGGGCAACAAGGCGTAAATTGCAAGTTCCACAGACAGCAGTCCCTCGACTGCGCTTGGTCGCTTTGGCGACCTCACTCCGCTCGGGATGACACTCCGTAAATGGAAGAGGCGGAACGTCTGTACACGTATACCTGCCGCATTGGGCACACAAGTAAAAGGCCCGCGCGCGGCGGGCCTGGTTGTTCGAGCTTCGGCGAGAACTACTGGTGTGCCGTGGGCGCCGTTTCCGGTTGCGGAGGGACCACCGGGAGCGGATGCGACTCTTCCTCGTCGGGCACCTCGGGCAGGGGACGCTCCAGCGCATAGGCCAGAACTTCGTCCATGGTGTTCACGAAACGGAGTTGCATCAGGGTGCGCAAGTTCTCCGGCACATCCGGCAGGTCCTTCTGATTATCGGCCGGAAGTATGACTTCGAGGATGCCCGCCCGCTGAGCGGCGAGTAGCTTCTCCTTGAGGCCGCCGATGGGCAGCACCTTGCCACGCAGCGTGATCTCGCCGGTCATGGCGATGTCGCGGCGCACGGGAATGCGGCTGAGCGCGCTGGCGATGGCCGTACCAATGGTGATTCCGGCAGACGGGCCATCCTTCGGGATCGCTCCCTCAGGCACGTGTACGTGGATATCGAGGTTGCGATAGAAGTCGCGCGGCAGCCCCAGGCGGTGCGCGCGCGAGCGCACGTAGGACATGGCAGCTTGCGCCGATTCCTGCATTACGTCGCCGAGCTTGCCGGTGAGCGTCAGCTTGCCTTTGCCGTCGACGGTGGCGACCTCGGTGGTGAGAATCGAGCCGCCAACTTCGGTCCACGCCAGGCCGGTCACGATGCCAATTTCGCTGCGCTCGTGGATCTCGCTATCGCGGAACTTTATGACGCCCAGGTACTCGCCGACGTTCTCCGCCGTAAGCGACAGGGTGAACTTATTGCCTTCCTTCACCACCTTGCGCGCGACCTTGCGGCAGATGTTGCCGATCTCGCGTTCCAGGTTGCGGACGCCCGCCTCGCGCGTGTAGTTGCGGATGATGGCGGTGAGCGCGTCGTCGGTGAAGACGATGTTCTCTTCCGTCAGGCCGGTCTGCTGGCGCTGCTTGCGGACGAGATACTGTTTGGCGATTTCCACTTTTTCCGGCTCGGTGTATCCGTGCAGCCGCAGGACTTCCATGCGGTCCTGCAGCGCGGCCGGGATGGTATGCAGCACGTTCGCCGTGGCGATGAAGAACACCTGCGAGAGGTCGTACTCGACGTCGAGGTAGTGATCGACGAACATGAAGTTCTGCTCGGGATCGAGCACTTCGAGCAGCGCGGCGGAGGGATCACCGCGGAAGTCCATCGACATCTTGTCGACTTCGTCGAGCATGAAGACTGGGTTTTTGGTGCCCGCCTTCTTCATCATCTGGATGATCTGGCCGGGCAGCGCACCGATGTAGGTACGGCGATGGCCGCGAACTTCGGCTTCGTCGCGCACACCGCCCAGCGACATGCGGACAAACTTCCGTCCGGTGGCCTTAGCGATGCTCATGCCCAGCGAGGTCTTGCCGACTCCGGGAGGTCCGACGAAGCACAGGATCGAGCCCTTCGGATTTTTCACCAGCTGACGGACAGCCAGGAACTCCAGGATGCGCTCCTTGATCTTCTCCAGCCCATAGTGATCTTCGTTCAGCGTCTTCTCGGCGATATCGATATTGCGGATTTCTTTAGAGCGCTTCTTCCAGGGCACTGCCAGCAGCCAGTCGAGATAGTTGCGCGAGACGGTTGATTCGGCCGACATGGGCGGCATGGCCTCGAGCTTCTTCAACTCCTGCAGCGCCTTCTCGTTCACTTCGCGCGGCATGCCGGCGGCGTCGATCTTCTTCTTCAGATCGTCGAACTCGCTCTTCTCGCCGCGGCCGAGTTCCTTCTGGATGGCCTTAATTTTCTCGTTGAGGTAGTACTCTTTTTGCGCGCGCTCCATCTGGCGCTTCACGCGCGACTGGATGGTGCGGTCCATGTTGAGCTTTTCGATTTCAACATCGAGAACGTCGCCAATGCGATTGAGCCGTTCGGCAGGATCGAAGATCTCCAGCAGTTCCTGCTTTTCCTCGATCGAGAGCTGGAGGTTCGCGGCGATGGTGTCCGTCAGCTTCGCTGGATCGTCGTTGCGGACGGCGGCGATCATGGTCTCGTAATTCAGCGACTGGCACAGCTTCACGTATTGCTCGAAGAGGCCGGTAACGCGCTGCATGGCGGCTTCGACCTGCGGCGTCGGATCGGCGAAATATTTTGCAGTGCGGATGGTGGCCTCGAAGTAGCCGTCAGTATCGATTACCTGCAGGATCTTGCCGCGCTCCAAACCTTCGACCAGGACCTTGATATTGCCGTCGGGGAGCTTGAGGCTCTGCACGATATTGACGATGGTGCCCACCTGATAGATCTCGTTGGGCTTAGGCTCGTCGATCGAGGCATCGTGCTGGGTGGCAAGAAAGATCTTCTTGTCGCCGGCCAGCGCCTCTTCCAAGGCGCGCACGCTGGACTCCCGGCCAACCACAAAGGGCGTCATCATGTAGGGGAAGATGACGACGTCCCGGATGGGCATCATGGGGAGTTTCTTGGTTTCGAATTTTTCGCGCTGCGTCACTTAGTTAACCGCCTTGTCGTTTCCGAGCGAATGAGCTGCTCCGGAAAAAATATGAATATTCGCGCGCCTGCAATCTCGCGCAGACAACTCCCACAGCAGCCACTCAAGTCAAGCATACCATGTGGGTAAAGGAGGCAGAACAGGGATCAGTGGGCTATCTGAGACTCGCAGGCCAGAAGGCGCCAGACTCCTTGTAGCGCTGTTGATTGGATGCCGGTTCTGCTGACCGGATTCGCACCGCCTGTTACTGAATGGCGCGACTGCAGCACCGCCGTGAGATATGCTTCCGGGAAACGACCTTCTAACCCGCCTTCTCCATCAGCGGCAGGGTCACGTTGCGCTTTTCCACCATGTCGCGCGAAACCTCGAAGTCCTTTACGCGCTTCTGGCCGGGGAGGTTGTACATCAGGTCGAGCATCAGCTCTTCCAGAATCATGCGCAGACCGCGAGCGCCGACTTTGCGCGACATGGCCTCGCGCGAGATCGCACGCAATGCGTCGTCGGAGAAGCGTAGCTTCACGTTCTCGAACTCGAAGAGCCGCTGATATTGCTTGACGATGGCGTTCTTGGGTTTGGTGAGAATCTCGACCAGAGCATCTTCGTCAAGGTCGTTGAGCACGCCAACCACGGGCAGGCGGCCAACAAACTCGGGGATGAGACCGAACTTGATCAGGTCTTGTGGTTCGACCTGGGCGAGCAATTCGGTGTCGCGCTTGTTGCTTTCGGTGAAAGCCGCTTCTTTGGCTTCCGTCGTGCGGAAGCCCATGGAGCGCTTGCCCATGCGCCGCGCGATGATTCGCTCCAGGCCGACGAACGCGCCGCCGCAGATGAACAGAATATTCGTGGTATCGACCGGGGTGAATTCCTGGTGGGGATGCTTGCGTCCGCCCTGCGGAGGTACGTTGGCGACCGTGCCTTCCAAAATCTTCAGCAGCGCCTGCTGCACACCCTCGCCGGAAACGTCACGCGTGATGGAGGGGTTCTCGTCCTTGCGGCCGATCTTGTCAACTTCGTCGATGTAAATGATGCCGGTCTGCGCCCGCTGCACATCGCCGTCGGCGGCCTGCAGGAGCTTCAGGATGATGTTTTCGACGTCCTCGCCGACATAGCCGGCTTCGGTGAGGGTGGTCGCGTCGACGATGGCGAAGGGCACGTCCAGCATCTTGGCCAGGGTTTGCGCCAGCAGCGTCTTGCCCGTTCCGGTGGGGCCGATCAACATGATGTTCGACTTGGCCAGCTCGACTTCCGTCCCGCGCTGCCGATTCATGTAAACCCGCTTGTAGTGGTTGTAGACAGCCACTGCGAGTTTCTTCTTCGTCGTCTGTTGCCCGATGACATATTCGTCGAGAAACGCTTTCACCTCGGCCGGCTTGGGAAGCTGGTTGGGCGTGGCGTTGGGCTGCGCCTCCGAGCGATCGTCTTCGAGAATGGAATTGCATACGGCAACACACTCGTCGCAAATGTACGCGCGCGGATAATCCGTGGGGGAGGAAATCAACTTGGCGACGGCGTCCTGCGACTTATGGCAAAACGAGCAGCGAAGAACTTCTTCGGAACCGGTCCTGGTTCTCACAGATGAAAACTCCTTTACAGCGCACAACAGGAATCCAACGTCTCGCACCGCCCTTGCCCGCCACGTGAACTCAGGAGCAGCCGTTCTACCCCTGGAGCCATCGGTGCGTTACAAAACCATTGAACCATAATTTCGCCTCAGCGAACGCACCGATAGTGCAATGCCCGGTACAACTTTGGAATCACTGCGGGAAAAATTTCCCATTCGCGAGGTGAAAAAGATTGCACTGTTAACGAATTTGTGCCCCAAAGCTTGCGGGGCTTGCAGTGAACTAAGGTTGTTACCCAATCTTTCCAATAGCCTAACGCCTTAACCAGCAGGTCCCGCGGCAGGCATTTCACTTGTGCTTGAAAATGATGTCATCAATGATGCCGTATTCCTTAGCCTGAAACGCGTTCATGATGAAGTCGCGCTCCACGTCGCGCTCTACTTTTTCCAGAGGCTGACCGCTGTGCTTGGAGAGCAACTGATTCGTGATCTCCCTCATGCGCAGAATCTCGCGCGCGTGAATGTCGATGTCGGTGGCCTGGCCGGAGAGCCCGGACATGAGCGGCTGGTGAATCAAAATGCGCGAGGTGGGCAGTGCGAAACGTTTCTTGGGCGCCCCTCCGGCGAGCAGCGTCGCCGCCATGCTGGCCGCCTGGCCGATGCAGATGGTGGTCACATCGGGCCGAATGAACTGCATCGTGTCGTAGATCGCCATGCCGGCGGTGATCGATCCGCCCGGCGAGTTGAGGTAAAGCGAGATGTCCTTCTCCGGGTCTTCGGCTTCGAGAAACAGCATCTGCGCGATGATCAGGTTCGCGACATTATCGTCGATAGGAGTGCCGAGAAAGATGATGTTGTCCCGCAACAGCCGGGAATAGATGTCGTAGGCCCGCTCGCCCCGGCTGGTTTGTTCGATGACCATGGGCACAAGCATTGGTAGTCTCCTTCCCAGTTAATGTCTATTATGAGTTCTGTGCTTTCTAACAGGGCACGGCTTCAGCCGTGCCGCACGCGCTCTCTTTTTGTTTGTCATCCTGAGCGGAGCGGCGGAGCCGAGGGATGACAAGCCTTAGAACTCGCACACCGACGCAATCGCGCCTACACCGCCCGCCGATACAGCGTGTCCAGCGCCTTTTCATTGCGGAGCCGATGCCGCATGCGCTCCAGCCCGCCATTCTCCGTGAGGCGCGTGCGCACCTGCTCTGCCGTCTGTTTCGATTGCTCGGCGAACGCCTGCAGTTCGCGATCGAACTCCTCATCGCTGACCTCGATCTTCTCCTCGTTGGCGATCTTCTCCAGGACCAACGAAGCCCTGACCTCGCGCAGCGCAGACTCGCGCTGGCCTGAGCGCAGCCGAACGAAATCCATGCGCTTCATGTCCTCGGTACGCATGCCCTGGGCCGCCAAGGCCCGCAGGCCACGCTCCAGCCGAAGATCGATCTGGTCATTGACCATGGATTCCGGCACCGGAAATTCATTACGCTTTACCAGTTCCTCCACCAGCTTGTCCTTGCCCTGGTGCTCGGCTTCGTGCTCTTTCTCGGCCTTCATGTTTTCCCGCAGCCGATTGCGCAACTCGTCGAGCGAGTTGAAATCGGCGCTCAGCTCTTTGGCGAACTCGTCGTTCAGCTGGGGAATGCTGCGCGTCTTAATGCCTTTCACGGATACTTCGTAGGTGAGCGTCTTGCCTGCCAGGCGCTTGTCGGAAAAATCGTCAGCGTATTTCACCTCGAAGGTACGCTGCTCGCCGGCCTTGGTGCCGCGCAGGTTCTCGGTGAACTCCGGAATGGTATTCTCGCCGCCGATCTCCACCATGATCTCGTCGACTTCCACCGGCTTGGCATCGGCTTCGCCTTCCTTGGGCGTGCCTTTGAAGCTGGCCACCGCGAAGTCACCGTCGGCCAGCGGACGCTCTTCTTCCACAGCGCTGTAGGTTGCCTGACGCTCGCGCAAATTATTCAGCGCCGTCTCCACCTCTTCGTCGGTGACGTTGGTGTCGATGGTTATGATCTTAAGGTCGTCATACGGCGCCAACTTGATTTCCGGAAGAACCTCGAAAGATGCCCTGAAGCGCAGCGGCTCGCCTTGCTCCATCTGCACATCGCGCACCTGCGGCTGCGACACAGGCGCCAGATTCTGCCTGGTAGTCTCCTGGCGCACGTATCGCGGCACCAACGCCTCGATAACGTCGTCGCGGATCTCCTTGGCGAAACGCTGCCGGACGATGGAGGCCGGCACCTTGCCGGTGCGAAAGCCCGGAACGCGCGCCAGCTTCTGATAACGCCCCACGATGCTGTCGGTTTCGCTCTTCACCACCTCGGCGGGAACCTCGATGCTAAGTTCACGTTCGCAGGGGTTGGTTTCTGGGGAGGAAGTTTCCGGTGTGCTGGTTTCAGTCGTCAAAGAATTGCCTTCACAACGTAAGATGGCGCGGGTCCAGCGCCGATGCCGTCACCGGTGGTTGCAACGCAGGACGCGGGCGCGAGCGGTCTGGGCAAGTTGCGCAGTGGCCCAGCTTCAAGTTTATGAGAGCGGTGCGAAGCGGTCAAACGGGGAAGGCAATCCGTCGCGGGCTGCAAGTTTCGCAAAGATGTTTCAGATGCGACCCAACACCAACAGTATTACAAGGATTAGCACAACGAGTCCCAGGCCGCCGGAAGGATAGTAGCCCCAGCCTCGGCTGTAGGGCCACGCGGGATACGACCCTACCGAAAGGAGCAGGAGGATAATCAGCAAGATGATCAGCATGGGTATTTGTTCTCCAAATGGCTCGGCCTCGGCAAGCAAACGCGATTTTAAACTGCTAGTTGGAAGCGTCCGTTACTCTGAAGGATGCTTGCGAATGGCGGATCACGGCTAGAATGAGAGCGAATGCCTTCCGCTCTTACCGTTCTTCACCAGGAAGTAGTGAACTGTACACGCTGTCCACGTCTAGTGGCTTATCGCCAGCAGGTAGGACGCGAGAAGCGCCGTGCCTACCGCGATCACGAGTACTGGGCACGTCCCGTGCCCGGTTTCGGCGATCCGCACGCTCGTGTGTTGATTCTCGGACTGGCGCCGGGAGCGCACGGCTCCAATCGCACTGGACGCCCGTTCACCGGCGACGCATCGGGCAAGTTCATGTATCCCATCCTGTACAAAGTGGGCTTCGCCTCGCAGCCGAATGCCGTGAGTCGCGATGACGGACTGCGGCTGATCGACTGCTACATTACCGCCGCGGTGCGCTGCGCCCCTCCCGCCAACAAACCGCTGCCCTCGGAATTGGCGAATTGCGCTTGCTTTCTCGATCGCGAGGTGGCCATCCTAAAGAATGTGAAGGTTGTCGTCGCATTGGGGAAGATCGGCTTCGACGCCTACCTGAATTACTTGAAGCGTAATGGTGTAGTGCAGCGGACTACGCCATTCAAGTTTGCGCACGCCGCCAGTTACGAAATGCCCAATCGAGTCGTGCTGCTGGCCTCCTATCACCCCTCAAACCAGAACACAGCTACTGGAAAGCTCACGGCCAAAATGTTCGGGCAGGTGTTCGTCAAAGCGCGGGAACTCGCCAGGTCTCATAGGACAGGAGATTGACAAGGCAAGCCGCGGGTGCCACGATGCCGACATACTTTTCTGATTCGTACGAGTCGAACTCTGGGGAGGACCATGATGAGAAGAAGATTTCCTACGCTGATCTGCTGGCTGACCCTGTGTGCTGTGGCCGGATTTGCGGCCACAGAGCGATCGGCCGTCGGCACCTGGAAGCTTGATCCAGCCAAGTCGTCCTATGCAAACATGCCGGCGCCAAAATATGAGCAGTTGGTGGTTAAGACGGACGAACCTGGCGCCCTGAAGTGGACCCTTTTGGGTGCGGCTTCGAATGGCGTGAGCTACACCTCTTCTTACGACGGCCCTGTCGATGGCCAGTATCATCCTATTGCGAGCAGCGAAGCGGCCGACACGATTGCCTACACCCGCATGGCAAACGGAGGCGTGAAGTGGACGATGAAGGACAAGGCGGGAAAGGTGATGGAGACGGGTAGCAGCCATCTCTCAGCAGACGGAACTACGCTGACCGTCAAGGGAACGGTCGAGGGGCTGAAGGGCAAGTCCGACTTCGTCTCGGTATTTACCAGAATGCCGTGATCCGTTTTATGCGGGAGCCAGTTGGTTGATTCTTCCCGCCATTCGGATGTCGCGCTGGGTGACCCCTCCGGAATCGTGCGAAACCAGCGAGAGCGTGACTTTGTTGTAGTTGATCAAAATGTCCGGGTGGTGGTTCACGGTCTCCGCAGCTTCGGCGATCCGGTTCACGAACTCCATCGCCTTCACGAAATTTTCGAATTGGAAACCTCGTTCGATGGCCTTGCCGTTCTGCTTCCACCCCGGGAGCTGGGGCAGGATCCGCTGAATGTCAGCATCGGACAATACCGCGCTCATAACCATTCCTCGCCGGTTAGCAGATTCCTTCAGCCGGGCATCAACACATGCAGCACCAGATCGGCGGAGAAGTGCGCGATCATCGCCGATTCCAGGCCGCGCTTCCAGTACAGATAACCGAAGACCACTCCCGCGAGGCCGTTCAGCAGAATTGCCCGGAAGACCACCAGCGGAGTGAGAGGCAGCAGTGCTGCGGTGGCAGGCAGGTGGCCGGCGCCAAACAGCACCGCCGCTAGTAGATTCGCTGACCAGAACACTACCGAAGTCGTTCGGCCCGGAACTGTGCGCACCAGCTTCCCGAATAGCCACGCCAGCAATGTCAACACACCAAAGCGTAACAGGAGCTCCTCCGTGATCCCTCCATAGAAGCTAGCCAAGAATGCCTGCCATGCGGGAGCTGACACACCGTGGAGAGCCGCTCGGGCCAATTGGGGAAGGCGTGGTTGAAAGAAGTATTTTTCCGCCACGATGATGATCGCCGAGGCAATCACTCCCGCCGGGACCGAGAGCGCAAGAATTCCTGGCAAGCGCCTGCGGACAGGCTCTCCGCCGAGCCACGCCTCAAGAATGGGAGCGCGGAGCCCGCAGCGCTTTCCCAGCGCGATCCCAATGGCGACCGCGGCCGCTATCAGAACCGCCGCTTGTGCCGACTGAGCGCACAAGACCACCCAAAGCGGCAGCGGTAGAATTCGCGTGGAGAAAAAGCTATGGACAATGTAGGGCAGGACGGCAACCACGCCGAACATGCCGGCGGCAAAGAGGACCCAGAATTCTCGCCAGTTGAAGCGAGGCTCCTGAGCGGTCACCGTTTCGGTTGCATGCGAGTCCATGGCGAAGGCCTTTGAAAGTCGTGACCGGGCGGCTTCTCGAGCCTTGATAGTCCCCCGGCGCGATGCAGGCGGGCCGGCGCTCGACCCAGTTCAGGAACCATCTTAGCCCTGTGACGCAAATCACACCCGGCCGTGACATCTATACTCGGGTCCGATTGCGCTCCCGCTATACTTAAAGCAGCAGAACGGGCGAGGCTAGCTCGTTACCGTTCGTGGGGTTTATGCCGCTCATTTGGCTTCGAGTTGCGGTCGGGTTCTATGCCGTGGGGCTGGTCTATTCGCTGCTGCTGCTGAGCAGGAAAGGAAACCTGCTGGCCAAGGTGGTGGAGCCCGCGGTCGGGTTGGGCCTTATCTTTCATTTCGTCTCGCTGGTGGAAGCCACCGTATTGATCGGCCACATCTCGCTGGCCTCAATTCAATATTCCGAATCCCTGCTGGCTTTCCTGGCGATGGTGGTGTTTTTCGTCTTCTTTGTGGGCTATCGGACGACCACGCCGGGCATCATCATCTTTCCCATCGTCTTTGTTCTGACCTTCGCCTCCGCACTGGGGCAAAAGCCTGTCAGTATCACCTCGCCGGTGCTGCGCAACGGCTGGATCTTCGTCCACATTGTGCTGATCTTTACCGGCTATGCCGGCCTGTTTCTGAGTTTCGGGGCCAGCCTGCTGTATCTGGTGCAGGAGCGCGCTCTGAAATCCAAGCGCCCGACGCCCCTGATTACCTGGTTGCCGCCGCTGCAAACCATCGACGATATCTGCTACCGCTCCCTGCTGTTCGGCTTCCCCTTCATGACCTTTGGAATCGTGACCGGCTCGGTGCTGCTGATTGAGAAATACGGGCCGATGTTCTTCGCCGATCCCAAGATCGTGCTGTCCTTCCTCATGTGGGCCGTGTACCTGCTGTTGCTGTACATGCGCTGGAGCTCGGGATGGCGCGGCCGCCGCGCGGCGTTTCTGGCCACCTTCGCCTTCGTGATCGCGATTTGTGCATGGGCGGCGAACAATTTCAGCCGCGTACACAGGTTCATTCCGTCATGAATTTCGTCCTCATCGGCGTCAACCATCGCACTGCGCCGGTCGAGGTGCGCGAGCAGTTCGCCATCCCCGAAGCGCGGCTGCCCGAGGCGGTGAGGAGCCTGGCGTCGCATCCCGGCGTCGAGGAGGCGATGATCGTCTCCACCTGCAATCGTGTCGAAATCCTGGCGCGCACCGCCGATGACGCTGCCGGGCTGGACGGATTTTTTCGCGACTTCTACGGCATCGATCTCGCGCCCTATCGCAAGTACCTCTACGAATATCGCGACGGCGATGCCGTCCGCCACGTCTTCCGCGTGGCTTCCAGCCTGGACTCCATGATTGTCGGCGAGCCGCAGATTCTGGGACAGATCAAGGAAGCTTATGCCACCGCGCGGGCCGTGGGAGCGGTGAATTCGCAACTCGATGCACTGCTGACCCGCGCCTTCGCCGTCGCCAAGCGCGTGCGCAATGAGACCGCGGTCGCAACCTCGGCGGTGTCGGTTGCTTCGGTTGCGGTAGACCTAGCAAAGAAAATCTTCGGCAACCTGGATGGCAAAAGCGTGTACCTGGTGGGCGCGGGCAAAATGTGCGAGTTGGCCGCGCGCCATCTGCTGGCCCACGGCGCCAGGCAGATCTATGTCGCCAATCGCACCTACGACCGCGCGGTGGCGCTGGCGGAAAAGTTCAACGGCGAAGCGCTTGTCTTCGACCAGCTCTACGAGACCGTGCCGCGCGCCGACATCGTCATCAGCTCCACCGGCGCGCCGCACACCATCTTCCGCAAGGAGCACGGCGAGCGCTTCCTGAGCCGCCGCCGCAACCGTCCCATGTTCTTCATCGATATCGCGGTGCCGCGCGATGTCGATCCGGAGATGAACAAGGTCGACGGAATCTTTGTCTACGACATCGACGATCTGCAGCAGGTGGTCTCGTCGCATGTGGCCGACCGCCACGCGGAGGCCGATCGCGCCGAAGCTATCGTGCAGATGGAAGTGGAAAAATTCCAGGCGCGCCTGCACACCCTCGATGTAGTGCCGACTATCGTCTCTCTGCAGGAGCATCTGGAGACCGTGCGCCAGGCTGAAATCGATCGCGTCCGTGGACGGTTGGGCACGCTGAGCCCCGAGCAGGAGCTGGCGGTCGAAGCGCTGACGCGCGGCATCATCAACAAGATCATGCACACACCCATTACTACGCTCAAGAGCGCTGCGCGCGAGTCGTCGGAGGTGACTACCGTCATCGATCTGGTACGCCGGCTGTTTGGATTGCACGACGCCACGCCGACGCTGGTTGAGGAGCGCGATCAGGCCAGCGTCGCTGCCGGCGGCAAGCACGGAGCCGCCAACTGATGGCGCGGCTTCGCATTGGTTCCCGCGGCTCGCAACTGGCGCTCTGGCAGGCCAACCACGTTTCGGCGCTGCTGCGCGACCAGGGGCACGAAGTCGAACTGGAAATCATCAAGACTACCGGCGACAAAATCACCGACGTCGCGCTCGCCAAGGTCGGCACCAAGGGCATGTTTACCAAGGAGATTGAAGAGGCGCTTGCCGAAGGACGCGTCGATCTCGCGGTCCATAGCCTGAAGGACCTGCCGACCGAGTTGCCGCCGGGCTTCGAGCTGGTGGCGATTACCGCGCGCGTCAACCCGCGCGACGTATTCCTCTCCGTCAAGTACGCCAGCGTCCAGACGCTGCCGAAGGCCGCGCGCGTGGGCACCAGCAGCCTACGGCGCCAGGCACAACTGAAGGTCGCACGGCCCGATCTGGTGATCGAAGCGCTGCGCGGCAACGTCGATACGCGGATGCGCAAGCTGGAGCAGGGCGACTACGATGCCATCATCCTGGCCGCTGCCGGATTGACCAGGCTGGGGAAAACCGAGCTGATAAAAGAGGTTTTGTCGGAGGAGTTTATGTGTCCCGCAGCCGGACAAGGCGCGCTGGGCATCGAGATTCGCGCCGGCGATGCCGACACGCGAAAGCACCTCGTGTTTCTCGACGATGCTGCCGCGCGCGCCACGACTACGTGCGAGCGCGCCGTGCTCAACAAGCTGGGTGGCGGCTGCCAGGTCCCGATCGGCGCATTTGCCGAGGCGAGCGACGGCATTCTCCGCCTTACCGCGATTGTCGCCAACCCGGACGGCTCGACCATCCTTCGCGAAACCCAGAGCGGCGCTGATCCCATTGCCCTGGGCGAGAAAGTCGGCGAAGCCTTGCTGCAACGCGGCGCGAGCAAGATTCTGGAAGAAGTGTACGGAGGCGCCGTGGCTGCACCGCAACAGCCGTAAGAAGCAGTAGCCAGTGGTCAGTTGTCGTTCCCGCATGACCTCAGCCCACAAACTCGACCTGCTTCCACCTCGCCCGCTCGCCGGTTGCCGCGTGCTGGTCTCGCGCGCGAAAAAACAGGCGGGCGCGCTGTCGAACGCACTGCGCGAACTTGGTTGCGAGGTCATCGAAATTCCCTTCATCGAAATTCGCCGCCCACGCTCCTACCAACCGCTCGATACCGCGTTGCGCAACCTCGAAACCTACGACTGGCTCATCCTTACCAGCGTCAATGGCGTCGAGGCGCTGTTCGAGCGCTTGGCCAGGAAACGCCTGCAACCCTCGGCGCTGGCGCGTCTCCGGATCGCCACCATCGGTCCTGCCACCAAGAAAGCGACTGAAGAACGCGGGCTGTCGGTAACGGTCACCCCGGAAGAATACGTTGCCGAATCGGTGGTCAGCGCGCTAAGCCGCCGCGTGAAGAACAAGCGCGTGCTGCTGGTGCGCGCCAAGGTTGCGCGCGACGTGATCCCGCGCGAGTTGCGCAATGCCGGCGCGGCCGTCGATGTGATCGAGGCCTATGAGACTGTCGTGCCACAAGCCTCAGCCAAGCTGCTGCGCACCTTGCTGGCGAACGCCAGGCGCAGGCCACATGCCATCACCTTTACCAGCTCCTCCACGGTTCGAAACTTCGTCCAACTGCTTGGCCTTCGCGGCGCGCGCACCGCACTGATAAAATCGGCATCCCATAATGGGGTACACAGCGCCTCCATCGGTCCGGTGACATCGGCGACCCTGCGCGAGTTTGGCTTGCCGGTGGACATCGAGGCGAAGCAGTACACGATTCCGGGCCTGGTCGCGGCAATTCTCGAGAAAAGCGCGGACCTCAGGAAGCGACCTCGTGGAACATAGTGTCTGGCTTCTTCATTGGAACTAACCGGGGGCAGAATTCGGTGCCCGAACTTTCCTTTGTCCCGGGCCAGCGTCCAACAGGGGGATGCGTCTTTGCTTCCATACACGTGCGTGTAGCATCCAAGGCATCACGAATCTGTTTGCCGAGATTCCAATCGAACATGAGAAAGAACGTAAGCCTGCTCGCCTCGCTTTTGTGTCTGGTGACCGCAGCATTTGCGGCGCAAAACATCTCTCTACCCAAGAACGCGGACGCCAATGTTACGCGCGCCACGCTACCCAACGGACTGCGTGTGGTGATCATTCGCAATACTCTTGCGCCCGTGGTCACCGTTGAGGAGAACTATCTCGTCGGCGGCGATGAAACCCCCGACGGCTTTCCCGGCATGGCGCACGCGCAGGAGCACATGGCGTTTCGCGGCTGTGCCAATCTCTCCGGCGACCAGATCGCGGCCATCTTTGCGCAGATGGGCGGCGACAACGACGCCGATACCGAGCAGAACATCACCCAGTATTTCGAGACCGTTCCCACGCAGGACCTCGACATCGCACTGCACGCCGATGCTGACTGCATGCGCAGCATCGTCGACGCGCAGGAGCAATGGGCCGAAGAGCGCGGCGCCATCGAGCAGGAGGTCGCGCGCGATCTCTCCAGCCCGACCTACAAGTTCATTGTGCGCATGAATGAGGACATGTTCGCGGGCACGCCCTATGAACACGATCCATTGGGCACCAAGTCGTCGTTTGACGCCACCACCGGCGCCATGCTGAAGAGCTTCCAGGAGAAGTGGTACGCGCCCAATAACGCAATTCTCATCATCACCGGACAGGTTGATCCGCAGAAAACGTTAGCGCAAATCAAGCAGCTCTACGGGGACATTCCGAAAAAGGAGCTTCCGGCGCGGCCCGAGGTCCATTTGCAGCCGGTGAAGGCGGAGCATTTCACCCTGCCCAGCGATTATCCGTACAGCATCAGCATCATCGCGTATCGCATGCCCGGAACGGACAGCCCCGATTTCGCTGCATTTCGCGTATTGGCCGATGTGCTGGCCAGCGAGCGCGCCGACCTCTATGCGTTGGGCGCTGAAGGCAAGGCTCTTGAAGCCGGATTCGAGGTCGGCGAAACCTATCCCAAAGCCAGTGCCGCGCTCGCCTATGCGGTGATCCCGACTACGGCCAATCCGGCGACCATTGAGCAATCGCTGAAGTCCATCCTGGCCAATTACGCCAAGAACGGCGTTCCCGCGGATCTGGTGGACGCGGCCAAACGCAGCGAAGTTGCTTCTTTCGAGTTCGAGCGCAACTCCATTCCCGGACTCGCCACGCTGTGGTCGCAAGCGCTCGCCGCCGAGGGCCGCACCTCGCCCGAGGAAGATGTGGAAGCCATTCAGCGCGTCACCCTCGCCGATGTGAATCGAGTTGCGAAGCAGTACCTGGCGAATGAGAATGCGGTCGTCGGAACGCTGGTGCCACAGCCGTCCGGTCAGCCGGTGGCCAGCAAAGGCTTCGGCGGCACAGAAAAAGTGACGCCCACCCCAACCAAGCCGGTTCCCCTGCCGAAGTGGGCGGATCCACTGCTGCAGGCGGTCGAAGTGCCCAAGTGGGACCTGCACCCGGTCACGATGACGCTGCCAAACGGTATCGAGTTGATCGTCGAAACCGAACCCCTCTCGCCGACGGTGACCGTCATGGGCGAAGTGCGGCATGAGCCTGATCTGGAGGTTCCACCGGGACAGGAGGGCATTTCCAGCGTGTTGGGCGATCTGTTCTCCTACGGAACAACGACCCTCGATCGCCTCGCGTTTCAGAAAGCGCTCGACGACATCGCCGCCAACGAGAGCCCCGGCGTCAGCTTCTCGCTGCAAGTGTTGAAGCCGTACTTCGATCGCGGCATGGAGCTTCTGGCGGACAATGAATTGCATCCGGCGCTGCCGCCGGACGCCTTCAAGATCGTGCAGCAGCAGGTTGCCGATTCGGTTGCGGGGCTGCTGCAGAGTCCCGACTACCACGCCGGCCGCAAGCTGCTAGAGGGTCTCATGCCGAAGGACGATCCCACATTGCGGGAGCCTAGTCCGCAGAAGGTCTCGGCGTTGACGCTTCCGGACGTCCACAACTACTACGAAAAAATCTTCCGTCCCGACCTGGCGAAGATCGTCATCATCGGCGACGTCACGCCGGAGGAGGCGAAGTCCGAGGTGCTGCGCTGGTTCGGATCGTGGAAGGCGGAGGGCCCGCCGCCACACGTGGATCTGCCACCGGTGCCGCCGAATAAAGCCTCCGCCGCGCAGGTACCCGATCCCACTCGCATTCAGGATGAGGTCACGCTGGCCGAGGAGCTGCCGATGAACCGCTTCGACGAGCAATACTATCCGCTGCAGCTCGCCAATCACATCCTCGGCGGCGGCTTCTATGCCACGCGGCTTTATCGCGACCTGCGGGAGAAAACCGGTTACGTCTACGACGTTTCCGCAACACTGGACACCTCGCGCACGCGCGCCCGCTTCACCGTCGTTTATGGCGCCGATCCGGTGAATGTGCCCAAGGCCCGCGCGCTGCTCATCCAGGACCTGACCGATCTGCAAACTACGCCGCCCACCAAGGGCGAAATGCAGCAGGCAGTCGCGATGCTGCTGCGGGAGATTCCTCTGGCGCAGGCCAGCGAGTCGAGCATTGGCGAGGGGCTGCTGGCGCGCGCCTTAATCGGCTTGCCGCTGGATGAGCCAGTGCGCGCGGCCGAGAAATACAAAGCGATCACCGCCGAGCAGGTCCGCGATGCCTTCGCCAAGTGGGTGCGCACGTCGGATTTCGTTGAGGTGGTGCAGGGACCGCCACCGAAATGAGCGTCCAAGGCGCGCGCTAGGCACGAGCAGTCGACTCTGTATGACAAAATCCCCACCCAAAAGAATCTGGGTGGGGAGATCGAAAGTCCAAGCCGTGCCGCGCGTCGCACTATGTGTACAGCAGGCGTTTCACAGGAGACTGGCCCCAGATGGCTGTCAGAATAGCGTCTGCTGCAATGGTGGTGAGCACGCCCTTCCATTTATAGCTGAGGGGCGCAAAGATGGCTGCCGCGGCCGCTGCAGATCCGATCGCGAGCCGGATCTTCTTTTCCGTGTCGCTCATTCTCCTCTCCTTGTTCATTTCATTTACTAACTCTGTCATGTCTTCCTCTCAAGTGACGACGCTTGTAGTGAGATTGGCCGGGCACGGTTGCGGATGCCTTGGCGGACTGCGGGATTTTCGTTGGGGTGAGTTGCTGCCCGCAGGCCGGATTTCACTATCAAAAGGCCACGGGGAACCTTCCCGTTTTCATCTCCGCGGTGAGACATAGGCGCGCACTGGGAGGTAGTAAACTTAACTTGCACTGACCATGCGCGCCCAGATTAAACTCGGCCGAATCGCCGGCATCGAAATCGGCCTGCACTACAGTTGGTTCATCATCGCCTTCCTCATCGGCCTGTCGCTGATCGCGCAGTTCCACGCCACCATGCCGCAATGGAGCCAAACAGTGACATGGTCCGCCGCCATCGTCACCTCAATTCTGTTTTTTGTGGCGCTGCTGCTGCATGAGTTGGCACACTCGCTCGTCGCCAAAGCCAAAGGCCTGCGCGTCCGCTCCATCACTCTGTTCGCGCTCGGCGGAGTCTCCCAAATCGAGTCCGAGGCGCCCGACGCCAAAACCGAGTTCTTGATCGCGATCGTTGGCCCGCTGTCGAGCTTCGTTATCGGGCTGATCTGCCTGGGCCTGGCGCGCTGGGCGGGCTGGACAGGTCTCGTCACCGCGCACAACCCGGTGGCCGCCGTGCTGCTCTGGCTCGGCTATATCAACCTCCTGCTGGCTGCTTTCAACATGATCCCCGGCTACCCGCTGGACGGCGGCCGCGTGCTGCGAGCCGCCATCTGGTTCTTCAACCGCAATGCCGTGCGTGCTACGCAGTGGGCGGCGCGCGTCGGCCAAGTGGTCGCCTTCTTGTTCATTATTTACGGTCTGTATCGCTTTTTTGTGGGCGAAAACTTTGGCGGACTTTGGCTGGCCTTTATCGGCTGGTTCCTGCTGGACGCCTCACGCAGCAGCGCGGCGCAGGTGGAGTTGATGGACGTGCTGCGCGGCCGCAAGGTCGCTGACCTGATGGAACGCGATTGTCCCACGGTGGAGTCGCATCTCAGCCTCTACGACTTCGTTCACCAGTTTCTGCTGCGCAGCGGACGTAGGTGCTACATTGTGGTACAAGGCGACCGCCTGGTCGGGCTTATCACGCCCAATGAAGTTAGACATGTGGATCCGGAAAGCTGGCCGCAAACCAGCGTGCAGAGCGTCATGCGGCCACTGTCGCAGCTGCGCACGGTCTCGCCCGACACGCCGGTGACGCAGGCGCTGGAGATCATCACCCGCGACGACATCAACCAGATGCCCGTCGTCGCCGACGGACGCCTGCAAGGCGTCTTTTCGCGCAGCAGTGTCATGGGCTTCCTGCGCAACCGCGCGGAGCTGCAACGCCATTGAGTCATTCGGGCAAAACTTTGGCGGCCTTCGTGGCCGTCCAAGTTGCTGATGGCTGGCTGCTTCGCAGGCTTGCCTGCCTCTCTGGTGCGAGCTGTTCTCGTCTCTAGCAACCCGCCGCCAAGCCACTGCATCGCGATTACCAGGAGGTTGGTATGCAAAAGTGGCCGTTACTCGCAATTCTTCTCGCACTGCTTGTGGGCGCGACTTTCTCTGTTGCACAGCAACAAAGCTCGAACCAAGCTATGCCGACTGGGAAAGCCTTCCTCAAGAAGGCAGCTGAGATCAACCTTGGTGAGGTGGAATTAGGAAAGCTGGCGGAGCAGAAAGGCAATGACCCGGCAGTCAAAGACTTTGGAAAGCGAATGGTCGCGGACCATACGAAGGCCGAACAGGAACTGCAGCCGCTCGCCAAACAGGAAGGAGTCACATTGCCAACCCAGCCGGGGCCGGCCGTGACAACGCTCAACCAGAAGCTCTCCAGTGTGTCGGGCGCGGAATTCGATCAGATGTATATGGATCACATGCTCTCGGGACATAAAGGGGCGATCAACACCTTTGAGAACGAGATCGAGAATGGCCAGAACCCGGCGATCAAGTCGTATGCCGAAAAAGTCCTCCCGGTGATTCAGGACCATATTCGCATCGCGGAGGACGTTGGCGGAAAGATGGGTCTGGCTGGCCAACAAGGACTGGACGATTCCTATAAGGCGATCACGGCAAGCGCCAAGCCGGAATAGATTCCCTTGCGAAGATCGTTCTCCGCGCGGAGAGGC
>Ga0335073_10004484_pt1 | contig 19513 bp, 16 predicted proteins | sample Lox_Sample_22_FD_207093 | JGI IMG/M metagenome (GOLD analysis project Ga0335073, IMG submission 207093) | Soil microbial communities from Loxahatchee National Wildlife Refuge, Florida, United States - Lox_Sample_2.2 | ecosystem: Environmental > Terrestrial > Soil > Wetlands | place: USA...
GCCGCCCGAGTACGGGGAGCAGCTCGACCGTGCCGTGGCCGAGGCGGTCGGCGCGCTGGACGAATTGCGCGAGTACGCTCACGGCATCCATCCGGCGATCCTCAGTGATTCAGGCCTAGGCCCCGCCTTGGAGGCGCTTGCCTTCCGCTCGCCGATCCCCGTTAATCTCGACGTGCGCCTGGAGGGGCGGCTGCCCGAGAAGGTCGAGATCAGCGCCTACTACGTGGTCGCCGAGGCCCTGACGAACGCGGCCAAGCACGCGCGAGCTTCGGCGGTGAGCATCGAAGTCGAGGCCAACGTGGAGGTCCTGCGCGTGGCGGTGCGCGACGACGGCGCCGGGGGTGCCAGTTTCGCCGGTGGCACCGGCCTGGTCGGCCTCAAGGACCGCGTGGAAGCCGTCGGTGGCCGGATCCACCTCGACAGCCCGCCCGGGACAGGCACCACGTTGAGCGTCGAGCTGCCGCTCACTACCGCCAGTCGCGACGTCGTCCCCAGCTAGCTGGGGGCGGTTGGTGCTGGCTGACCTGGGCCTGCCAGGCTCGCTCCTATCCTGCTCACCCTGCCCGGCCCGAAGCTGAACGGCCCGCCGTGACGATGCCTACAACCCGGTACTGCTCGGTGTTCGACCGCCGGGCGCCCGCTGCCGATAATGGTCGTCGTGACCACGAGCCCAACACGGGTAGCGCTTGCGGATGACGATGTCCTGCTGCGCGAGGGTCTGGCGGGCCTGCTCGAGCGTTCCGGCCTGGAGGTGGTCGGGCAGGCAGGCGACGCGTCGCAGCTGATCGCGCTGGTTCGTAAGTACCAACCGGACCTGGCAGTGGTAGACATCCGGATGCCTCCCACCCACTCCACCGAAGGCCTGGACGCGGCGCGGCTGATCCGCGAGCAGTTTCCCGAGACCGCCGTCATGGTGCTCTCTGCTCATGTCGAGGTCGCGCACGCGATGGATCTTCTGACCAGCGGTCAGCGCAGTGGGTATCTGCTCAAGAGCCGGGTCACCAACGTGGCGGAGTTCGTTGAGTCGCTTAACCAGATCGTGCGGGGAGGCACGGTCATCGACCCGGCGCTGGTCATGGAGCTTGTCGAGAGGCGGCGCGTCAGTGACCCGCTGGATGCCCTTTCACCGCGTGAGCGTCAGGTACTGGCTCTGATGGCGGAAGGTCAGTCGAACGCAGGCATCGCCCGTCAGCTGTGGGTGACCGAGGGAACAGTCGAGAAACACGTGCACGGCATCATGACGAAGCTGCAGCTGCCCGAAACCGACGATGTCCACCGCCGGGTGCTGGCCGTGCTGGCCTTCCTCCGGACCCGCTAGGCCGGAGGCCCGACCGCGAGCTCGCCTGGGCTCACTCGCTCTGGCTACCACCGAGGAGCCGCCGTATCGCGCTGGCCGACAACTCGAACTTCGGGACGAAACCGGCTGCCGGTGTTTCCGCTATCTGGCCCGCAAAGTCAGACTCGGCGCGTGTGGAGATCAGGATGACCGCGGGGCGGCCGGCGTCGATGCGAGCCAGCTCCCAGGCCAGGTCAAAGCCGCTCTCGTTGCCCAGCATGATGTCCGCCAAGACCACGTCGGGGTCCAGCTCCCGCACCGTGCGGATGGCATCGGCCGAGGTCGAAACCACGGCCACCACCGTCACGCCCTCCCGCTCGAGGAGGCTGGTAGCCGCTTCGAGAAAGAACGCGTTGTCATCGACTATGAGACACCGCAACGACACGTCTATCAAGGTCGCACGCGCAGCCGGCGAGCGCATTGGGGCTAGCCCGAATACCTGCGCGCGCCTGCCTTCATGCCAGCCCGAAGCCGAGATTGGGGGCCTGTCGTGAAGACGTATGGGCTGAGTTACGGGATCGTCGTCGTAGACCAGATAGTTCTGCCCGTTCCGTCGGAGGCATCGTGGAAGATAACGTCCGGTCTGGGACCGCCGAGGCCGCCGTCGCCGCTGTTGCTGCTCGCCGCGGGGTCGTCCTGCGCCGGGAGTTGTTCGGCCGGTTGGACGAGGCCGAGCGGGTGACTCAGATCTCGGCACCCGGCGGGAGCGGCAAGACGGTCCTGCTGCGATCGTGGATCCAGGACACGGGCCTGGCGGGCCGCGTCGGCTGGGTCGCGGTAGACGGCGAGGAACGTGATCCGCGGCGGTTCTGGACGTCGGTGGCAGACGCGCTGCGGGGAACTACCGCGGGATCGAAGCTGGTAGGGCCGCCGGCGGACGCTGCGGATCTGGATGACCGGTCGATCGTGGCCCAGTTGCTGGCCGACCTTGACCCGCTGCAGGATCGGATCTGGCTGGTCATCGACGACGTGGACGGGTTGTGCTCGGCGCAGGCGCTGCGCGAGCTGGAGCTGTTCATGATGCGTGCGCCGTCGCGGTTGCGGTTCATCCTCGCCACGCGGTGTACTCCGCAGTTGGGCCAGCACCGGTTGCGGCTTGAAGGCGAGCTGACGGAACTGCGCGCCGCCGATCTTCGCTTCTCCCTGGAAGAGGCGCGGGCGCTGCTGGCGGCGGCCGGAGTCGCTCTAGCGGACTCGGCCCTGGCGCTGCTGCATGAGCGGACCGAGGGGTGGGCGGCCGGGTTGCGGCTGGCCGCTTTGTCGCTGGCCGGGCATCCGGATCCGGAACGGTTCGTGGCGGAGTTCAGTGGCAGCGAGCGGACGGTGGCCGCGTACCTGTTCGCCGAAGTGCTCGATCGCCAGCCCGCGCGGACCAGGCGGCTGCTGTTGCGCACCTCGGTACTGGAACGGGTCAGCGGTGAGCTGGCCGACCTCCTGACCGGAGGCAGCGGCGGGCAGCGGATCTTGCGGCAGCTGGAGGAGGCGAATGCGTTCGTGGTCGAGGCGGACGCGCGGCGGTCCTGGTTCCGTTACCACCGCATGTTCGCCGACCTGCTCCAGTCGCAATTGCTGGCCAGCGCGCCCGACGAGGTTCCCGCCCTGCACAGCGCCGCCGCCGGCTGGTTCGCGGAGCACAGGGATCCGGTACAGGCGGTCAGGCATGCCCGGGCGGCAGAGGACTGGGACCTAGCCACCCGGGTGCTGTCGGACGACGGGCTGGGTCTTGTCCTCGGCGGCCGGGCCGCGGCCGCGCACGAGTTCCTGGCTACCTTCCCGGCGCAGGTTGTCGCGGCCGACGCCGAGCTCACGGCGCTGATGGCGGCTGGCGAGCTGGACCGGGGATCACTGGAGGCCGCCGAGCGGCATCTCGCCCTCGCCACCAGCAGATCGGCGTCGGTGCCGCAAGAGCGGCGCGGCCGCCTGGAGATCCTGCTCGCCCTCCTGCGGCTGGGGCTTGGCCGGGAGCGCGGGGACCTCTCGGCGGTCGTGGCGGAGGCCAACCGGCTGCTCGCCTGGGCCGAACCTGGCGCCGCCCTGCCGCTCGGGCTCGAGGAGGATCTGCGGGCGCTGGCACTGACCAGCCTGGGCATCGCCGAGCTGTGGTCGTTCCGGCTGGAGGAGGCGGAGCGGCACCTCGGCCAGGGCGCCGACCTGGCGCGCCGCAGGGGGCGGCCGCACGTTGAGATCAGCGCCCTGGCCCACTGGGCGGCAGCCGCGAGCTACTGGTCCGTCGGGCTGGCCGTGGAGCGCGGGACGCGGGCGATCAAGCTCGCCCGGCAGCACGGCTGGAGCGATCTGCCCATCGCCGCTGTGGCCCACGTGGCGCTCGGCGCCGCGGCGGTGGGTGAAGGACGGCTCGCGGACGCCGAAGCGCTACTTGAGCGTGTCGGCGGCGCGATTTCCGCGCAGCTCCAGCCGATCGCCGCGATGATGTTCCACCTCGCTTCCGGGTCGCTGGACCTGGCCCGCGGTCGTCACGAGGCGGCCCTGGCCGCTTTCCAGGCCGCCGACAGCCTGGCGGAACAGGGCGGCCCGGCACGAGCGTGGACCACGCAGACCCGGGCGTTCGTGCTCACCACCCTGGCGCGGAGCGGCGGAACGCAGCGCGCCGAGCGGGCTCTCGCCGCACTGGAGCCGCGCGAGCGTGAAACCCCGCAGGTCCGCACCGCCCTCGCGGCGCTGCGGCTCGCCCAGGCCGACCCGCAGGCGGCCGTCGCTGCCCTCGGTCCCGTCCTGGGCGGTGCCGCACCGGCGGCGGGCCTCTGGATGACCCTGGCTTACCTGCTGGAGGCGACCGCGTACGGTCGGCTCGGCCAGCAGGATGCCGCCGAGCGCGCCATCGAGAGAGCGCTCGGCCGCGCCCAGGCCGACGGCGTACTGGTGCCCTTCCTGCTCCTCCCCTCGCCTGGACTGCTCGAGCGCCATGCCCGGCGCTGCCGATCCCATGCCGGGCTGGTCTCTGGAATACTCACCCTGCTGGCCAGCGGGGAGCCCGGCTCCCCGCCGGGCGGACCGGAGCTCTTGCCGGAGCCGCTCAGCCACAGCGAGACCCGTATCCTGCGCTACCTGCCGACCAACCTCACCGCGCCAGAGATCGCCGGCCAGCTCTACCTGTCCGTGCACACGGTCAAGACCCACATCCGCCACGTGTACAACAAGCTCGGCGCGCACGGCCGCCGCGAGGCCGTGGAAACAGCCCGCGCCCGCGGCCTGCTTCCCGCGGCCTAGCGGCCCTGACCACTGGTAGATCAGGTGCTGACCCGGACGACGATCTTGCCGCGGGCCTGGCCGCTGGCCAGGGTGGCCAGGCCGTCAGCCGCGCGGTCCAGCGGGAGCACATCCATGACGTCGATCTTCAGCGTCCCGGCCAGAACCCGGTCGGCCAGGCCGATGAGGACCTCGCGGGTGGGCATGGCCATGATGTTGACGCCGGTCAGGCCGGTGGCCGCCAGCGCCTGTTCGTCGGCCGCGCGCAGTGAGCTGACTACGGTGCCGCCCTTACGGACGGCGGTCAGCGCCAGGTCGTCCGGGGCGTACGCCACCAAGTCGACCAGCGCGTCGACGCCGTCGGGGTAGGCGGCTCGCACCTGGTCGGCGATCGGTGCGGTGGTGTAGTCGATGACGACGGCCGCGCCCAGGGCCGTCAGCCGCCCGGTGTCGCCGGCGCTCCCGGTGGCCAGGACGGTGGCGCCCCGCGTGGCGAGCAGCTGGATGGCGATCGAGCCGACGCCGCCGGTGGCGCCGACGACCAGCACGACCTGCCCGGGCTCGGGGTCGACCGCGTCCACGGCGGCGATGGCGGCGGCCCCGGCCAGCGGCAGCGCGGCGGCCGTGACCCAGTCCAGGGCCGGCGGCTTGGGCGCGGTACCCGCGGCGGGCAGCACCGCGTAACCGGCCAGGGTGCCGGCCTGAATCGGCGGGGTCAGCAGCACGTGGCCGAACACCTCGTCGCCCACCGCGATTCCCGCCACGCCCGGCCCGACCTCCTCCACGACACCGGCGGCGTCGCGGCCGAGCACCAGCGGGTAGGCATGCTCGATCATCTCGGCCATCGTCCCGGATGCGAGCGTGTTGTCGAACGGGTTCAGGCCGGCTGCCTTGACCCGGATCAGGACCTGACCCTGGCCTACGTCGGGGATCGGCAGGTCCGACAGTCGCGGCCGCTCGCCTGCGGCCGGCACGTGCAGCGCACGCATGACATCGTCCGGCATGGCTGTCCTCCTCAAGTCCTTGGTTCGTTTGCCTGGGCCAGCTTCCGGCACGAGAGGATGAGCCGCCATCACACGCTTCGTGCGATGCGCGTTCACTCCCCTTCGCCTCACACTCACCAGCAAGGAGCAGGCGCCGCGCGTTTGTTGACGTGTCACGAACAACGCCCTAATTTTGTTGATATAACAACATTTTTCGTCTCGAGGAGGCACCATGTCGGTCCAGTTCTCGCCGGTCGTCGCGGCCCGGCAACGGGCGCTGCCCGGATTCAGCTCACTTCTGTACGTCGATCTCGACGAGCTGGGCGTGGCCGCCTCTCCCGTTGCCGTCCTCGACGACTTCCGGGTGCCTGGCCTGCCCTTCTCCCCGCACCCCCACGCGGGCTTCGCGGCGGTCACCTATGTGTTCCAGGACTCGCCGGGAGACCTGCGCAGCCGCGCGTCGTCCGGCGTCGACCTGGTCGTCGGCCCCGGCGGGATCGTCTGGACCCATGCGGGCAGCGGCGTGGTGCACGAGGAGATCCCGGCCATCCAGGGCCGTGAACTGCACGGGATCCAGATTTTCGTCAACCTCAGCGCGCAGGGCAAGCTGACGCCGCCCCAGGTGCTTCACCTCGACCCAGGTCAGGTGCCGGAATGGCGTGACGAGGCCGGTGACCGCGTGCGCGTGGTGGTGGGATCGTTCGAGGAAGTGGTTTCGCCGCTGGTCCCGGTCGAGCCGTTCACCTTGCTCGACGTCCACCTGCGGCAGGACATCTCCTTCGCGGCCCAGGCCGGCCATACCGTGCTCGTCTACGTCCTCACCGGGCACGTCGCGGTGAACGCCGGTGGTCACCAGGAGAAGGTGGACGGCGGGCACGCGCTGGCGCTGCGCGGCAGCGGAGGCCCGGTGAGGTTCGAAGCCGTTCCGCCTTCCCACTTCCTCATCCTGTCGGGCGCCGAGATCCACGAGCCGGTGGTCTCGGAAGGGCCGTTCATCATGAACAGCCAGTCGCAGATCGCGGAGGCGGCGGCCCGGTACCGCCGCGGAGCCATGGGCCACCTGACGTCAGGCAACTGAGTACAGCCGGCTTGTCATCTTCCCGAACGGGCCGTGGTGCCTCGCGCCAATAACACGACTCGTGCGATGTCGGCTCAGCCTGGCGACCGGCACCATCAAGGCGTGTTGAAGCGGCTACGGCGATCCGGGGAGGCGGAGATGGCGGACGGTCTGACGATCGAGGTCAACGGGGTCAAGCATGGCGTGCAGGCGAGCCCCGACACGCCCCTGCTCTACTTCTTGCAGGACGAGCTCAAGCTGCACACCCCGCTCTACGGCTGCGGGCTTGAGCAGTGTGGTTCGTGCGCGGTGCTGCTTGACGGCAAGAAGGTCACCTCCTGCGTGACCCCAGTGGGGGATGCGAACGGTAAGAAGGTCACGACGGTCGAAGGCCTGCCGGAGTTCTGGGCGCGGCAACGCGGGGGCGCCGCGCCAGATCCGGAGCTGCATCCGCTGCAGCAGGCGTGGATCGACGAGCAGGTCCCGCAGTGCGGGTACTGCCAGGCCGGGATGCTGATCGGAGCCGCCGAGCTTCTCGCGACCACGAAAGATCCGTCCGAGGACGAGATCCGGACCGCGATGGACGGGCATCTGTGCCGGTGCGGGACCTATCAGCGCATCGTGACCGCGATCGGCAGGGCCGCGCCCGTGATGGCGGACGCAGGCGAGTCACCGACCGCCTCGAGGCCGCGGCGTGAGTTCTCGGGGGAGGCGTTTGAACACGGCGGCGCGCTTACCGTCGGCTTCAGCTTCACCAGTGCGACGGGAGCGCGTAAGGCATTCGCCGCGAACGGCCCGTCCACGGCGAACGAGCCGTCGGACGCGGGCCAGATCGACTCCTGGATCAGGATCCACGAGGACAACACCGCCTCGATCCTGACCGGCCATCAGGAACTGGGTCAGGGGACGGCGACGGGGTTGCTGATGATCGCGGGTGAGGAGCTCGATCTGGACATGAGCCAGCTCCGGTTTGTCTCCGAGGACACGAGCCTGACGCCGAACAGCTTCTCCTCGACCACGAGCGAGGGAATCTGCGGGAACGGCCCGGAGGTACGGGCCGCTGCGGCAGCAGCGAAACAGGTGCTGCTCGGGCTTGCATCGGCCAAGCTCGGCGTTCCCGTCACGGGCCTGACGGTCAGCGGCGGCGTCGTGACGGGCGGCGGCAGATCCGTGAGCTACGGAGAGCTCATTGGAGGCAAGGCTTTCAGCACCACCATCCCGGAAATCTACAACCTGAACCAGTCGCTGATGCCAGGCTTCAACGGCACAGCCGGGTTGCTCGCCGGGGCGCCGGGCACGAAGCCGCCGAGCCAGTACAAGCTCGTCGGGAAGCGGGTGCCGCGGATCGACATCCCGCCGAAGGTGACAGGCAACTACACCTACGTACACAATGTGCGCCTGCCCGGGATGCTGCACGGGCGCGTGGTACTGCCGCCCGGGCAGCGCGCATATGGCGGCGGGGCCCCCGTGCTGTCGGTCGACGAGACCTCGATCGGGCACATCCCGGGCGCGCGGGTGGTCCGCCGCGGCGACTTCGTCGCCGTCGTGGCGCTGCGCGAGTGGGACGCGATCCGCGCCGCCGAGCAGCTGACGGTGACGTGGGCACAACCGCCCGCACTGCCGGGCGATGGCAACCTGCCCGCCCACATGCGCGCTCAGGACGCGGCAGGCCGCTCGACCGTCCGCCGCACCGTGGACACCGGGAACGTCGACGCCGCGCTTTCCTCGTCGGCGCATGTGGTCTCGCGGGAGTACTTCTTCCCCTACAACGCGCACGTGCCGATCGGCCCGGCGTGCGCGGTAGCGGACGTGCGGCCTGACGGCGCGGTGATCTATTCGAACACGCAGACCACCTGGGAGCTGCAGGAGAAGCTGGCGGCCGTCCTCGGGTTGTCCAAGGACGTGGTGCGGGTCCGCTGGGTAGAGGGATCAGGCAGCTTCGGCGGGAGCCCCGGCCGGTTCGAGGCCGGTACCGCGGCGGCCGTCATGTCCCAGATCACCGGGCGGCCGGTTCGCGTCCAGTTCACCCGCCGGGACGAGCACGGGTGGGACAACTACGGGATGCCGCAGCTCATGGACGTCCGGGCCGGGATCGACAGCGACGGCACGATCACCGCCCTCGAGTACACGCTCACCTCGCCCCCCTTCCCGGTCGGCACGTACACGATCGAGCAGCTGGTCGGGCGGCCCTCGGCCGAACCACCGGGCTGGGACCCGTCCACCGACGTGACCGGCAGCCAGTACACGATCCCGAACTGGCGACTGACGTCCAGGACGCTGCCCATCCTGAACAGCGGCTTTCTCAAGACCGACTTCCTGCGCTCGCCGATCGCGGTCGGCGCGGCGTTCGCCGTGGAGCAGGCGATCGACGAGCTGGCGTACCTGGCCGGGATGGACCCCGTCGAATTCCGCCGCCGGAACGTCCAGACCGCGGACACCCATCCGCAGGCGAATTTCCGCTGGCTCGGCATGTACGACGTGTCCGACGTGATCTCCAACTCCGAACGCTGGCTCGCGGTGCTGGACGCCGTGGCCAAGGCCGCCGGATGGCAGCCGCGGGTCGCGGCCTCCCTGCTGTCGGACGACGACATCGTCCACGGCCGGGGGATCGCGCTCGGCGGCACCGGCAGCGGGGCCTACTCGGTCAACTACGCGGCCGCGGCCGCCGAGATCGAGGTGAACAAGCAGACCGGCGTTATCACCGTCCAGCACGTCTACACCTGCCAGGACTACGGCCTGGTGATCAACCCGGACGGGGTGGAGAGCCAGGCGCAGGGGATGGCGATCCAGGCGGTCAGCCGCCTGCTCAAGGAAGAGGTGCTGTTCGACGAGGCCGCGGTGACCAGCCTGGACTGGGAGTCCTATCCCATCCTCCGCTTCAGCGAAGCGCCCACAGTCACCCACATCATCATCAGCCGGCCCGGCATCACCCCTGGCCCGGGCAGTGAGGAGCTGATGCCCTGTGTGACAGCCGCGGTCGCCAACGCGTTCTTCGACGCGACAGGGGTTCGCATGAGCCGGGCCCCGCTGAAACCCGAGCGCGTACGAGCCGCCCTCCAGGCGGCACGATCCCGAATCCCATAACGAAACCCAAGGAGGACATCATGACCATGTCGGCGCAAGACACCAGCGCCCTCAGCCTGACCCAGCCGGTGATTTCTGCTGCGGGAGCTAAAGCGGTGCTGCGGGCCGCCGAGGCGAAGGCCACCGAGCTCGGGGTTCCCGTGGTCATCGTCGTGGTCGACGACGGCGGCGACCTGAAGGCCCTGCTGGGGATGGACGGGCCGCCGAGGGGGGCCATCCAGTGGGCGATCGACAAGGCAGTCACCGCCGCATCGTTCCGCACCCCGACCCACGTGCTGGCCCAGGCCACGGAGGGCGCCCCCGCCTCGGTGGTGGCGTCGCTAATGACCCAGCCGCACGCCACGCTGGCGCCGGGTGGCTTCCCGCTGGTCATCGACGGCACCGTCGTCGGCGCCGTCGGTGCCAGCGGCGGGTCCCCCGACCAGGACCAGGCCGTGGCGCAGGCGAGTGCGGCCGCACTCGGGGACGGGTCACGATGAGCGACAACGTGTTCTTCATCGTCGAGCTGGAAGTCAAGCCGGGCCAGATCGACGACCTGCGCAGCGTCATGCACGAGATGGCCGAGCTGACCCGGGCCGACGAACCCGGCACGCAAAACTACGAGTGGTTTCTCACCGAGGACGGCACGGCCTGCCACATCTACGAGCGCTACGCCGACTCCGCTGCCGCCGTGGTGCACAGCGCGACGTTCCCGGCCGAACTTGGCCGGCGCTCCCAGGCTTTCCTGCCGACCCGGCTCACCGCCTACGGCACGATGACGGACGAGATAATGGAGAAGAGGATCAAGCCGCTCCTGGCGGCGCTGCCCGCACTCCCCGTGGTCTACCTTGACCCCCTGGGCGGCTTCGCGCGCTGAATCCCCGAGGAGACGACGGCGCTTCCCTGGCCGAAGCCGAAGCACCGGCGGTGCACGCCGGGACGACCATGCGGATCCCGGCCGAGGCGTCCGCCCGGCTGACCGCGGGCAGGCTGGCCCCGGAGCACACTCCGGACGGCATGACCGTCGACGGCGCGATCAGCCTCGACGAGCTCCGGAACGTCTTCCCCGGCTTCTGACGGCCGGCGCCGACTCATCCGCTTCATGGGCCGTCGCCCAGAGGGAGGAGGAGGGTGGAATCTCCCTCGGTGAAATGCGACGATCGCACCCATGGAGCCTGCCGCGCGAGGGGGGAAATCCGGACCTCCTGCTGCTGTGAGCGCACGGGTGATCCGGCGTGCCGGCTTGTTCAAGCGGCTGGACGGCGGGGCGCGGGTGATCGAGGTGTCGGCGCCGGCGGGGAGCGGGAAGACGGTCCTGCTGCGGTCATGGATCGCCGAGTCCGGCCTGGAGGATCGGGCTGGGTGGGTGCCGGTGATGCCGGGGGAGGGTGAGCCGCAGCGGTTCTGGCTGTCGGTGGCGGACGCGCTGCGGGGGACCGGACCCGGGTCAGCGCTGGTGCGGCCGGTGACCGCGGCGCCGGATCTGGATGGCTGGGCGATCGTGGAGTGGCTGCTGAAGGACCTGGCCGCTCTCGAGGACCGGGTCTGGCTGGTAATCGACGATGTGCATGAGTTGCGCTCGGCCGATGCGCAGCGCCAGCTGGAGTTGCTGATCATGCGGGCGCCGCCGGAGCTGCGATTCGTGCTGGCCACCCGCCATGATCTGGGCCTGGGCCTGCACAGGTTGCGGCTGGAGGGGGAGCTGGACGAGATCCGCGCCGCCGACCTCCGCTTCAGCGAGTCGGAGGCCCGGGCACTGCTAGAGGCAGCTGGGGTGGAGCTGTCCGGGCCAGCGCTCTCGGCGTTGCATGGGCGCACCGAGGGCTGGGCGGCCGGGCTGCGGCTGGCGGCGCTGTCGCTGGCCGGGCACCCGGACGCGGAGGGGTTTGTGGCCGGGTTCTCCGGCAGCGAGCGCACAGTGGCCGAATACTTGCTGGCTGAGGTGCTCAGGCGGCAGCCGCGGCAGGTGCGCCGGCTGCTCCTGCGTACGTCGATCCTGGACCGGGTCAACGGCGAGCTGGCCGACCTGCTGACCGCGCGCAGCGGCGGCGGGCGGATCTTGCAGGAGCTGGAGCAGGCCGGCGCGTTCGTGGTCGCGCTGGACGCGCAGCGGTCCTGGTTCCGGTATCACCGCCTGTTCGCCGACCTGCTGCGGTTCGAGCTCCTGGCTAGCGAGCCGGATGTGCTCCCGGGCCTGCACGCCACGGCGGCCGGTTGGTTCGCCGGGCACGGGTTCGCGGCCGAGGCGGTCCGGCACGCCCAGGCGGCCGGTGACTGGCAGCTGGCCGCCCGCATGCTGGCCGACCACTGGCTTGCCTTGGTCCTCGACTGGCAGGTGGCCACCGCCGACGAGCTGCTGGCCGGGTTCCCGGCCGAGCTGGTCGCCGCCGACCCGGAGCTGACCGTGCTGAGGGCGGCCAGCGAGATAATAGGGGGATCGGCGGAGGAGGCCGAGCGGCATCTGGCGCGGGCCGAAGCAGGATCGCCGTCGGTGCCCGCCGACCGGCGGCCGACCTTCCAGCTGCTGCTCGCCGTCCAGCGTCTCCGGCTGGCCCGCAAACGCGCCGACCTGCCGGCACTTGCCGAGGCCGCTGGCGACCTCATGGATCTGGCCGAAGCGGCAGACACGGCACAGCCGAGCCTGGCCGAGGACCTGCGCGCGGTGGCGCTGATCAGCCTGGGCAACACCGAGCTGTCGTGGCAGCGGTTCGATGACGCCGAACGGCACCTCGAGCAGGGCATCGCGCTGGCCCGCCGGATCGGACGGCCGTTTACCGAGGTACTCGCCCTATCGCAGTGGGCCAGGATCGCCGCCTACCGGTCGACGACGCTGGCGGTCGAGCGCGGCATGCAGGCGATCGAGCTGGCCCGGCGCCACGGCTGGGCCGAGCACCCGGCTCTTGCTTCCGCCTACACGGGGATCGCCACCGTGATGGTCTGGCGGGGACAGCTGGACGAAGCAGAACGGCGGCTCCGCGAGGCCGAAGGCATAGTGCGGACCAGTGCCGAACCGGCCGTCAGCCTGCTGTTCTACCAAGCCCGGGGAGCGCTGGAACTCGCGCGTGGACGTTACGGCGGCGCGCTGGCCGCGTTCCGGGCTGCCGGGAAGCACGCCGCGCTGCTTGTCACGCCGCACCCGCTCCCCGCGCAGGCACGGGCGCTGACGGTGTATGCGCTGCTGCGGGCGGGCGACCTCGCGTCCGCCGAGCAGGCCGTTGCCGCGATGGACGAGCAGCAGCGCGAGGAAGCGCAGGTACGCGAAGCCGTTGCGGCGCTGCGGCTGGCCCAGGGTGACCCGCGGGCCGCAATTGAGGCGCTAGCACCGGTGCTGGACGGCACCGCCCTCATGGTCGCCCCGGCCCGGGTAGGGGCCTGCCTGCTGGCGGCGATCGCCCGTGAGGCGGCCGGTGACCCGGCCGCGGCCGAGGACGCCCTCGAACACGCGCTTGCGCTCGCCGAACCCGACGGTATCGTGCTGCCGTTCCTCATCCACCCCGCGCCCGAACTTCTGGACCGCCATGCTCGGCGCTGCGCTGCGCATGCCGCCCTCGTCGCCGAGATCCGCGCCTTGCTCGCCCCGGGCGCTCCAGACGGGACCCACGGGCCCGCCCCAGGGGGGTTTGGGGGGACGGGCAGTCCCCCCAAGAACAGGGGGGGCCTGGGGGGGATCGATCCCCCCGGGGCAACACTGCTCGATCCGGTCAGCGAGATGGAGATGCGCGTGCTGCGCTTCCTGCCGACCAACCTGAAGGCGGCGGAGATCGCCAGCGAACTGTACCTGTCAGTGCACACCGTCAAGACCCACATCCGCCACCTGTACATCAAGCTCGACGTGCACGGGCGCGGCGAGGCGGTCCAGCGGGCCCGGGCCCTCGGCCTGCTCGCCCCCTCCCCGCGCCGCCCGTAAAACTCACACCAATCGTGCGATGCGCCGCGCTGAGGGAGGCGCCAGCATCGGACGCGAGGTGAACGGCATGGATAGTGCGCGGTTGTGGCGGAAACTCTACTGGCGGACCATTCCCATCCTGGGCCTCGCGTACCTGTGCAGTTACATCGACCGGGTCAATCTGGGCTATGTCGCCGTGCCGATGTCGAAGGACCTCGGCCTCACCGCCGCCGACATCGGCTTCGCGGCCGGCATCTTCTTCATCGGCTATATCCTCATGCAGGTTCCGGGGAACCTGATCCAGTACCGGGTGGGGGCGCGGGCCTGGATCACGCGGATCCTGATCGCCTGGGCGCTGATCACGGCGGCGACCGCGGCGGTGGACAGCGCCGCGATGCTGTATATCGCGCGCATCGTGCTGGGCTTCGCCGAAGGGGGCCTGCCGGCCGCCATCCTGCTGTACCTGATCTCGTGGATGCCGCGGTCACAGCAGTCCAGGGCCTTGTCGTACTTCTTCTTGGTGCTGCCGGTCTCCGCGGTCGTCGGCGCCCTGCTGGCGGGCTTTCTGCTGGGTCATCAGGGGCTGGTGTTCGGGCTGACGGGCTGGCGGTCTGTCTTCCTGACCGAGGGAATCCTGAGCCTGCTCATCGGGGTTCTGGTCTGGTTCACTCTGACCGACAAGCCGGAGGACGCACCCTGGCTCACCAGCTCGGAACGGGAGATCCTGCGGGCCGAACTCGACCGCGATCGCGCCTCGGCGCAAACCGTCACCGTGACGTCGGTCCGGGCGTCGCTTCGGGACCGGCACGTCTGGGCCCTGGCCTTTGCCAACTTCGCGATCGCGTTCGCACTTGTCCCGCTGGCCATCTTCCTCCCGAAGATGATCATCGTCGTTCAGCACAGCCTGCATAACACCCAGGCCGTCCTGATCACCGTCATCCCGCAGCTGATCGCGGCGGCGGCGATGATCGCCTGGGCCCGGCAGGCCCGGCGGCGATCTCCCGCGGTGGCCACGATGATCCCCGCTGCGGTGGCGGCCGTGGCGATGGCAGCCGCCGCGTATGCGCCGAACGCCGTGATCTTCGTGTTGGCCGTGTGCGTCGCGGCGGCTGGCATCTACTCCGCCATACCGCAGTTCTGGCGCCTGCCGTCACTGCGCCTGAGCGGACCCGCCGCGGCCGCTGGCCTGGCCCTGATCAACTCGGTGGGCAACTTCAACGGCTTCGCCGGCTCGTACATCACCGGATTCGCAGACGACATCACCGGCAACTTCAGGTATGCCCTGCTGCTGATCACGGTGATCATGCTGCTCGGCGTCCTCACGGTCGCGTTCATCGGCCGGGCAGTGCCTTCTCGAGCACGTGGTCGCTCAGTGCCTGCCGGAGCGCGCGCATCGGAACAGCCGCCGCGCGGCCGCTCAGTGCGCCCTCGCCGGCCCGTGAGCTGCGATCGCCAGTTACGGTGCGGCGCACCACGGTCCGTTCGGAGAAAATCTTTAGTCCGAACGGATCGTGGTTCGTGCCGGGGGCCTGCGGCACGGCTCGCCGCACGCGGAGTGAGCTTCCATCGCACGATCCGGGCTAATGGCCCGTCGGGAGCCGGTCCGTACCACGCCCAACAGATCAGCATGCTCGTGCGATGCCGGCTCACTCGGGCCGACGCCAGCCTTTGAGAGTGTCGCACTGCTTCAACCCCAACACAGAAAGACAGGACATCATGCCGGACCCAGTCCTTGAAGCGTTCACCCCGCAGAACACCACCATCCTGATGGTCGACTACTCGATGGGGTTCTTGAACTCCTTCCGGTCGCACACCATCAACGACCACCTCGGGGCCACGGTCGCCCTCGCCCGCACCGCGCTCGGCTTCAACACCGGATTCGTGGTCAACCTCGGCCGCGGGCAGAAGCCGTACCAGCAGCTCCAATGGGCGATCGGCGACCATCCCGTCATCTACCGGGGCGGCGAGTACAACGCGCTGGAGAACGCCGACGTCCTGAAGGCGGTCGAAGACGCAGGGCGGCCGCGCCTCGCGATCGGGGGTATCTCGACCGACGGGTGCGTCATCGAGACGGCGTTCGGTGCGCTCCGCCGCGGCTACACTGTCGCGCTCGTGGCGGACGCGACCGCGGCCTCGACGCTCGAGGCGCACAACCTCGCCGTCCAGCGGATGGTACAGGCGGGAGTCGTGCCGGTCAGCTGGCTTTCCCTCGCCACCGAGCTCCAGTATGACTGGTCGACGGGCGATACGGCCAAGGCGTATTTCGACATCATCTCCATGGCCTCACCCGGAGTGATGGCGAGCGTCCAGTCCGAGCACTCCGTACCCGGCGACTCAAACGGCAGTAACTAGTCCCGAGGCGGTTGGTGGAGGACCTGCCGACGGGTCCTCCACCCATGCTCCGCTCCATACGACCCCGCCCTTCGCCGATGCCCGATTTCAAGCAGGGACAGCCATGAAATATCTCACCCGAGCCTTCGCGCCGCCGGTCCTCATCGGGCTCGCCGGCGGACTGGTGCTCACGCTCTTCTTCCTGTGGCTTGTCGCAGCGGGGTCCGCCGCCCCGCAGACGCCACACAACGTTCCGGTCGCGGCGGTCGGACCCGGACCAGCGGTCAGCCAGCTGGCCGCCGGGCTGCAGCGCGGCGGCTTCCACCTGATCGCCACGCCCACCGAGGCCCAAGCCGTCGATCTGGTCCAGACCCGGAACGCCGACGCGATCATCAACCTCGACACCCGCCAGCTGCAGACAGCTCAGGCCGCCTCGCCGCTGACCGCCATAGCACTGCCCCAGGCGCTCGCATCACTGCACCTGCAGACCACCGACATCAAACCGCTCGCGCCTGGTGACCCAACCGGACTGGGGCTCATGTTCATCTCGCTGGCCAGCGTTCTCGGCGGCATACCCGCCGGAGTCGCCTTCGCCCTCATGGTCAAACCCCGCCGGCCGGCCTCACTGGCCGACGCGGCCACCCGGACACTGCTGATCGTCGTCTTCTCTGGTCTCCAGGCTCTGCTGATCGCCGCCGTCGCCGACGGCATCCTCGGTTACGGCGGAACTCACCTGCTGACCGTATGGGCCTTCAGCGCCCTGCTGTCCGCGGCGAGCATGGCCGCCACCGTGGCCTTCGTCGCGGCCTTCGGCATCTTCGGCGCGCTCCTCAGCGCGCTCCCCATCCTGTTCTTCGGAGTTCCCAGTGCGCCCATGCCGAGTCCGTGGAACTGGCAGCCGGCCGTCTACCGGGTCCTCGGGCCGTTCGATCCGTTCGGCGCCGCCACGAACGGCAACATCAACGGGATCTTCTTCCCGCAAGCCTCGCAGGCGCAGAACCTCTGGGTGCTGCTGGGCTTGTGGATCGGCGTGCCCGTCCTGCTGCTGCTCGGCCTGGGCTGGCAAAGCCAGCGCGCCGCCAGCCAGGCGGCAGCGAAACCGAACGCCATCGGCCAGGTCGCAGGAATCGAAGGCGTGCCCGATCCGGGTGTGACGACCGGATGACATCCACGTTTCTCACCCAGGAGCTGTAAATGACCTACTACCTAGTCCAATTCAGTTACGTATCGCGCTCGATCAAGGGCTTGGTCGACAAGCCGGACGTGGATCACGCCGGGCAGGCTTCGGCGATGGTGGCGTCGGTGGGCGGAAAGCTGCACGGTTACTGGTACGCGTTCGGCGAGTTCGACGGGGTGGTACTGCTCGAGGCGCCGGACAGCAGCACGGCAGCCTCGGTCGCCATGGCCATCGGAGGAACCGGCGAGGTATCCCGGCTCCAGACCACGGTCCTGCTCAGCATGGACGAGGCCCAGAAAGCGATGCGCACGGCAGCGGCCGCGACCCATCTGCCGCCCGGCGACCGCCAAGAGCAAGGAGTCCGATGAGCATCCAGGCCGCCCAGCCCAAGGCACCGGTCATTGACACCAGCGCGATCACCGAGATTGCCGAAGGCGTCTGGGTGATCCCGGACTCGGGCCACACCCCGATGGTGCCGAACATCGGGATCGTCGTCGGACCGCGGGCCACGCTGGTGATTGACACCGGCTTCGGCCCGGATAACGCGCGCACCGTCCTGAAAGAGGCACGCCGCCTCGGTGACGGGCATCCCATATTCCTCACCCATACTCACTGCCATCCCGAGCACGGCTTCGGCGCCAACGCGGTGGCCGAACAGGTGACTATCGTCTACAACGATGCCCAGTGGAGCGAGCTTCAGCAGAAGGGTCCCATCCTCCTGCAGATGTTCAGGAAGAATTTCGCCGCGCTGGCCCCGATGCTCGACGGCGTTGAATTCGTCCCGCCTCACCTCCGCTACACCGGTTCGATGAACGTGGACCTTGGCGGCGGAATTGTCGTCGAGTTGCACGAGTTCGGCGGGGCGCACTCGCTCGGCGACCAGGGCATCCTGGTCCGCGGACCGGCCCCGGTGCTCTTCACCGGCGACCTGGTCGAGGAGGGCACGTTCGGGGTGCTGGGTGACAGCGACTCGCATACGGTTCCGTGGATCGACCGGCTGAAGCGATTCGAGCAGCTGGAGCCCGGCCTCGTGGTGCCCGGACACGGCCTCCCGGGCGGACCGGAGCGGATCGCCGACTACCTTGCCTACCTGGAACTGGCCAAGCGGCGTGTTGATGAACTGCGGAACGCGGGGGAGCTATCCGAGGCCGAGATCGTCGACCGGGTAAGCACCGAGGTCCTTGGCGTCCACCCGGACTGGAAGAACCAGATCTGGGCCAGGAAAGGTGTCGAAGACCTCAGCTGGCCGGCCCGCGCGTTACCTCACCGGACGGCAGCTCAGATAGATCCAAGATCTAGCCCGATCATCGAGGCTCGCGAAGCGTCGCAATCGACGCCGCAGCACAAGAGTTTCACGACGTTGTGAGGCAGGGTGCCGCCGATGGCGTCCGTCCTCTTGATCATCGAGATCATTGCCGTTTCCGTGCTTGGTGCCGGCCGCGTCATCGGTTTGCCTCTCTCTGCTTGCCGTCACCCGCCGACGGCCAGCTGCCCCATGCGGCCTGCCCGGTACCGCGCGAAAGCCTCGTCGATCTGCGCCTGGTCGTTCATGATGAACGGCCCCCAGCTGACGACCGGCTCACGGATCTCGGCGCCGGACAGGACGAGCAGCTGCGCGGCTTCACCAGCTTTGATCAGGACGCTCGCCCCATCGCCTCGCATGCCGACGGCGTGCCCGGCAGCCAGCCATCGTTCATCGCCCTCGGCGCTGACGGCCACCGCCCCGGACAGCACGTAGACCAGCGCGTTGCGGCCCTCTTCGAGGTCGAAGGGGATCGCGCTCTGCAGCCGGACGTCGAGGAATCGGAACGGCTGCGCCGGAGCTAGCGGTGAGGTCTCGCCTTCGAAGGAGCCAACGAGGACGCGCACCCGGTCACCGGCGCCGCTGCGCCATTCGGGCACGGCGTCGCGGTCGAGATGGAACACGCGCGGCGGGGCGAGCTTGCCCTCCCGGGGGAGGTTCACGAACATCTGAACCATGTGCAGGTCGCCGTCCGCTGTCGCGGCCATTTCCTCGTGCACCAGCCCGTTGCCCGCCTGAGTCCAGACCATGCCGCCCGGGCCGGTCAGCACGTTGTTGCCGAGCGAGTCCCGCGTCCGCAGTGCGTCCTGGGAATCCTCGAAGAGGTAGGAAACCGCTGAGAACCCGGCGTGCGGGTGCGGGCTGAACGGCCGGCCATGCACATGCCCCTGGTCGAACATGAGGATGGGCGACGCCAACCGGCCCAGCTTGTCCAGGTCGACACGGTGGGAGATGAACGGATGACCGTCGCCCCTGGCCTGTACCGCTATCACGGGCGAGAACTGGATTGCCACCTTCGGTTCCTCCTAGCCGTGATGACTTCGCTGCATGAAGCCTCAGGCCCACAGGGATGACCCGGAATCGCACGAAAGGTGTGATTCCGGCTGTCTCGGTCAGTCTTGTTCGCTGCCCGGTGATCCCGCGTGTTCTGCGGCGAGGTGGCCGGTGATC
>Ga0335073_10004485_pt1 | contig 19513 bp, 21 predicted proteins | sample Lox_Sample_22_FD_207093 | JGI IMG/M metagenome (GOLD analysis project Ga0335073, IMG submission 207093) | Soil microbial communities from Loxahatchee National Wildlife Refuge, Florida, United States - Lox_Sample_2.2 | ecosystem: Environmental > Terrestrial > Soil > Wetlands | place: USA...
GGTCACTTTTCCACGCCGGATCACAATCTTGGCGTGCAGCCGCTCGATCTCCCGCTCATGTACGGTCTCCTCGTTCCGCCCGACGCCGGGATCAAAGGCGCGCCCCGCCTGATCCTGAAGGCTGCTTCTTCCGGGCGTAAATCTGGTTGGGATGGACCTCGTAGCGCTGCGCAAGCTCCGTGGCCGTAGCCTGTTCCCGCAGCGCCTCCAGCGCGATCTTCGCCTTCAGCCTAGCGTCGATCCGACGTCTCGTCTTCTTCGTCATCGTTCGCTCCGTCTACCAAACGGTGCGGCCGCTCTCCAACTTAACCTCTGGTCCCAAAAGCGGGGTCCGCTTCATGGTGAGCGGCGAACACGCGACCAAGATGATGGGCGCCGCAGCTCGCCTCCATCCCAACAACGCAGGGAGCAAGCTTCTCGGCCAGAGCAATCAGCGTCTCGCGTCTCACCTTACGCCGCATGACGACCGCGCCCGACCCGTCGAGGTCGACAACGCTACAGACGTTCTTGCCAAGGTCGACGCCCACGACCGCAATATCCATACCCAAATCCTCCTCTTGAACCGCCGGCAATCCTACGACGCCGGAAGGAGGGGCCGGCCATTCCATAAAACTTTCCGCGCGCGCTGAAGGCTCATCTCGAAGGCCTGCCGGAGACGACGCCGGTCGAAATCTGGTTTGAGGACGAGGCCCGCATCGGCCAGAAGAACGGCCTCCTCCGTCAATGGGCGAGACGAGGAACGCGGCCGAGGCAACTGGCCGATCAGCGCTACGACAACGCCTATCTGTTCGGCGCGATCTGCCCGCCCGCGGCGTCGGGGTGGCCCTCGCCTTGCCTTATGCCGACGCCGCCATGGTTCAGTCCACCTCGACGAAATCGCGCCATGTCGCCGAGGGCGCCCACGCCGTTCTCATCCTCGACCGGGCTGGATGGCACACGACACGCAAGCTCGACGTGCCCAGAAACATCACGCCGATCTTCCTGCCTTCCCGCGCCCCGGAGCTGAACCCGGTCGAGAATGTCTGGCAATATCTGCGCGACAACTGGCTCTCGAACACTGTCGTCGAAAACTACGCCGCCATCGGTGACGCCGCCTGCGCCGCGAAGCGAAAGCTCAGCGCTCAACCCGAAACGATCACCCGGATCGGAATGCGCGACTGGGTCCACGTCGGTCTGCCGCTATGACCCTTGGTATAAGCCGAGGAAACGACCGCGGCCGAAGCGAAGTAAGAGGAGGGATCGCTTGGGCCGCTTCATACCGTCGGCCTCGTTCGGCCATTTTTGGTTCGACCGGCAGCGGTGAACGCCGCGCTGAGCCCTCGAAAGCGTGCGACAATTGAGATTGGTTGCCAGATGCCGCAACCTCAGTGGCCCCTACAGCAGCGACTCAGGTTTCCCATGACCCTTGCATTCATTCAGTCTCCTATTCGGTTTGCTTCTGGCCTTTTCGCCTGGCCAGCATTGCGATGGGTTTTCGGTTCCGGACCCCGGACTGGCCGCAGTACGAGCGCGACGGAGATGGGGACAAGCTGGCGGCAAAGCACACCGGGTCTATCGCGCAACCTTCATGCCTTCGCTAGCGAGCGCGCTTGCGTCCGAGCGCGGCGCCGAGGGCCGCCGAGCGTTCACCGATCGCCTGTCGGAGGGGCTCAAGCGCAAACTGGCCGAGGCACCGGCGCCGCTCCACTTATTCGCGCAGGCGATCGTGCTTGCCAAACAGCGCAAAGCGTGACCGGTGTCGCAACCCGGCTGTAGAAGGCGCACGCCATACTCGCTCGATCGTGACGTCTATCGGCACCGAAACGTCACAGAACGCATGTTCTACAAGCTGCAGGATTGGCTAGGGTCGAGCGTTCCCGCGCATCCGAACTTCTGCTTCGGGCGCGCCCACAGTGGCATGGCCGCTATGGCCCGGACTCCGGTCTTTCCGAGGCGGCTTTCGTAGGTGCGCTGCCCGCCCTCTCAGACTATCCGGACCGGCCGGAGTCGACCCTGAGCATCCCTTCGCCGTTAGTCCTACGAACAAGCGGTGTGCGCCGGATTGCGGACGTAGGCGAAATGCGATGGTTGCGCCATGAGCAGACCTACTGGTGGCCGCTGAGCCGCGCGAGCGCCGTGTCGATTCTCTTGCAGAGCGACGGTTGGCGCGCGCAATATCCATCCTGCGATCGATCCCACGCAGTCTGGTCAATTTCAGCACCGCGAGACAGAAGAAGTTGAGGAGCATGACCCCTAAAGATCATGTATCGGTGTGGAAGGCCGCGTTTTGGCTGAGCAACCAGAGACGAGACAAGGCCCTCTCGGACGCAAGCTCGCCGCCCGATTGCGATCGTCTCGCGGGCATAGGCAGCGGCAGTCGTTAATTGGTTGCGATGGCGCCGCCCAAGAATAGCTGACCAATGCGCGGATCCTTGAGGATTGCCTCGGCCGTCTGCTGCATCCGCGTTTGGCCGAGTTCGAGCACGAGCCCATAATCCGAGATTTGCAGCGCCGAGCGAGCATTTTGTTCGATCATTAGGATCGAGATGCCCTTTCGCCGCAACTCCTTGAGCAGATCGAAGATCTCTTGAACGATCAGCGGCGAGAGGCCGATTGAGGGCTCATCGATCAGAACGAGCCTCGGATCGAGCAACAGCCCGCGGGCAATTTCAAGCTGCTTCTGTTCGCCGCCGGAGAGGGTCGAGGCCTGGCGGTCGGCCTTGCGCCGCAAGGCGGGAAAGCGATCGAGCGCCGCTTCGAGCCGGGCCGGCACATCCGTTATCGAAGGCCCGGCGGCGACGGCGCCCAGCTCAATATTATGGCGCACCGAAAGTTCGGGGAAAATATTCCGGCCTTGCGGGATGTAGCAGACGCCGGCGGCGATCAGCTCGCGTTGCGACCATCGCGTTGCGTCGCGGCCGTCGACTCGAATAGTTCCTGAGCGCGGCCGGATCAGGCCAAAAATGGTCTTGAATACGGTCGATTTTCCGGCGCCGTTCGGCCCGATCACAGCGGTGATTGCGCCGCGCGCAATTCTGAAGCTCAGCCGGTTGAGAATGGTCATCGGTCCATAGCCGGCGACGACGTTCTCCAATTCGACGATCGGCTCAGCGTCCAAGATAGGCCTCGATGACCGTCGGGTTGGCGCGCACCTCGGCCGGCGAGCCTTCGGCGAGGACTTTGCCCTCAGCGAGAACCAACACCCGGCTGCACAGCGACATGACAAACTCCATGTTGTGCTCGATGACGACGAAGGTCGCGCCACGCTCCTCGCTGAATGCCTTGAGGCGGTCCTTCAAATTGGCGAGCATGGCCAGGTTCACGCCGCCGGCCGGCTCATCGAGCAAAACGAGGCGCGGGCCGGACATGAACGCCATGGCCGCGTCGAGCAGTTTTTGCTGACCGTAGGACAGGCCGCCGGCCGGCTCGGTGGCAAGATGATCGAGACCGAAGAACGCGATCATTCGATCGGCCGCTTCGCCAAGTCCGGCGTCGCGACGGCCGAAAAGACGCGTGAGGATTGTCCCCTGATGCTCCTGCGCGGCGAGGATCAGATTGTTCCTGACCGAGAGCTTGGGGAAGATCTGCAGGAGCTGGAAGGTCCGGCTGACGCCGAGCCGGTTGAGGTCGCAAGGCCGCATGCCGGTCGTGGTCCGGCCGTCTAACCGGACGTCGCCCTCGCTCGGAGCGAGCTGGCCGAGAATGCAATTGAAGAGGGTCGATTTGCCGCTTCCGTTTGGACCGATGATGCCGAGGATTTCGCCCTCGCGCACGTCGAAGGAGACGCCGTCGACCGCGGCGACGCCGCCGAACCGCTTCTTGAGATTAACGACTTCGAGAACCGCCGTCATGAGGCCCGCCTTTCGATCGAGGCGCTCAGCGCGGCTCGCGCGGCGGAAGCGGCCTTCGTCCGTCGACGGACGACGAAACGATCGACGATCCCGACCAGCCCGGTCGGCGAATAGATGAGCAGCGCCATCACCAGAAGCGCGTAGAGAATGAGATAATAGGTCTCGAGGAAGCGCAGCCATTCCGGTAGCAGCACAGCGACCATCGCGCCGACGAACGGGCCGGCGAAATAGCCCGAGCCGCCGACAATCACCATCATCAGAAGATCGAATGAGAGCGTGAGCGCGAAGGCTGGCGGCTCGACCAGTCCGACCAGCGGCGCGTAGAGCACGCCCGCGAGGCCGCCGAGCGTCGAGCCGATGGCGAAAGCCATGAGGATGTACCGTCTCGTGTCGACGCCAAGCGACATCGCACGGATTGGGTTCTCGCGCAGCGCGAGGAAGGCTCTGCCCCAGGGCGAGCGAACGAGGCCCAGAGCGCCGAGTGCGGCGAGGACGAGAACGAAGAGGCAGAAATAGTAGTAGCGCAGATCCGGGGTCGTTGAGAGCCCGAAGATCGAGGGGCGCGGCACGCCGTCAATTCCCTCCGTCCCACCGGTGAGCCAAAATTCGTTGCGAAAGACAAGGAAGGCTAGCGTCGAGAAGGCCAGGGTGACGAAAGCGAGATAGTGGTGCTGCACGCGCAGGGCCGGATAACCGAGCAGCCAGCCGATGGCGAAGCAGAGGACGAGGGCGAGCGCGAGCGCGGCGATCAGCGGCCAACCATGCGTCGTCAGGATCGCCGCAGCGTAGGCGCCGATTCCGACGAAGGCGCCCTGCGCGAGCGAGACTTGGCCGGCGTAGCCGAGCGTTAGATTGAGGCCGATCGCCGCGATGGTCATTACGGCCCATTCGCTCAAAATGTAGATTCCGTAGCGATGAAGCGTCAGCGGCGTGAGGATTAGGAAGGCGGCGACGATCGCCAGGCCGAGCAGCCCAATAAGAGTTTGGGCCTTGGCGCTCATACGGTGCGCTCCTCGGCCCGGCCGAGCAAGCCGTCCGGTTTGAACAGGATGACGACGATGAGCAGGGCCATCGGAATCGCGCCGCGATACTGCGTGGATAGGTATGCTGCGGAAAGATTGTCGACCACGCCCAACAAGAGGCCGCCGACGATCGCGCCGCGGATCTGGTTGAAGCCGCCGACGATCGCGGCGACGAAGGCGGCGAGGCCAAGCGTCTCGCCGTTCGTGAATTTGGCGAGATAGACCGGCGATATCAGCAGAGAGGCGACCGCGACGAGTGTGCCGTTGATGAGGAAGGCGTAGAGGATCGTCCGTTCAACCGGTACGCCGAGTATGCGCGCCGCAGTCGGATTCTGCGCCGCCGCCTGCATCTGCCGGCCGAGCAAGGTCTGGTTGAGGAAATATTGCAGGGCGAACACCGCGGCGAGCGCCACGACCAGCGCGGCGACGTTCTGCCACGAGATCGTGACGCCGAACAGGTGAAGATCGACGTCCGGCGCCAGGGAGGGGAACGGCGAAGCCTCGGCGGAATAGAAAGTTTTGACCGATTCCTTCAGGAAGGTCGATAGCGCCATGGTCGCGATCGCGAGCGGCAGGACACCATGCCTGAGCATCGGATCGACCAGCAGCTTCTTGAACGCGAAGCCGAGAATCGCCGTCGACAGAACAAAGCCGATCGCAATCGCCGCCCAGAACGGCAGATGGAAATTCATCGCCGCGAGCATGAAGAAGGCGGGCAGCATCACGAACTCGCCCTGCGCGAAATTGATCGTCTGAGAGGTCTGCCAGAGCAGCGTGAAGCCTATGGCGGTGAGCGCATAGAGCGCGCCGGTCGCGAGCCCGGCGACCACCAGCGTGACGAAATCGGCCATGGCGCTCTTCCCCTGATCATGCCGTTCAGCGCTTTTCGCGGTGCGCGCGGCGGCCCGCGTTGATCCGGGCGCTCCGCGCCCCGTCTCCGCAAACGGAGAACGGGCTTTTGCTGTAAGCCGGAACGATCGCGGTTGTCGATGACGAGCGAACCGCCGTCTTTCTCGCGCCTGAGAGCAGAGGGCGAGCGGAGCGTCTACCTCTTGTCGAGCGTTTCGGCCCAACGCGCGCCAACGAAGCCTAAGGTCAATTCTTGAGCTTCGGCAGGACCTCGGTGATTACCTGCTTGCCATCGACGACACTGCCGAGGAAGCTCTCACGATCGATGTCGCCATTCTCGTCGATCGTCATGTCCATCAGAATATTGGGCTCCATCGCGGTTGTGATGGTCAGGCCGTGCAGAGCGCCGGCGAGGCCCTTCGGATCGAGCTTGCCCATCTTCTCGGTTGCGGCCTTGATCATGTACACGGCGAGGTAGCCTTTGATTCCGTTATGATCCGGCACGTAATGGTACTTGGCGTAGAACCGGTCGCGATAGGCGTTGAGCGCTGGAACTGGCGCGTCGGTGGTCAGGCCGACATGGCCGATGGCGCCGTTGGCGGCGTCGCCGGCTAGCTCGATCACCTTTTGCCCGATCAGCGTCGTCTCGCCGACCAGCGTCGCCTTCACGTCCGCCTTGCGCAGCTCCTTCAGCATGCGCGCGCTCTCCTCTTCGTTGAGATAGATGAAGGCGACGTCCGGATTGGCGTTCTTCACCTTGACTGCGTCGGCGGCGAAATCGGCCTGGCCCGCTTCGGTCGAATCGTCGAGCACGACCTTGACGCCTCGCGCGGCGAACTCCTTCAGGATCATGTCGTGGCCGCCGCGGCCAAAATCGTTGTTAACGTAGACCACGGCCGCAGTCTTGGCCTTCAGGTTCTCGGCGATGTATTTGGCGATCTTCGGCATGCTCGACTGCTGGCCGAAGGAGGTGCGAAACACGTATTTGTTGCCCATCCGCGTCAGATCGGCGGCTTCGCCGCCCATGATTTCGGCGATCCCCGCCTCAGCGGCGAGCGGCTCGCAGACCTTGACCGAGCCCGAATAGCCGGGGCCGAGCAGCGCATAAGGCTCGCCGTCGAGCGCCTTTTGCACCTCCGCCTTGGCGATTCCGGCGTTGGATTGCGAGTCGGCGTGGGTAACCGCGATCTTCGCGCCCAGAATCCCGCCATGGGCGTTGATCTCCTCGACCGCGAGATCGATTCCATTCTTCCAATTCGTGCCCACAGTGGCGCCGGAGCCGGAGAGTTCGGCGACGTCGGCGAAATGGATCGTCTCGGCCGCGCGCGCGACGGGGCTTCCCGCCAAAAGACCCGCGAGAAACGCAACGCCAAACGAAATCTTGATCATTTTTCCTCCCATCCGCGGCCTGGCGGCCGGTCTTGTTAAGTGGCACGACGCGTCCGGTCGACTCAAGCCAACGCCGCTTCGCGTCTCCCGACGACGTGATCGAAAGCCTCCTCCATCACCCGCCGATCGGCGACGCGGCCAGTGAAAATTTCGAAGGCGTCGACCGCCTGGTCGAGCGCCAGTTCGCGCCCGGTCATCACAGTCGCGCCCTTGTCCCGGGCGGCCGACAGGAGCGGCGTCCATAAGGGCTCGTAGACCGCGTCGGCGACCCACAGCCCGCGTTTGAGCAGCACAAGCGGGACCGGCGAGTCGCGGCTCGGCAGCATGCCGACCGGAGTGGCGTTGATCAGGCCGTCGGCTCCATCGAGTGCGTCCGCGGCGTTGGCGCAGGCGCGCGCCGCCGCCGGCGTCAGCGCCTCGGCGAGCGCGGCCGCTTTGCCGCCCATCCGATCGACGATGCGGATTTCGCCGGTGCCGGCTTCGGAGAGCGCAACCCCGATCGCCTTGCCAACGCCGCCAGCGCCGATCAAGGCGACGCGCTGGCCGGCCATCGGGCCGACCGCGCGCCTCAGCGCCCGGGCAAAGCCGCGACAATCGGTATTGAAACCGATCAAGCGATTATCGCGCACCGCGATCAGGTTCACCGCGCCGACCGCGGCCGCCGAGGGCGCAAGTTCGTCGAGGAAAGGCGCGACCGCTTCCTTGTAAGGATAGGTGACGTTAGCGCCGGCGAATTTGAGTGCAACCAGGCCGTCGAGCATGACACGCAGGCGCCGCGCGTCGGCGCCTTCGACTTCGATAAGGTGATAGAAGCAGCGAAGCCCGATCGCTCTCGCCGCAGCCTCATGCATGGCGGGCGACGCGGAATGGGCGATCGGAGCGCCGATAAGGCCGACCAGGATGCTTTCGGAATATCGCCTTGCCATCGGGCCTTCAAACCCTTCGTGTTGAAAGCGCCGGAGCGCGGCAGCGAGGGCTTAAACGGGTTACGAGGATTGTGTCAATATCCAATAAAACCGACAATCTCCTCTATTTCTTTCCCATGCCCCTGTGTTCGCTCCTCGGCAGCCCCGGCTTGAGGTCGGCGATTTCCGCGCCCTTGAGGATGTGCGCAGCCAGAATGCGCTCCGCAGTCTCCCCGTCGCCCGCGATTGCGGCGTCGAGAATCTGGCGGTGCTCCTCGGCCGACTGGGAGCGCGGGAACGGCTTGGTCTTCAAGGACAGCATGCGGTAACGCTGGCTGTGGTCGTACATCGCGCGGTGGAACACTTTCAGCCAGCGGGAGCGGCAATTGGCGATCAGCGCCTCGTGGAACTCCTGATTGTAGCGCTCCCGGGCTTCGTCGTAGAGGTCGGGCTCCGCTTCCACCAGCGCCTCGACCTTCGACAGCTTGTGATAGGCGCCCACAAGCCGGGCCTCCCAGTCGAGATCCGCGTTGGCGATCGACTGGCGCAACGCGTGGCATTCGAGGAGTTGCCGCATCTCGGTGATTTCGCGCAGATCCTCCATCGAAACCGGCAGCACGGTGAAGCCCTTCTGCCCTTCGGCGACGACTAGGCCGTCGGCTGCAAGGCGGCACAAAGACTCGCGCAACGTGTTGACGCTGACGCCATAATTCTTGCTGAGCTTTTCGAGCTTGAGCTTGGCCGCCGGCTCCAGCGCGCCAAGGATGATATCTTGGCGGATACGCTCGTGCAGACTCTCCGCGAGAGTCGTAAGGCCGCCGTTTCTGCTGTCGCTCGCGAATGTCATGCCGGTTTCGCCCCGCCGAATGCTCCGTTGCGCCCGCCTCCTTTATACTCTATAAAAATAAAAATATAGGAGATTTATGCGAATTCTCAGATGGTCGATCGCCACCGTCTGCATGGACATCGCGCGAGACCGGATCCGACGCCAGAACTCCTTCCGGAAGAGCCTTAACAGATAATAGCTGCACGGATGGCGGTGAGATCGAGCGTCTCGCCACGCTCGGATGTCTTTCGTGCCCGACAAAGCTCCCTTGAGCCCTATCTTCCCCGGCTCGATGACCAATGGGAGGCCGGGTGTCGAAATGGAGAGGCCCTCTGGCGGGCGCTTCGGCTGCGCGGATTTCGAGGCTGCCTTCGCGTCATCAGCGAATGGAGCGCGCGGCGCAAAAAGGTGGACAAGGCGGACCCGACAGCGCTAGGCCGCGTCCCATCCGCCTGCGGCGGGTGGCGAGGCTCGCGGCGAAGTATGGCTCGGAGAACAGACCGCTTTTCGGAAGCCCCAAAAGGCTAGTTCCGCACTTAGATCAACCCTCTCGTTGCGCACATTCCGCAACGGGGCGCTTTCCGCTCGATCGCAATTGATGACCGATTGACGACATGCGATTCCGGAAGGCAAAGGGCTCCGGTCTCATCCCTCCATCAACGTCGTCACATGCACGGCGACCGAGCGCCCCAGCCCCTGAAGATCGTAGCCGCCTTCCAGCACCGACACGATGCGCTCCCCGCTCGTCTTGCGCGCGATCTCCATGAGCTTCCGCGTCACCCACGCGTAGTCCGCCTCCACCAGATTGATGTCGCCGAGCGGATCGCGATGATGGGCGTCGAAGCCCGCCGAGACGATGATGAGATCAGGCGAGAACGCCTCGACGCGCGGCAGGATTGAGACTTCCATCGCCTCGCGGAAGGCCTCGCCCCCGTCGCCCGCCCTGAGCGGGGTGTTGACGATCTGATTGTGCTCGCCGCGCTCGCCGATCGCGCCTGTGCCCGGGTAATGGGGCATCTGATGGGTCGAAGCGTACAGGACGGTCGCGTCGTCCCAGAAGATGTGCTGGGTGCCGTTGCCGTGATGGACGTCGAAATCCACGATCGCGACCCGCTCGGCCCCGTGTGCGGCCTGGGCGTGGCGCGCGGCGATGGCGGCGTTGTTGAAGAAGCAGAAGCCCATCGGGTTTGCGATCTCCGCGTGATGGCCCGGAGGGCGCGCGGCGACGAAGGCGTTCCGAACCTTGCCGGTCATCACTTCGTCGACCGCGAAGACAGCGCCGCCGGCCGCGCGCAGGGCCGCTTCGTAAGTGCCCGGCGACATCGACGTGTCCGGGTCGATCGCGGTCACGCCCTCTTTCGGCGTCGCCGCGCGGATCGCCTCAATATAGTCTTTCGGATGAACACGCGCGATCGCCGCAAGGTCGGCCCGTGGCGCGACGTCGCGCGCCAGCATCTGGAACGACTCGCTCTCGAGAGCGCGTTCGATCGCGCGCAAGCGGTCGGGCCGCTCAGGATGGCCCTCGCCCATGTCGTGCATGAGGCAAGCGGAGTGAGAGATGACGAGGGTGGTCAGGTTTTTTGCGTCCTGCCTGGCGATTTTGCGTCTCCCCGTTTGTCCTTCGCGTTTCCGCGCCACTGCGCCGCACTCTCGCGCCGCCGACGACGAAAGTCTATGTCGCCGTCACGTCCGAGACTGGCGCATGGACCTGGCCTGACTTAAGATCGAGCGGGCGCTCGCGGCGAAGCCGGGCGGAGCGCCAGTCAACCGAAAGGCTTGGAAGGACGGGCCGATGACGGCCAACAAGCAGCAAACGCAGCCGTTCTGGCGGCTCAAGACGCTCGAGGAGATGAGCCTCGTCGAGTGGGAAAGCCTATGCGACGGCTGCGGCCGCTGCTGCCTGGTCAAGCTCGAGGACGAAGACACCGGCGAGATTCATTTCACTGATATCGGCTGCCGGCTGCTCGACGGCAAGACGTGCCGCTGCCTCGACTATAAACGCCGTCACCGGATGGTTCCCGACTGCGTGAGACTGACGCCAACCGCGGTTCGTGAACTTGGCTGGCTTCCCGTCACCTGCGCCTATCGGCTGGTCGCCGAAGGACGGGACCTTTACAGCTGGCATCCGCTGGTGTCGGGTTCGCCCGACAGCGTGCACGAGGCCGGCGTCTCGGTGCGGGGCCGGGTCAAGGCCAGCGAGACCGATCTTTCGCCCGAACACTGGCCGGACCGGATCGTCAAGTGGCCGAACCGCAGGCCGCGCTCTCTAAAGACTCGGGTTTGAATCGCAAATCAGGCCGCCTCGGCGTTAGCTGTCCTTCAACCAATGAGGCGACGCGGCCACAAACCATTCAGCCGCCATTCAACGAAGTCTCGCTAAGGACGGTCGTCCCCTGAATCGAAAGGCGAACTCATGCGAAGAACACTGATTGCATCTCTCTGTGCGCTCATCGGCCTCGCGGCCGCGGCCCCCTCTCAGGCGATGCCGTTCGCGCCGGCCGACCATGCGGGCGCCGGCGTCACGCTCGCGGCTTACGGCTGCGGACCGGGGTGGACTCGCGGACCTTACGGCCACTGCCATCCGATCGGCGGGCCCCGGCCGGTCTACGGCTACCACCCCTATGCTCACCCTTACGCTTACGGCCGTCACTGCTGGTGGCGCGGCGGCGTGCGCGTCTGCAACTAAGCGAGAGCGGGCGTCGGTGACCTTCAAAGCCGACGCCTCACGCCGCGACCCTTCTCCTAAGCCAAGCCGCGGCCCTTCTCCTAAGCCGCGGCGCTTCTCTCAAGCCGCAGCGCTTGGCCTCGCCTTCAGCGCCGCGTGCCAGCGGTTGAGGTGGACGAACTCGGGCGGGATTGCGACGCGCGCCGGCTTGGCGAAATCGAGGGCGACGAGGCCGGTGATGTCGGCGACGGTGAACCGGTCGCCGGCGATGAACGCTCGCTCCCGCAGCGCCTCATCCACGATCGCCATCGCATGAAGCGCCCTTGGCCGGTTGGCCGCCGCCCAGTCGGGAAGCTGCGGGGTCTCCATCTCCGCCATGCGCGGATGGGTGTGCCGCAACACCTGGGCGATCGGCAGGAGCAGGCGCAATTCGAGCTGGCGCTGCCACATTTCGATCATCGCCTGCTCGAGCGGGTTCAAGCCGAACAGGTTCGGCTCCGGCCAGAGCGCCTCGATGTAGCGGCAGATCGCGATCGATTCGGCGATCCGCGTCCCGTCGTCGAGTTCGAGAATCGGAATGGTCTGGAAGGGATTGAGGCCTGCGAATTCCGGGGTCTTATGCTCGAGCTTGCCGAGATCGACCTCGACGCGGGAGATCGAGACGGCCTTTTCGGCGAGAAAGATGCGCACACGGCGCGGATTCGGCGCCAGATTGGAGTTGTAGAGCTTCATGGGTTGCCTCCGCCCTCACCCTAACCCGCTCTCCGAGGGAGAAGGGAGCGCGTCCGGCGGTTGAGACATCCTAAAGCGCGACCCCGCCCAGCCCGAATTGACGGCGGCGGACTGAACAACGTTAATCAAATTATCCTCAACAATCTCTCAATTCCGAGCGATTGCGTCAGCAGCTCGTTAATCATTTGGGCCGCATGATTGACGCGAGTAAGGCGTGCGCGTCGGGCGGCTATGCGGGAAGTCGGGGCGGATCTGAGCGGAAGCGGGAGCAACCCCGATTCCGAAGCCGCCGCTCGCCGGCGAAAGATGAATATCCAGCTCAGAGAGGCGCGGCGGTCCCTCTCCGAGCCCGATGCGATCCCCAGCCATTCGAGCGCGATGGTGCGTCTGTTCGCCGAGATCAACCGCAGCGCCACGCCGATGCTCGGGATCATCGCGCTCGGCGTCTGCGCCACGGCGTTGGCGTTCATCGACGCCAGGCCGCTCACGACCTGGATCACCTTCATTGCCTTCGCGATCGCGGCCGGCTATGCGCTGCCGATCGCCTTCCTCGACTCGAGCGACAAGGAAAAGACCGCGGCCGCCTGGCGGCGCAAGTTCGTGTTTTCAACCGCGCTCAGCGGCTCGGCCTGGGCCTATCTCATCGTCGCACTGCTCGAAAAGAGCGACCCGAACGCGCAGGCGTTCGCCATTGTCGTGATGCTGCTCGTCTCGACCGTGATGTCGCTTCTGGCGGCGGCCATTCCGGCGGCGTTCGTCGCCGGCATGCTGCCGATGATCATCGGGGTAATCCTCCTCTACGCCCCGCATCTGCACGGCGCGGCGCTGCCAACGGCGGCGCTGGCGATCGGCGTCATCGGCTATTTCCTGGTCGTTGCGCGGCGCCTGCACGCCGCCGCGGCGCAGAACATTTCGTTTCAGGCGGAAAAGGACTCGCTCATCGCCGAACTCGAGCAGGCCAAGCTCAATTCGGACGAGGCCCGCCGCCGCGCCGAGAGCGCCAATCTGGCCAAGTCGCGCTTTCTGGCGACGATGAGCCACGAGCTGCGTACCCCACTCAACGCGGTCCTCGGCTTCTCCGAGGTGATGAAGGGGGAACTCTTCGGTCCGCACTCGGTGCCCGCTTATAAGGAATATTCCAGCGACATCCACGCCAGCGGACAGCATCTGCTCATGCTCATCAACGAGATCCTCGACCTGTCGCGGGTCGAAGCGGGACGGTACGAGCTCAAGGAGGAGCCGGTCTCGCTCACCGCGGTGGTCGAGGAATGCGTGCGCCTCCTATGGATGCGAATCGAGCGGCGCCATCTCGTCATCACCGAAGCGATGGAAGACGGATTGCCGCGCATCTGGGCGGACGAGCGCGCGGTGCGTCAGGTCACGCTCAACCTACTCACCAACGCCATCAAGTTCACCCCCCAAGGCGGCTCGATCACCATCAAGGTCGGGTGGACCCGGAGGGGCGGACAATATCTCTCCATCCGCGACACCGGGCCCGGCATTCCTCCCGAGGAGATCCCGATCGTGCTGTCGTCTTTCGGCCGCGGGGCGCTCGCGCAGAAGAATGCGGAAGAAGGAACAGGCCTCGGCCTGCCGATCGTCAAGGGACTGGTCGAGCTGCACGGCGGGGAATTCCGCCTCAACTCGACGCTGCGCATCGGAACCGAAGTAATCGTCATCTTTCCGCCCGAACGGGTAATGGACACCCTGCCGGCGCTCGATCCCGAGCCGACCCCCGAGGCGCCGGAGCGGCGCCGGCGGCGCATGCGTCGCCGCCAGCGTGACCCGGCGCACGCGGCCTAAGCGCGCGCTTCGCGGCGCGGCTCTTCGCTGGATCAGAAGTGGTAGTTTACGCCGGCGGTGATCACATTGGCGTTGACGCGCGACGTATTCGAGATGGGCGGGCTCAAGAGATACGTGGTCGTCCGGCTGCCGAGGTCGAGATAGAGATATTCGATTTTGGCGGTCCAGCCGGGCGCGAATCCGACTTCGACGCCGCCGCCGAGCGTCCAGCCGCTTCGCGTCTGGCTGCGACTGTCGGTGGCGATGAATGAGCCGGATGCGGCGGTCGCGTTGGTGTTGAGCTCACCGAGGGCGCCGCCGCCCGTGGCGTAAAGGAGCCAATTCCCGAGCGCATAGCCGACCCGTGGCCGAAGCGTTCCGAACCAGGGCGTCTTTTGGGTGTAGCTCGCGGCCAGTTTCCCGCAGAGGGGCGGGATGCAGGGCGCGGTGCGGGCGCCGCTGAGCCCGCTCCCCTCGAAGCTCGCCTCGAGCCCGAGAACCCAAGAACCGGTCTGCCAGTTGTAACCGGCCTCGCCGCCCCCGACGACACCCGCTGGCAACGTGTCAAAGGACGGAAGCCCGAATCCTGCGATGCTGAACGCGTTGCGGCTCGAGCCGAAGGCGCCGCCGACATTGAGCCCGGCGTAAAATCCGGTCCAGACCGGCAGGGCTTCAAGTGGCGGCAGTTGTGGCGCCGGCGGCAAGTCGGCCGCAAGCGCGGCGCCGTTGAGCGCAAGCAGCGACAACGCGGTCGTGAATGTGCGGCGCATCGGAATTCCCTCTCGCAGCCAGGCTACGTAGGGGCCCTTAAAAATTTGCGAATATGGCTAACGAATTGCGAAACGACCGGAAGCTCTGGCGAGAGAGGGTGAGGCGCGGTTCAATAGTTCAACCTGATCGGGACCGTCTGAGCGCCGCCCGCATAGTCGAATGCGGCTGCCGCAAACTTCGGCGCTCCCATGCTCGAGGACGGATTGCGCGAGAACCCGTAACCTTCCTTCGGCTTGCCAAACAGGCCATATTGCATCTGGGTCTCGTTGTTCTCGGCGTGGAACGCCGCGACCGCATAGGTTCCCGGCTTCAGGCCATTGAAGACGCAGGTCGCCTGTCCCCCCTTGATTTTGGCGATGACGCCTCGGCTCTCCTGTCCGGCCTTGGGGAAGGCCTCGGGCGCGGCGTAAAGCCCACAGCGGACGATGCCGTCGTCGTTGCGAAGCCCCGAAATCGGCGCAGAGATCCTGTCCGCCGCCTGAGCGCCGGCCGGGCCGACGCCGGCGGCCAATCCGAGAACAAGCAAAGTGAAGGCGGCGTTGCGCATGGAATAACCCTTGCCGAAAGACAGCCTGCACTTGTTCTATTTCGGCCGGGTTTCGAAACAGTGAAGGCACGTTCGACAAACACAGGCGCATTCTGGAGACAATGGGCCGTGAGCTGCGCAGGCCGCTCAACGCTGTCCTCGGCTTCTCCGAAGCAGCGGCGCCGTGGCGCGCTCGGGGTTTGTGATATGGATGCCGAAGGAACAAAACCGGGAGGAGGGCATGGCCGATTACGTTGTCGTTGGCGCCGGATCCGCCGGCTGTGTTCTCGCTGCGCGGCTATCCGAGGATCCGGCGGCGGAGGTCGTGCTCATCGAAGCGGGCCCGCCCGACAAGGCGCAGCAAATTCATATCCCGGCGGCTTGGCCGCAGCTTTTCAAGTCGCGATTCGACTGGGACTACGCAAGCGAGAGAGAGCCTGCGCTTGACCGCCGGCGCGTCTACCTGCCGCGCGGCAAGATGCTCGGCGGCTCGAGCTCGATGAACGCAATGGTCTACATCCGCGGCGCCCGCGCCGATTTCGATGGCTGGGCGAGGGATGGCGCGAAGGGGTGGGCCTACGATGACCTCCTCCCCTACTTTCGCCGGTCGGAAGGCAATGAACGCGGCGAGGACCAGTTCCACGGCAACCTCGGCCCATTGACCGTCAGCGACGGACGGTCACGCTATTCGCTCATGGACGCCTTTGTGGAGGCGGGGGTCGAGGCCGGGCATCCCCGCAGTCCCGACTTCAACGGCGAAAAGCAGGACGGCGTCGGCTTTTTTCAGCTCACCCAGCGCAACGGCATGCGCTGCAGCGCCGCAGTCGCCTACCTTCATCCCGCTCTCGGGCGCCTAAACCTGAAGGTGGTAACGGACGCGCTCGTCACCCGGCTTTTGTTCGATGGGCGGCGGGCGAGCGGCGTCGAAATCTTGCGCCATGGCGAGCTTCAGGAGATCGCCGCCGAGACGGAGGTCATCTTGTCGGCCGGCGCCTACAATTCACCGCAACTGCTCATGCTTTCGGGGATCGGCCCGGCCGCCGACCTCGCCCCGCTGATGATCCCCGTCCTCGTCGATCTGCCCGTCGGCGAGGGCCTGCAGGATCATCCCAATGTTCTGATGAGCTGGCATTCCGACACCGAGGGTCTGTTGGCGGCGCCCTCGCCGGCAAACGCCGAGCGCCTCCAGCGCGAAGGCAGTGGGCCGCTCACCTCCAACATCGCCGAGGCCGGCGGCTTCTTCCGCACGCGCAGCGGCCTCGAAGCGCCGGACATCCAGCTTCACGCGCTGCCGACGAATTCGGCAATCGGCGAGGAGGGGCTGATGAGGCCGACCGGTCACGGCGTGGCGTTTGGACCCTGTGTGGTTAAGCCGACGAGCCGCGGCAAGCTGTCGTTGCGCACCGCGGACCCCAGCTCGAAGCCGCGCATCCTGCATAATTACTTCGCGACCGAGGAAGACCGGCGGAGCATGATCGAGGGGGTGCGGATCGCCCTCGACATTGCCGCGCAGCCTGCGCTTCGCGCGCATATCAAGGGGCCGAACTTTGTCCCGGACTCGCAGTCGGACGCCGATGTCTGGGACTATGTCCGGCGCTACGCATCCACGGTCTACCACCCGACCAGCACCTGCGCCATCGGACCCGTGGTCGACAGCGAGCTTAAGGTGCGCGGCGTCGAAGGACTGCGCGTCGTGGACGCCTCGGTGATGCCGAGCGTCGTCCGCGGCAACACCAACGCGCCGACGATCATGATTGCGGAGCGTGCGGCGGATTTGATTCGCGGAGGCGCTCGCCTCTGACGGCGCGCAAACCACGGCTCGGTTTAGATGGCGGGCTTCTCGCCGAAGCCCGCCCCCTCGATCAAAAGATGCGTCTTGTTCTGGAAGCTCGCGTCCTGTCCGGCGACCAGGAGCGGCGCGGCCTCGGCGATCGCATGGGCGACCGCCTCGACCCAGCCCGCCTCCGACCTGGCGAAGTCGCTCAGGACATAATGCTGGACGAGCGCCTTGTCGCCGGGATGGCCAATGCCGATTCGCACCCGCTTATAGTCGGGGCCGAGGTGGGCGGTGATCGAGCGCAAGCCATTGTGGCCGGCGTCGCCGCCGCCGACTTTGACCCTGACCTTGCCGGGCGCAAGATCGAGTTCGTCGTGGATGGCGATGAGAGCGCCGAGGTCGAGCTTGAGATAGCGCAACGCCGCGCCGACGCTGCGGCCGGAATCGTTCATGTAGGTCTGCGGCTTGAGCAGCACGACCCGCTCATCGCCAATCAAGCCCTCGGCGACGAGTCCCTGATGCCGGGCGCGAAACGGGCCGAACCGGCCGCGCTCGGCGATCGCGTCAACCGCCATGAAGCCGATATTATGGCGGTTCAGCGCATGGCGCGCGCCCGGATTGCCGAGTCCCGCGATGACCAGCATGGGGCCCCCGATTGACTCGCATCAAGCGCAGCGAAGCTCCGGCTCAAGGCGTGCCGGCCGGAGCTTCGATCGATGCGCTTGAGCCCCTTACTTCTTGGCGGCCGGCTTGGCCGGAGCGGCCGGCGCCGCGGCGCCCTTGCCGGTCTCGGCCTTGGCCGGAGCGCCGGCCGCAGGCGCAGGCGCGGCGGCGCCTCCAGCCGCGGGCGTGGCCGCCGTCGCCGCCGCGGGGGTCTCCTCGGCCATGACCGTCGGCGGGACGATCGTCACCACCGTGAGATCGGCCTTGGCGCTGGCGGGCCGGCAGCCCTCCGGCAACTTGATCGCGGACACGTGCACGGAATCGTGAAAATCTAGGCCCGTGAGGTCGATGGTGATCGATTCCGGAATGTCGTCGGCGGGCGCCATCACCTCGACCGAGTGCAGCACCAGATTGACCGCGCCACCCTTTTTCAGTCCCGGCGAGGCGTCTCGGTTGACGACGTGCACGGGGACGCCGATGCGCACGTGCGAGCCGGGGGTCAGACGCAGGAAGTCGACATGCACCGGCCAGTCGGTGACGACGTCGAGCTGATAGTCGCGCGGCAGGACCCGCTCCTTGCGCCCGTCGATCTCGAGTTCGAAGATCGAGGTCAGGAAGTGTCCCGCGAAGATAAGCTTGTTAACGTCCTTGAAATCGACCGAGATCGGCTCGGGCTTGACGCCGCCGCCATAGACGACGGCGGGAACGCGGCCTTCGCGACGAACGGAGCGGGCGGCCCCCTTGCCTGTCCCGCTGCGCGTCACGGCCGCGAGTTGCTTGATCGCTGCCATGATGATGTCCTTTATTGTCGGTCGCGCCCTGCCTCCAGGGGTGTCGGATGTCGGCGCGAAGCGCAGCCTTATAGAGAAGGGGGACCAGCGGAGCAAGAGTGGGCCACGCCATGCTTTCGCTCGGGCTTACCTCCGGAGAATGGAACGATGACGAGCGGATCGGGAAGAGATGAGAAGCAGCGCATCGAGAAGGACGCGCTCGGCGAAGTGCGCGTGCCGGCCGAACATCTGTGGGGCGCGCAGACCGAGCGCTCGCGGCTCAATTTCGTCATCGGGGTCGAGCGGCATCGCTGGGGACGCCCGGTCGTCCGCGCCTTCGGCCTCGTGAAGAAATGCGCGGCGCTGGCCAATCTCGAACTCGGCCAATTGCCCAAGGAGAAGGTCGACCTCATCGTCCGCGCCGCGCAGGACGTGATCGACGGCAAGCTCGACGACGAGTTCCCGCTGGTTGTGTTCCAGACCGGGTCGGGCACCCAGTCCAACATGAACGCCAACGAGGTGATCGCCAACCGGGCCATTCAGATCGCCGGCGGCGTGATCGGGTCGAAGAAGCCCATCCATCCGAACGACGATGTCAACCACGGTCAGTCGTCGAATGACGTGTTCCCGACGGTCATGCATGTCGCCACGGTCGCGGAGATCAAGACGGCGCTCCTGCCGGCGGTCGGCCAGCTGCGCGATACGCTCGACGCCAAGGCGAAGGCATTTTCCGACATCGTCATGGTCGGCCGCACGCATATGCAGGACGCGACGCCCTTGACCGTTGGGCAAGCGATTTCGGGCTGGGCGGCGCAGCTCGAGCACGCGATCACGACGATCAAGCGCGCCTGCGACGGGCTCATGCCGCTCGCGATCGGCGGAACGGCGGTGGGCACCGGCCTCAACGCCGACCCGCGTTTTGGCGGGATGGTCGCGCGCAAGCTCGCAGAGGCGACTGGCGAGCCGTTCACCTCGGCGCGCAACAAATTCGCGGCCTTGTCCGCGG
>Ga0335073_10004486_pt1 | contig 19510 bp, 16 predicted proteins | sample Lox_Sample_22_FD_207093 | JGI IMG/M metagenome (GOLD analysis project Ga0335073, IMG submission 207093) | Soil microbial communities from Loxahatchee National Wildlife Refuge, Florida, United States - Lox_Sample_2.2 | ecosystem: Environmental > Terrestrial > Soil > Wetlands | place: USA...
CCAGGGAGCCCGGCCCTGCGGGGATCGCGCGGCGCCAGGGAGCCGGCCGCGCAGGGATCGCGCGGCGCCAGGGAGCCCGGCCCTGCGGGGATCGCGCGGCGCCAGGGAGCCCGGCCGCGCAGGGATCGCGCGGCGCCAGGGAGCCGGCCGCGCAGGGATGGCGCGGCGCCAGGGAGCCGGCAGCCGGAGGCGAGGCCGGAGCCGGACCTGGAGCGGCCGGGCTCAGCCCGACAGCGCGATCCGGTCGATGCCGTAGCCGCTGATCAGCAGCCGCTCCTTGCTGTTGCCCAGCAGCTTGGCGGTCCAGTCGACGAACCCGCCGTCGCCCACCTCGAGCTCGCCGGCGCCGAAGTCCGCCTGGACCTTGAAGCACAGCCCGGTGTAGTAGCCGCGCCCGCTGCTGCGCTCCGGCGCGTCCACCACCTCGGCGCATTCCGCGCCGCCCACGGCGGCAGCGACCGCCGCTATGACGTCCGGCATCGCGCCGTCCAGGCGGGTGAGCTCGATCCGGACCCGCGCGGCGCCGAGCCGGGCCAGGCCGCCGACGGCGAACCCGAGGTGCTCGGCGGCGCTGGCCAGCTCGAACGCGTGCCCGCCGGTGTCCCGCCCGGCGGTGACCACGCCGAGCAGCTGGAAGTGGGCGAAGCTGGCCGGCCCGCTGACCTGCTGTGCCCTGGCGACCCGCTGGACCGCCGCCAGCCGGACCGCCGCCGCGGACCGCGGGTCGGCGCGGAGCAGGCCGCGGCGGCGCGCGGCGGCCTCCAGCGCCAGCCCGTTGGTGGGGTCGGCGGCGACCTCGCTGCCGCGCACGGTGGCCACCACGTTGCGCGGGTCCACCGTGGCCACCGCCGAATGCGCGGCGAGCGGCAGCACCGGAGCCAGCGTGAGTACCTCGAACCCCTGGGGCAGCGCGGCCAGCATCGCGTCCTCGGCCCGGCGCAGCGGCGTGAAGCCCACCGCGGCCGGAGCCACGAACCGGTCGCTGCCGTAGCGCCGCATCACGTCGGCGGGGGTCAGCCGTTCCGCACGCCGCCGCATCACCTCGAGCAGCAGGGTGGTCAGCGCGGTTCCGGACAGCCCGGCCAGCTTGTCGGCAAGGGCCGGATCGCCCGCCTCCCGCAGCACCCGCTGCAGCGCGGGATGGGGCGGGGGACCGGCCGCGGGGCAGCGCGCTGAGCCCGGCGCGGGGCGGGCCGGCTCGTCCATGGCCCACCAGTATGCGACCGGGCCCGGCGCGCGGGCGACCGGTTATCGGTCAGGTCTCGACCAGCACCGGGATGATCATGGGGCGACGGCGGTAGTTCTCGCTCACCCAGCGGCCCACGGTGCGGCGCACCAGCTGCTGCAGCTGATAGGAGTCGCTGATCCCGTCGGCGGCGGCCCGCGCCAGCGCCTCCTCGATCCGCGGCCGGATATCGTCGAAGGCCGCGTCGTCGATACCGGAGCCGCGCGCGTGGATCTCCGGGCCTGCCACGAGCTTGCCCGTGGTCGAGTCGACCACGACCACCACGGACACGAAGCCCTCGTCGCCGAGGATCCGCCGGTCCTTCAGCGACGCCTCGGTGACCTCGCCCACCGACAGCCCGTCCACGTACACGTAGCCGCACTGCACCTTGCCGACGACCCTGGCCCGCCCGTCGACCAGGTCGACCACGACCCCGTCCTCGGCGATCACGATGTTGTCCTCGGGCACGCCGGTCATCGCGGCCAGCTCGGCGTGCGCGCGCAGGTGCCGCCATTCGCCGTGCACCGGGATGAAGTTGCTCGGCCGGACCAGGTTCAGCACGTACAGCAGCTCCCCGGCCGGCGCGTGCCCCGACACGTGCACGAGCGCGTTGCCCCGGTGCACCACCCGGGCGCCCAGCCGGGTCAGGTCGTTGATGATCCGGGACACCGCGGTCTCGTTCCCCGGCACCAGCGACGAGGCCAGGATCACCGTGTCTCCCTCGGCGATCCGGATCGGGTGGTCGCGGCCGGCCATCCGGGCCAGCGCCGACATCGGCTCGCCCTGCGAGCCGGTGGATATCAGCACGATCTGGTCGGGCGGCATCTCCTCGGCGTCGCGCAGCTCCACCAGCAGCCCTCCGGGCACCGAGGGCACCCTCAGGTAGCCGAGCTCGCGGGCGACGCCCATGTTGCGCACCATGGACCGGCCGACCAGGGCGACCTTGCGCCCGTGCCCGGCGGCGGCGTCCATCACCTGCTGCACCCGGTGCACGTGGCTGGCGAAGCAGGACACGATGATCCGCTGTCTGGCGCGCTCGAACACCTCGTCGAGCACCGGGCCGATGGCCCGCTCGGTGGTCACGACCCCGGGGATCTCGGCGTTGGTGGAGTCCGACATCAGCAGGTCAACGCCCAGGGTGCCGAGCCGCGCGAAGCCGCCCAGGTCGGTCAGCCGCCCGTCAAGCGGCAGCTGGTCCATCTTGAAGTCCCCGGTGTGCAGCACCAGGCCCGCCGTGGTCCGGATGCCCACGGCCAGCGCGTCCGGTATGGAATGGTTCACCGAGAAGAACTCGAGCTCGAACGGCCCGAACGCGTATGTCGCGCCCTCGGTGACCTCCCGGCCGTCGGCGGTCAGCCGGTGCTCGGTGAGCTTGCTCGCCACCAGCGCCAGGGTCAGCCTCGACCCGATCACGGGGATGTCCGGCCGCCGCCGGAGCAGGTAGGGCACCGCGCCGATGTGATCCTCGTGGGCGTGCGTGAGCACGAGGGCCTCGACCTTATCCAGCCGGTCCTCGATCACGGTGAAGTCCGGCAGGATCAGGTCGACGCCCGGCTGATCCGGCTCGGGGAACAGCACCCCGCAGTCCACGATCAGCAGCCGGCCCGAGTGCTCGAAGACCGTCATGTTGCGGCCGATCTCGCCGATCCCGCCCAGCGCGACAAGCCGCAGTCCGTCGGGGGGCAGCCGCGGTGGCGGCCCGAGGTCTGGGTGCGGGTGGCTCACCGGATCTTCACGCCGCCCGCCACCAGGTCCGTGCGCAGCCGCTCGGCCTCGGCGGAGGTGGCGTCGGCGAGCGGCAGCCGGACCGGCCCGCCGGGCAGCCCGAGCATGGCCAGCGCCGCCTTGGTCGAGACCGTGCCCTGCATCCGGGTCATGCCGGTGTACACCGGCAGCAGCTCGCGGTGGATGGCCAGGGCGGTGGCCGGGTCGCCGGCCACGTAGGCGTCGATCATCTCGTGCAGCCGGTCGCCGACGACGTGGCCGTGCACGCTGACGAAGCCGGCCGCGCCGACCGAGAGCCAGGGCAGGTTCAGGATGTCGTCGCCGCTGTAGAAGACCAGGCCGGTGGCGGCCATGACCACCGACGCGGCGCCGAAGTCGCCCTTGGCGTCCTTGACCGCCACGATCCGCGGGTGCTCGGACAGCCGGATCAGGGTCTCGGTGGCGATCGCGGTGCCGGTCCGCCCCGGGATGTCGTAGAGCATCACCGGGAGCCCGGTGGCGTCGGCGGCCGCGGTGAAGTGGGCCGCGAGGCCGTGCTGCGGCGGCTTGTTGTAGTACGGCGTGACCACGAGCAGCGCGTGCGCGCCGGCCCGCTCAGCCTGCCTGGCCAGCTCGCAGGTGTGCGCGGTGTCGTTGGTGCCAACCCCGGCCACGACGCAGGCCCGGTCGCCCACGGCCTCGATCACCGTGCGCAGCAGCCGGTCCTTCTCGGCGTCGCTGGTGGTGGGCGACTCGCCGGTGGTGCCGCTGATTACCAGGCCGTCGTTGCGCATCTCGGTGACCAGGTGCTCAGCCAGCCGGGCCGCGCCGTCGTAGTCGACCGCGCCGTCCGCGGTCATCGGCGTGATCATCGCGGTGAGCATCCGGCCGAACGGTGCCTGCTGCGACCGGGCCGCGCCGCCGCCCTCGGGCGTTGTCGTAGCTGTCATGTACCGAACGCTACCGGGCTGGGCCGCCGCGGGGTACTGCCGGCACGCGGCCCGGCGGCCGGGCGGGCAGAGTGAAGACGCGGCGACGTGAGCTCGGGGGTACCCACGTCGCCTGCGTCTGTCTCATTATCGTCCGCCATTGCACATGGCGTTACGCGTTGTGCGCAATTCGTTGCCAGGCCGGCGTTTCAGAGCGCCCCGGCCGCCATTTTCCGGCCCGCCCAGGGGTCGGCGAGACGGAGCGTAAGGTTCGGCTGGGCCTCGCCGCGGAGCGCGCGAAGGGTCCCTGGTGCGGCGGGCGGCGGTGACGGCAGAATGTTCACGAGGCCCCCCCATGTATGAGATGGAGGGGCCTCGCTCGGTCCTGCGGCCCAGCGTGCCGATCGCTCGGCTGGCCGGTTTCCCGGCTGCTGTCCGCCGCGAACCGGGCCACCAGCATCGGTCACCCGCCTGGAACTCCGGTTACCCGGCTCTCCGTGCGTCCCCTGGGTTTCCCCCGGGAGTCCCGGGGTGGCCCCCGGATCGGTGTCCGTGCTTTGTGGTGAGTGCTTTTCTACTGCCTGGTGAAGGGCCTGCACAAGGGGTTCGGCAGAGCAATCTCAAGATTCTTTAGTCATCCACAGGACACCGGCTGTTATCCCCCGCGTAGCCCGTTTTTCCACTGGCTATCCACTGCCCCGTCCACACGCCGGTCCACAGGGACTCAGCGCGGCGCCAGCTTGTCGGCACAGGCGGCTGCGATGAACTGATGCCCCCGGGCGTTCGGGTGTACCCGGTCGGGCCCGTACAGCTCCGGGTCGGCCGCCGCGGGCATGGCCCACGCGTCCAGGCACACGGCCCCGTAGGACTCCGCCTGCTCGCGGATGATGTCGCTGGCCAGCCGCAACCGGTCGCGGACGAGGTCGGTGAGCTCCGGCGACAGCCGCATGACCGACGAGAGATCCGGGAGGGTGCAGGTCAGGAGCGTGGCCTGGGTGGCGGCCAGGCCCTCGAACAACTGCCCGAGCTCGGCCTTGAAGTTCATCTCGTCGAAGCCGCGGGCGCGGACGTCGTTCATGCCGACGGTGACGCTGACCAGGTCGGGCCGGCACGCGGCGACCCCGGGCAGCTGCTTGCCGCGCACCTGGCTTACGGTCGCGGCATCGACGGCCAGGTTGATCAGCCGGCACCGCGCGGTGGTGCGCACGCTCAGGATGTCGGCCAGCCGCTGTGCCCAGCCGACCGGTCGTCCGTCCCTGCCCTCGTCCCCCCGCCCTGCGGTGAGGCTGTCGCCGAGCGCGACATAGGTGGACCAGCTCAAGAGCAATCCCTCCCTTGGCTCCCGGCGGGGCGTTCGATACTTTGCTCAATCAAACAGTCCACCACTGACAGCCGCGGGGCAACCCCGCCGGGCGGCTTGCCGCGGGCCTGTCGCGCCGCCCGCGCAGCGGCCGCAGGATGCCCGCAGGTCAGGACGCCGGGCGGCCCGGGATCGTCAAAAAACCGGGATGATGTCCTCGGGATTGATGTCGGCCGAGACGTCCACGCCCTCGATGTCGAGCTCCGGGATCGCAGGGAACTCGATGCCCCAGCGCAGCACGATCGCCCGGACCTTCGCGATCGCGACCTTCCAGTTCTCCGCCTGCTGCTCGTAGGAGAGCACGCCGAGGCCGGCCTCCCTGGCGTGGTTCATCAGCACCCGGTGGTTGGGCAGGAAGTACGGCGGAAGCTCCCAGAACCCCTCCGGCGGCTCCCAGAGGATCATCGACAGGAAGATGAACCCGGCCCGGAGCTGGCGCGTGATCGTGGCCTTGACCTCATCGTTCAGGCCGGGCCACTCCTTCTCCAGTATCGTCATGCAGATCTGCAGGTGGCGCGACTCGTCCCGGCCGATCTTGTGGAACATCTCGGAGAACACCGGGTGCGTGGTGCCCGAGGCCATGCCGCGGAACAGCGTGGACGCCGCCATCTCGCCCATCATGAAACTGGTGAACAGCACCGCGAGCGAGTACTTGCCGACCGCCTTGTTGTAGCCGCTCCAGTACCGGCCGCCGTTGTGGTAGAGCCAGCCGATGTTGTTGTGCGCGGCGCGCTCCAGGTCGGTCCGGGGCGTCCAGCTCAGCGGCCCGCCGGGCCACAGCGCGGCGATCGCCCGCTGACAGCACTCCTCGTGGTTCATCTCGTCGCGCGTGATCGAGAAGAAGCACTTGCGGACCGGGTCCTCCTCGTGCTGCTCGAACGCGTGGATGGTGGCCCGGGCGAACACCGCCGGGCCGGACGCGTCGAAGTTGGCCAGCACCGAGAACCAGTACATGATCCCGAGCCGCTGCTCGGGCGTGAAGTCCTCGGCGCGCAGCCCGCCCCAGGGCAGGTCGGCCGGGTTCCACGCCATCAGCTTCGACTTCTGGTAGATCGATGCCAGCTTGTCGGTCTCGACCCGCCACTCCATCGGGTAGATGTTCGGCTGCGGGATCTCCGGGGCCGGCCAGAAGCCGCCCTCGGGGATCGTCAGCTCGTGTTCCTCGTCCGCCATGTCCGCCACACCTCGCTCGCCGCGACGCCGCCCTCCACCGGGCCGACATGTGACAGCGTAAGCCCGATCCAGCGCTGCGTCGTCATAGGTCCGCAACGCGTCATGGGGGTCCGCAACGCGTCATGGGGTCCGCAACGCTCTGCCCGCCCGCCATGGCGGTAGGGTACGGGTGTCCTGGACTGGCCCAGGATGGCGCAGAGCTCAGCGAAGCCGGTGCGAACCCGGCGCTGTCCCGCAACGGTGATGCCCCTGCAACGGGGACGAGCCCGGACGCCTGACCCGCGCCGGCGACCTGTCCTCGGAGGAAGGGCGGTTCGCTCCGATGCCTCCCGGCGTCGTAGCGGGCGCACTTCGTCCTCCACGACCCGACGGAGGATGATCATGCGGTTTCCTGTTCGCCCGCGCCGCCGGACGGCCGTCGCGGCCGCCGCGGCGGCCGCGGCCCTCGCGCTGGCGGCTGCGGCCTGCGGCAGTTCCGGCGCGGCCACCGCGCCGTCCGGGCCGTCGGCGCCGTCCGGGCCGCGGCCAACGGCGATCGTCTCACTGTCGCCCACCGCCACCGAGATGCTGTACGCGATCGGCGCCGGGAGCCAGGTCAAGGCGGTGGACGACGTCTCGGACTACCCGCCGCAGGCGCCGCGGACCAAGCTGTCCGGGTTCGACCCCAACCTGGAGGCGATCGTCGCCTACAAGCCGGACCTGGTGGTCATCTCCGACGACCCGGGCGGGCTGGCCAGGCGCCTGGCCGGCTTCTCGATCCCGGTCCTGGACCTGTCCGCGCCGTCCGGCCTGGCCGGGGTCTACGCCGAGTTCGACCGGCTCGGCCGGGCCACCGGCCATCTCGGCCAGGCCGAGCGCGAGGTGGCGGCGCTGCGGCGCCAGATCGCCGCGATCGTGGCCTCGGTGCCCAAGCACGACCCCCCGCTGAGCTACTACTACGAACTCGACCAGACCTACTACTCGATCACGTCCTCGACGTTCGTGGGCAGCCTGCTGGGCCTGCTCGGGCTCAGGAGCATCGCGGACGGCGCGTCCGGCGCTGCGGCGTCCGGCGGCTACCCGCAGCTGTCCGCCGAGTACATCGTCCGGGCCGACCCGGACTACATCATCCTGGCCGACACCGTGTGCTGCCGTCAGGACGCGGCGACCGTGGCCGCGCGGCCCGGCTGGTCCGGCCTCGCCGCGGTCCGCGGCGGCCGGGTGATCGCGCTCAACGACGACATCGCCTCCCGCTGGGGCCCGCGGATCGTCGACCTGCTGCGCGCGGTGGCGTCGGGCATCACCCGGGGGTCGGGATGACGGCGGCCCGCCCGGCGGCTCCGCGGGACCGGGCCAGCGCGCAGGACCACGCGGCCGGGCACGACCACGCGGCCGGGCACGACCACGCGGCCGGGCACGACCACGCGGCCGGGCACGACCAGGCGGCCGGGCACGACCACGCGCCGGCGCGCGTGCGCCGGGCGCGAGCGCGCCGCCCGCTCGCGATCGCGCTGGCCGCGCTCGCGGTCGCGCTGGCCGTCGGGGTGTCGGTCGGTCCCGCCGACCTCTCCCCGGTCACGGTCGCCCAGGCTCTGCTGGTGCGCATGCCGTGGCACCCGGCCCTGTCGGTGCCCCCGGTCGACACCGCGATCGTCTGGCAGATCCGGCTGCCGCGGGTCATCCTCGGGGCGCTGGTCGGTGCGATGCTGGCCGGCGGCGGCGCCGCCTACCAGGGCGTGTTCCGCAACCCGCTGGCCGACCCGTACCTGCTCGGCGTCGCGGCCGGCGCGGGCCTGGGGGCGACCCTGGTCATCGTCGGCGGCGCCAGTACCGGCCTGCTGCCGCCGGTGGCGTTCGCGGGCGCGGCGGGCGCGGTCGCGGTCACCTACCTGCTGGGCTCGGGCGCGGGCCGCGACGGCGCGTCGCCGGGACCCGGCGGCAGCACCGCGTCGATCGTGCTGGCCGGCGTGGCCGTGGCCGCGCTGCTCACCGCGATCCAGGAGTACCTGCAACAGCAGCACACCCAGGCCCTGCAGCAGATCTACTCCTGGATACTCGGCGAGCTGTCGCTGGCGTCGTGGTCGGACGTGGCGCTGGTGCTGCCGTACGTGGTGGTGTCCGCCGGGATGCTGCTGGCCCATCGGCGGCTGCTTGACGTGCTGCGGGTGGGCGAGGCGGAGGCGGCCAGCCTGGGCGTGAACGTGGCCAGGCTGCGGCTGACCGTGGTGCTGGCCGCCACGCTCGGCACCGCCGCCGCGGTCGCGGTCAGCGGCCTGATCGGGTTCGTCGGGATCATCGTGCCGCACACGGTGCGGCTGTCGGCCGGCGCGAGCTACCGGATCGTGCTGCCGGTCTCGATGGTCGCGGGCGCGGCGTTCCTGGTCCTGGCCGACGTCGCGGCGCGGACCGTCCAGGCGCCGGCCGAGGTGCCGCTCACCGTGATCACCGCGGTCATCGGGGCACCGTTCTTCCTGTTCGTGCTGCGGTCGCAGCGCGCGCGCCGGGACCTGTCGTGATCGGCCTGGCCGATGTCGGGGTCAGCTACGGCGCGACGGCGGCGCTGACCGGGGTCACCGAGCGGGCCGGCGACGGCGAGTGGCTCGGCCTGATCGGCCCGAACGGCGCGGGCAAGACGACGCTGCTGCAGGCGGTGGCCCGCCAGGTCCGCTACCGGGGCCGCATCGAGATCGGCGGCCGGCCGGCCGGCGGGATGTCCCGCCGGGCGCTGGCCCGCCTCGTCGCCTACGTGCCGCAGCGCCCGCAACTGCCGCCGGAGATGACGGCCGGCGACTACGTGCTGCTTGGCCGCACCCCGCACATCGGCTACCTGCGGGTAGAGACCGACGCCGACCGGCGGATCTGCGGCGAGTTGCTGGACCGGCTGGCGCTGTCGGCGATGGCGGGCCGGCAGTTGGGCACGCTGTCCGGCGGCGAGTTGCAGCGGCTGGTCCTGGCCCGGGCACTGGCCCAGCAGGCCCCGGTGCTGCTGCTGGACGAGCCGACCAGCGCCCTGGACCTCGGCCGGCGGGTGGACGCGCTCGAGCTGGTGGACGCGCTGCGCCGGGAGCGCTCGCTCACCGTGCTGTCCGCGGTGCACGACCTGACCCTGGCCGGCCAGTTCGCCGACCGGCTGCTGTTGCTGGACCGCGGCCGGGTGGCGGCCAGCGGGCCGCCGCCGCTGGTGCTGCGGGAGGAGGTGCTCCGGCCGCACTTCGGGCCCGGAGTGGAGGTGCTCACCACCTCCGGCGGCGAGCGGGCGGTGATCTCCCGGCGGCAACGGGATCAGTAAACGTTACGCTCCGTCTCGGGGCCGGACGGGTCGCGAACGACGGCTCGCGGCCCGTGGCCGCCCCCCGCGCCGGGACCGCGCCGGCCTGCTCGTCCGCCAGCTCGGGCCGTCGGTGCTCTTCCCCGTGGCCGGGGCCCTCATCGCCGCCGCGATTGCGGGCGCGCTTACCCAGCGCGAATTCCGGGACTTCGGCCGGGCTCGGCCGCCCGCCGCCCGGCTCAGCGTGGAGGCCGCCTGAGGTCGCCGCGCCCGCGGCCCGCGGGCACGGCGGCGGCCGGCCCGGAGCTAAGCGGCGCTGGACTCGGCCAGGTAGGCGGCCCATTGCGGGTCGCCGTCGTGGGCGGCCCCGATCAGCCGCCAGTGCGCCCCGTGCGGCACCGCGGGTACGCAGCGCAGGGTCCAGCCGAGTTCCTCGATCAGCCGGTCGGCCTTGCGGTGGTTGCAGCGCATGCAGGAAGCCACGCAGTTCTCCCAGGCGTGGGTCCCGCCGCGGCTGCGCGGGATCACGTGGTCGATGGTCTCGGCCTTGATACCGCAGTAGGCACAGAGGTAGTTGTCCCTGCGCATGAGCGCCGCCCTGGTCAGCGGGACGCGGCTGCGGTGCGGCACCCGGATGTAGCGGCGGAGCCTGATCACGGACGGGGTCGCCAGCACGACCGAGGCGGAATGCAGTACTGCTCCGTTGGCGTCGTCGTGCACGACTTCGGCCTTCTCGCCGAGCACCAGGCAGACCGCGCGGTGCAGCCCGACCGTGGTGAGCGGCTCATACGTGATGTTGAGCAGCAATACGCGACGCACTCCCACCTCCCCGGGCAGGTGCGCCGCCTTAGTGTCGGGGCACCCGTGACCAGTGTGATTGCCAGATCGCCCGTCCGCCAACCCCATAAGAGTAGCCGCACGGAAGGGCGCGCGGGCGGGACGCGCCCGTCAGCGGGCCGCCAGGCCCCCGACCTGCGGCCGGGCCCGCCTGTCGGGCGGCGGTTGCGGCGAAGGGCGGGCGCCGGGCAAAGATAGGATAAAACCGGGCAAAGCATTTTGCCGGGCTGCAGAACCGCGGCGTTCCATCGAACCGTTCGAGCATCCGGCCCGTTACGGGACACGAGCGCCGGTACCGGCCCAATCCGGCATAGACGTAGAGTGCGGCCCATGACGACTACGGGGTACCCAGCGGCTCGCCGCGAGGACTGCGCGGAGCAGATCCACGGCCGCCCGATCGCCGATCCGTACCGCTGGCTCGAGGACGCCGGCAGCGCGGAGACGAAGGACTGGCTGGCGGCGCAGGACGCGCTGCTGGCCGGGCACATGGCGCTGCTCGGCGGCCGGGAAGCGCTGGCCGCGCGCATCACCGAACTGCTCGGCGCCGGCTCGGTCGACCCGCCGGTGTGGCGGGGCGAGCGGCGGTTCTTCACCCGGCGGGCCGCGGGCCAGGAGCACGCCGTGCTCTTCACGGCCACGGCGGCCGAGGGCGAGCGGGTGCTCATCGACCCGATGGCGATCGACCCGGCCGGCACCACCACGCTCGACGACTGGCAGCCCGACAAGGACGGCCGCCTGCTCGCCTACCAGATGTCCAAGGGCGGCGACGAGGAGTCGCTGCTGCGGGTGATGGACGTCGCCACCGGCGAGGACGTGGACGGCCCCATCGACCGTTGCCGGTACTCGCCGGTGGCCTGGCTGCCGGGCGGCAAGGCGTTCTACTACGCCCGCAGGCTTGCGCCGGACGAGGTTCCCGACGGCGAAGAGCAGTATCACCGGCGGGTCTACCTGCACCAGGTGGGCAGCCCGGCGGACGAGGACGTCATGGTCTTCGGTGCCGGGATGGAGAAGACCAATTACTACTCGGTCTCGGTCAGCCGGGATGGCCGCTGGCTGCTCATCGGCGCGGCCGCGGGTACCGCACCGCGCAACGACCTGTGGATCGCGGACCTGACAGCGGGCCCCGAGTCCGCCCCCGAGCTGCGCGTGGTGCAGCAGGGCGTGGACGCGCAGACGGGGGCGCGGGTGGGCCGGGACGGCCGGCTGTACCTGTGGACCGACCTGGAGGCGCCGCGCGGCAGGCTGGCGGTGGCCGACCCTGCCGAGCCGGCCTCGGACCGGTGGCATGACCTAGTGCGCGAGGACCCGGAGGCGGTGCTGGGCGGCTTCGCCGTCCTGGACGGCCCGGAGCTGGGCCGCCCGGTGCTGCTCGCCTCCTGGACCAGGCACGCTATCAGCGAGATCAGCGTGCATGACCTGGCCACCGGAGAACGGACCGGTACCGTGCCGCTGCCCGGCCTGGGCACCGCTGGCGGGCTGCGGGAACGGCCGGAGGGCGGGCACGAGGCCTGGTTCGGCTACACCGACAACACCACGCCCCCGCTGGTGATCTGCTACGACGCGCGCACCGGCTCGGCGCAGACCTGGGAGCGCTCGCCCGGGCACGTCGAGGTCCCGGAGGTGTCGGCCCGCCAGGTCGCCTACCCGTCGCGGGACGGCACGGTGGTACGGATGCTGGTCATCTCCGGCGGTAAGGACGGGCCGGACGGCCCGAGCCCGCGGCCGGCGATCCTGTACGGGTACGGCGGGTTCGGCATCAGCATGCTGCCCGGTTACGCCGCCACGATCCTGGCCTGGGTCGAGCGCGGTGGCGTCTACGCGATCGCCTCGCTGCGCGGCGGCGGCGAGGAGGGCGAGGACTGGCACCGGGCCGGCGAGCGCGACCGCAAGCAGAACGTGTTCGACGACTTCCACGCCGCCGCGGAGAAGCTGATCGCCGACGGCTGGACCACGCGCGAGCAGCTGGCCATCTCCGGCGGCTCGAACGGCGGGCTGCTCGTCGGCGCGGCGATCACCCAGCGGCCCGACCTGTACGCGGCGGCGGTGTGCTCCGCGCCGCTGCTGGACATGGTCCGCTACGAGCGGTTCGGGCTCGGCGAGACCTGGAACGACGAGTACGGGACCGCGGCCGACCCCGAGCAGCTCGGCTGGCTGCTGTCCTACTCCCCCTACCATCACGTGCACGATCACACCCGCTACCCGCCGGTCCTGTTCACCGTGTTCGACGGCGACACCCGGGTGGATCCGCTGCACGCGCGGAAGATGTGCGCCGCGCTGCAGCACGCCACCTCGGCCCGGTGGCCCGATCGCCCGGTCCTGCTGCGCCGGGAATCCGACGTCGGGCACGGGGCGCGCAGCGTGAGCCGCTCGGCGTCGCTGTCCGCTGACGTGCTGGCATTCCTCGGCCGCCACACCGGCCTGGGCCGCTGAGCGGCGCCCGCCGGCCCTCACGCGGCCCGGCCGCCTGAGTTCCCGATTGTCCTGCGGCCGCCGGCATACGTCCCGGTCCGCGCGCCCGGCCGGCCGCTATGGTGAGGCGCTGGCTACCGAAGGAGGTCAATCGTGCACCCCCAGGTGCTTGCCGCCGGCATCGTGACCGCGGCCGCCCCGCACCCGATCGACCCGCTCACCGTCGCCTGCGGCCAGAACCCCGGCATCGCCTGCCGGATGGTCTGGGACGTGACGCACAGCACCAGGGCCGCGGACCTGACCACGGTCTACTTCGCCGGGCCGGCCCAGTTCGTGATCCGGATCGGCTTCGTGATCCTGGTCGCGGTGGTGCTGCGGGTGCTCGCGCACCGGGCGATCGGCCGGATTACGTCCCGGGCCACCAGGGACAGCGGCGACGGCGGCGACCGGACGCACGCCCTGCTGTTCCGCGAGCGGCGCCAGCAGCGGGCCAGCGCGCTCGGAGCGATCCTCAGCAACGCGGCGTCGGTGACGATCTTCGGCATCGCCGCGGTCATCATCATCGGCGACATGGGCCTGAACCTGGCACCGGTGCTGGCCAGCACCGCCGTTCTCGGCGTGGCGATCGGGTTCGGCGCCCAGAACCTGGTGCAGGACTTCCTGGCCGGGATCTTCATGCTGCTCGAGGACCAGTACGGGGTGGGCGACGTGGTCAGCGTCGGGACCACGACGGGAACGGTCGAGGGCGTGAGCCTGCGGATCACCCGGATGCGGGACGTGAACGGCGTCGTCTGGCACATCCGCAACGGCACGATCAAGAAGGCGGGCAACGAATCCCAGGGCTGGGCCCGGGCCGTGGTCGACTTTCCCGTTCCGTACCAGCATGACATCCCGCAGGTGCGCCAGCTGATGGCCCGGACGGCCGAGGAGATGTTCCGCGAGCCGGCCTGGCACGAGATCATCCTCGAGGAGCCCGAGGTGTGGGGCGTGCAGTCGCTGTCGAGCGATGCCGTGCTGATGCGGGTCACCGCCCGCACCGTGCCGCTGCGGCAGTGGGAGGTGCAGCGCGAACTCACCGAACGGCTGAAGATCGCGCTCGACGCGAACGGCTCCCTGGCCGGCATCCCGGCCCGCGCAGCCGGCGCGGGCGCGCCGCCCGGTCCGTCCGCCCCGGCCGGTGCCCCAGGGCAACTGGACGACGCCCCGCAGGAGGGCACACCGTAGCGGGGCACGGAGCCCGACTAACCAGCCGCGCCGCGTACCCTGGGTCCGCGATGAACGATACGAGCCAGACCAGCTTTTACGAGGCCGTGGGCGGCGAGGAGACATTCCGCCGCCTGGTGAGCAGGTTCTACCAGGAAGTGGCCGCGGATCCCCGGCTGCGCCCGGTTTATCCGAGCAAGGACCTCGGGCCGGCCGAGGAGCACCTGCGGCTATTCCTGATCCAGTACTGGGGCGGCCCGGGCACCTACAGCGAGCAGCGCGGCCACCCCCGGCTCCGGATGCGGCACGCGCACTTCGCGATCGGCGAAGCCGAGCGGGACGCCTGGCTCCGGCACATGCGCACCGCGCTGGACGAGCTGGAACTCGACCCCGCCCTGGACGCGCAGCTGTGGGACTACCTGGTGATGGCCGCGCACAGCCTGGTCAACCAGCCGACCCGGTTGAAGGGGGCAGGGGAGGCGGGCGGGGGACCCGACCTGGGCCTGACCCCGGCCTGACCGCGCCGATCCCGGCGCTGATCCCCGCATGACCGCGGCGCCGCCAGGCGCGCACGCCGGCGCGCCCCGCCCGCGCCGCGTCAGTCGCGGGTGAGCTTGCGGTAGGTGACCCGGTGCGGGCGCGCCGCATCGGGGCCCAGGCGGTCGATCTTGTTCTTCTCGTACGACTCGAAGTTGCCCTCGAACCAGAACCAGTTCGACCCGCCCTCCCAGGCCAGGATGTGCGTCGCGATCCGGTCCAGGAACCAGCGGTCGTGGCTGGTGATCAGCGCGCAGCCGGGGAACTCGAGCAGCGCGTTCTCCAGCGACGACAGCGTCTCCACGTCGAGGTCGTTCGCGGGCTCGTCGAGCAGCAGCAGGTTGCCGCCCTGCTTCAGGGTGAGGGCCAGGTTGACCCGGCCGCGCTCGCCGCCCGACATCAGGCCGGCCGGCTTTTGCTGGTCGGGCCCCTTGAAGCCGAACGCGGCGACGTAGGCGCGGCTGGGTATCTCGGTGTGGCCGACCCGGATGAAGCTCTCGCCGTCGGAGATGGCCTCCCAGACGGTCTTGTTGGGGTCGATCCCCGAGCGCAGCTGGTCCACGTAGGAGATCTGGACCGTGTCGCCGACCCGGATCGAGCCGCCGTCCGGCTGCTCCTCGCCGACGATCATCTTGAACAGCGTGGTCTTGCCGACGCCGTTCGGCCCGATGACGCCGACCAGGCCGTTCGGCGGGAGGCTGAAGCTCAGGTCCTCGATCAGCATCCGGTCGCCGAAGCCCTTGGACAGGTGGCTGACCTCGACCACCTGGCTGCCCAGGCGCGGGCCGGGCGGGATCTGGATCTCCTCGAAGTCCAGCTTCCGGTTCTTGTCGGCCTCGGCGGCCATCTCCTCGTACCGCTGCAGCCGGGCCCGGCTCTTGGCCTGGCGCGCGCGCGGGCTCGAGCGCACCCATTCCAGCTCGTCTTCCAGCCGCCTGCGCCGCTTGGCGTCCTTCTGGCCCTCCACCTTGATCCGCGCCGCCTTGGTCTCCAGGTAGGTGGAGTAGTTCCCCTCGTACGGGTAGGCGTGCCCGCGGTCGAGCTCCAGGATCCAGCCGGCCACGTTGTCCAGGAAGTAGCGGTCGTGGGTAACCGCGACCACGGTGCCCGGATACTTCTCCAGGTGCTGCTCCAGCCACTGCACGCTCTCGGCGTCCAAGTGGTTGGTGGGCTCGTCGAGCAGGAGCAGGTCCGGCTGGGCCAGCAAAAGCTTGCACAGTGCCACCCGGCGGCGCTCGCCGCCGGACAGGATGCTCACGTCGGCGTCGGGCGGCGGGCAGCGCAGGGCGTCCATGGCCTGCTCGAGCTGGCTGTCCAGGTCCCACGCCTCGCGGTGGTCGAGCTGCTCCTGCAGCTTGCCCATCTCCTCGAGCAGCTCGTCGGAGTAGTCCGTCGCCATCTGCTCGGCTATCTCGTTGTACCGCGCCAGCAGCGCCTTGGTCTCCGCGACGCCATCCTCGACGTTGCCGAGCACGGTCTTGGTCGGGTCCAGCTCGGGTTCCTGGTCCAGCAGCCCCACCGTGAACCCGGGCATCAAGCGGGCCTCGCCGTTGGATGGCTGCTCCCGCCCGGCCATCATCCGCAGCAGGCTCGACTTGCCGGTGCCGTTGGGACCGACCACCCCGATCTTCGCGCCAGGCAGGAAGGCGAGCGTCACCTCGTCGAGGACGACCTTGTCGCCGTACGACTTCCGGACAGCACGCATCTGATAGATGAACTCGGGCATGCCTTCAGGGTACGACCAGGCCGGGCCCGATCAGAACGGCGCCGCAGCGGTCTGCGTGTCCGGCTCGAGCGCGTCGATCGCGCCCTCGTCGAAGATGTCCTCGCCGGCCGCGTTTCCCGCGCCCGGGACGGCCTCGTCGCCGGCCGGGCCTTCCGCGCCCGGGACGGCCTCGTCGCCGGCCACGTCGGCCAGGTCGGCGTCGTCGCCCGGCGCGTCGTGCCCGCCGCCGCCGTTCTCCGCCGCCAGCTGCTCCGCGGTCTTGCCCGACGGCGGCCAGATCTTGCGGAACTGGGCGACGCCGCGGGTGAGGTCGGGTCCGAGCGCGCTCGCCTCGATGTCGACGACGGTCCTGCTCTGCCCGTCCCTGCCCTTGAACGTGCGCACGTCCAGCCGTCCCGTGACCACCACCGAGTCGCCCCGGCGCAGGCAGATGGACCCGTTCTCGGCCAGCTGACGCCAGCAGATCACGTTGGCGAAGGACCGATTGCCGTCGACCCATTCGCCGGCGGCGTTGCGCCGCCGGGGAGTCCAGCACACCCGCAGCACGAGCTTCGGGACCTGGTTCTTGCCCACCTTCGAGAAGGCGGGGTCGCCGGCCACATAGCACATCAGACTGATATGCGCCTCATTGAACATCGCGATCCTCCCGAGTCCTGCGGCGCCGGCGCCGGTCATGGCGGGCGGCCGCCGCGGCGGCACCGCGCCGCCGGCTTGCCCACCACGGTGGCGGGCCCGGGCGGCACCCGGCACCGCCCGGGCCACGCCTGTGGATACGCCGGCCCAGCGCGGCCCGCCTGTGGACGAGCGGCCGGAACCGGGAGGACGTTATGAGATGATTCGCCGCCGGTCAGGCCGCGACGCGCTCCGAAGGCTCGGCGATCACGTCGACCAGGGCGCCGTTGCGCATGACCGTGATCGCCAGCGGCTTGCCGATCGCCTCGCCGAACATGAGCCGCTGCAGGTCCTGCGCCCGCTGCACCGGCTGCCCGCCCGCGGTGATCAGCAGGTCGCCGGCGCGCAGGCCGGCCCGGGCGGCGGGACCGCCCGGCACCACCTCGACCACCCGCAGCCCGCTCGGCCGGCCGAACCGCTCCCGGAGCGCCGCGGGCAGCGGCGCGGGCGCGTTGATCAGCCCCAGGTAGGCGCGGCGGACCCGGCCATCGCGCATCAGTGCCGAGATGATCCGCCTGGTGGTCGCGTTCACCGGGACCGCCAGGCCGAGCCCGACGCCGGCGACCGCGGTGTTGATGCCCACGACCCGCGAGTTCGCGTCGGCGAGCGCTCCGCCCGAATTGCCCGGGTTGAGCGCGGCGTCGGTCTGGATCACGTCCTCCACCAGCGCGGCATCCCGGCCGCGGGTCGGCAGCGACCGGCCGACAGCGCTCACCACGCCCGCGGTCACCGAGCCGGCCAGGCCCAGCGGGCTGCCGACGGCGACCACGAGCTGGCCGACGACCAGCTTGTCGGCCTCGCCCAGCTCGGCGGGCGGCGGCGTCGGGCCGCCCGCCCGCACCACGGCCAGGTCGGACAGCGGGTCGGCGCCGACCACGGTGAAGGTGGTGCTGCTGCCGTCCGCGAACAGCGCGGTCCCGCTGGGCCTGCCGCCCACGACGTGGGCGTTGGTCAGCAGGAACCCGTCCCCGGTGAAGACCACCGCCGAGCCCAGGCTCTCCCCGCCGCGCGCCTGCGGCACCCGCAGGCTGGCCACCCGGGGCGTGATCTCGGCGGCGACGCCGGAGACTACCCGGGAGTACGCGTCCAACGGCCGTTCAGGTTCCATGCCGTCCTCCCGTGTGCCAATTACAACATTACACACCTGAGCAAGGGGACGGGCAGCTCGCTGCTCAGGGGCCGGGACACGAAGGCAACGCGGGGCCAGCGCCGCGAGGGGCACCAAAAGCCACGTGGATGTGAACGATCAAGGTTGGACGGCGCGAGGGCTGGGAGAGCGGGGTGTTCGCGCGGGCGGGCCGGGCTGTACGTGCCGGAGGCGACAGCGGCGGAGCCGACCCGTCTATGCAGGAGGCGTAAGCGTTGCGGCGCTCGCGAACCGGTGACCGCGCCTGCCAGCCGCAGGCGTAGCCGGGTCGGAGGGGCAGGTCGCGGAGCGGGCGGGTCGCGGGTCGAACTCGGAGGCGGCATGGTCGGCCCAGGAGGCCGGTGGCACATTCGGTACATTCGGGGGATGCCAGCCACCGAGCCCACGATCCTGGCGACTTCGGGCGGAATGCGCCAGGGAACGCGCACCATGTTGGAGTTCGCCCCGCTGATCCGGTACGCGGTCGAGCTGTCCGGCGTCAGCGGGCGCGCGCCGCGGATCTGCCACATCGGCACCGCGGGCGGGGACCAGCAGTACTTCAACGCCCTGTTCAGCGAGGCGGGCGAGGCGGCCGGGATGACCGTCACCCACCTGAACCTCTTCCCGATGCCGAACGCCGCGGATCCAGGCTCCCTGCTGCTCGGCCAGGACGTGGTCTGGGTCGGCGGCGGCAGCGTGGCCAACCTGCTGGCGGTGTGGCGGCTGCACGGCCTGGACCAGGTGCTGCGCGAGGTCTGGCAGGCCGGCGTGGTGCTGGCGGGCGTGTCGGCCGGGTCGGTGTGCTGGCACGCGGGCGGCACCACGGACTCGTTCGGCCCCGACCTGCGGCCGGTCACCAACGGGCTGGGCTTCGTGCCGCATTCGGCCGGCGTGCACTACGACTCCGAGCCGCAGCGACGGCCGCTGTTCCAGCAGCTGATCGGGGCCGGGGACATCCCGCCGGGCTACGCGACCGACGACGGCGTCGGCATCCTCTACCGCGGGACCGAGTTCGCGGAGGCCGTCTCCGAGGTCCGCGGCAAGGGCGCGTACCGGGTCTTCAGGCAGGACGGAAAGGCCGTGGAGGAGCGCATCGAGCCGCGGCTGCTGCCGGACGCCTCCTGACCGCGGCTCACGAGCCGGCCGCGACCGCCAGCTCGTCGCGGAACCGCTGGTACTCGGCCAGTTCCTGCTCGGCGGGCGCCACGACCATCTCGCGCGCCACGTCCCCGATCTTCTCGCGCATGGTCTCCCGTGCCTGCTCGCTCTCCCGCTCGGCCGCCGAGCGGACCAGGTTGAGGCAGCCGGCCGCGGTCAGCCAGCCGAGCAGCAGGAACGCCGCGATCATGATGACGATCCAGG
>Ga0335073_10004487_pt1 | contig 19508 bp, 14 predicted proteins | sample Lox_Sample_22_FD_207093 | JGI IMG/M metagenome (GOLD analysis project Ga0335073, IMG submission 207093) | Soil microbial communities from Loxahatchee National Wildlife Refuge, Florida, United States - Lox_Sample_2.2 | ecosystem: Environmental > Terrestrial > Soil > Wetlands | place: USA...
GGTCAACCAGTCCGGCATCCCGTGGTACGAGACGCTCGCCTTCCTCGGCCTCTTCATGGCCGCCTTCATGTTCGCCCGCGGGCTCTGGCGGCGCGACCTCAGGGCGCTCAAGCCCCATCAGCTCCGCCCGCAACTCTTCCGCTCCGCGCTCGACCTCGGTAACAATATCTGCGTCATCGTCGCGCTGAGACACCTAACGCTGACCGTCTTCTATGTCCTCATCTTCCTCGCGCCCATGGTCGTCGCCACGCTTTCCCCGATCCTCCTCCACGAGCCCATGACCCTCAAAAAAGCTCTCGCCATCCTCGCCGGATTTGCCGGCGTCGTTATCGCCGTCCATCCCTGGGGCGGCAACCGAGAGGCCGACTGGATCGGCTTCCTGGCCTGCATGATCTGCGTCGCCTGCTTCTCCATGAACATCGTGTTGTCGCGCGTGCTCACGCAGACCGAAACTCCGGAGAGCCTCACCCTCTTCACGGCGACGGTGATGGCCATCGTCGGGTTCGCGCTCCTGATCCACCACGGCGCTCCGCTGACGCCACGAGTGATGGCATTGCTGGTTGGCATGGGTGTTTTGTGCTCAGCCGGAAGCCTCTGCTTCTTCTACGCGCTCAAACACACGACTGCAGCCAACGTCTCGCAGTTCCACTACACGCAGCTGGTCAGCGGAGCCTTCATGGCGTGGCTGGTGTGGCGCCAAATCCCAACCTTCTTCACGCTAGTCGGAGCCTTCCTGATCATCGTCTCCGGCGTGTACATCGCGCTTCACGCCTCACGCGACGCGCGCGGCTGGAGCCACCCACCCACCGTGCCTGACTGACGGTCCCTGATTAGCGCACGTTGATGAACCCGCCATCCAGCGGATAGTTCGCGCCCGTCACGAAGCTCGACTCATCCGAGCACAACCAAACCGCGAGGCTCGCCACTTCATCGGGTTGCGCCATGCGCCCAATCGGCTGCGCCTGCCCGAGCTTCTCCATCATCTCCGCCTCGCGACCCGGATAATTCTTCGCCACGAACCCATCCACAAACGGCGTGTGCACGCGCGCCGGGGAAATGGCATTGCAGCGAATCCCGTCTCTCATATAGTCCCGTGCCACGGAGTACGTCATCGCCAGCACTGCGCCTTTGCTGGTCGAGTAGGCGAAGCGGTCGGGCAGGCCGGCCATGCCGGCGATCGAAGCCATATTGAGGATGACACCTCCACCCTGCTGTTTCATGGGATCGAGAACTGCGCGCGTGCAGAGATAGACCCCGCGCACATTGATGCGCAGGATGCGATCGAAATCCTCCTCACTGGTGGTACCCGCTGTGCCGACATGCGCGACGCCCGCGCAGTTGACCAGGATATGTACCGGTCCGCGCTCAAAGACCCTGCCGAACGCGGCCTTCACACTCGCCGAGTCAGACACATCGCACGCGTCGGCCTCTGCTGTACAACCGGACCCGACAATGCCTCGCGCGCCTTCCGCTGCGCCGGCCTCGTTCTGATCGACGATGAAGACCGCGGCGTTCTGGCGCGCGAACGCTCTCGCAATCGCAAGGCCAATGCCGCTCGCGCCACCTGTAATAATGGCTCTTTTACCGCTTAGAAGCCCGGCACCATTCATTTCCTCGTCACCAACTGCGATCGTAACCTGAACTTCGAAAATTGTAGTTCTCCGCGTGAAACGACCTGACCACAATGCGGGACATGCCATGCGTTGGCATCGATATGCTCAAAGGACCCGACTCTCGTGACTGATCTTCGCATTTCCCGCGTCCAGGTGATCGATCTTCGCTTTCCCACTTCTCGGGAGAGCATCGGATCGGACGCGATCAACAAGGATCCGGACTACTCGGCAGCGTACTGCATCCTCGAGACGAACCTGGGTCTGCGCGGCTTCGGCCTCACGTTCACGCTGGGGCGGGGGACGGAACTTTGCTGCGAAGCTCTGCGCTATCTCTCGCGCTGCGTTATCGGCCGCACCCTGATCTCGATCACCGAGGACTTCTGCGCCTTCAGCCGCGAACTGACCGGAGACACGCAGTTCCGCTGGCTCGGCCCGGAAAAGGGCGTGATCCATCTGGCCACCGCAGCGCTCATTAATGCTGTGTGGGACCTCTACGCGCGTGCCGAAGGCAAGCCGCTCTGGAAGTTGCTCGCGGACATGGAACCCGAACGTATCGCCTCCGTTGTCGACTTCCACTACATCAGCGACGCCCTGTCGCGGGACGAAGCGATCGCTATCCTGAACCAGAAGCGTGCCACCCAAAGCAGCCGCCTCAGCAATCTGAGCGAGCGTGGCCTCCCTGCCTACACCACCTCTGCCGGCTGGATCGGATTCAGCGACGAGAAGATCGCGCGCCTCTGCGACGAAGCACTCGCCGACGGGTGGACCCATTTCAAGCTCAAAGTTGGTGGCGAACCGGCTGATGATCGTCGCCGCGCGGCCCTCGTGCGTTCAAAGATCGGTCCAGAAAACCGGTTGATGATGGACGCGAATCAGAAATGGGACGTCGATGAGGCGATTCAGCGCACCCGGGAACTCGAGCAGTTCGATCCCTGGTGGATGGAGGAGCCCACCAGCCCGGACGACGTGCTCGGCCATGCGCGCATCCGGCGCGAAGTGCCTGGCGTTCGCATCGCCACCGGCGAGCACTGCCAGAACCGCATCGTCTTCAAGCAATTCATGCAGGCCCAGGCCATGGATGTCTGCCAGATCGACAGCTGCCGGCTTGCCGGCGTCAACGAAAACATCGCCGTGATTCTCCTCGCCGCGAAGTTCGGCATTCCCGTGTGCCCGCATGCGGGCGGTGTGGGCCTCTGCGAATACGTGCAGCACCTGTCTGCCTTTGACTATTTGTGCGTGTCCGGGACGCTCGAGAATCGGGTCGTGGAATTTGTCGATCACCTGCACGAACACTTTGTCGATCCGGTCAGCATTCGGCGCGGGCACTATCTGCTGCCTGAAAAGCCTGGCTACAGCATCGAAATTTACCCTGAGACTCTGCGCGACTACAGCTATCCTGACGGCCGCGTTTGGAGAAGCGCATGAAACTGGTCTCCTTCGAATTTTTTTCCGAGCGCGCCGCGCGCCCGGGTCTGCTTGTGGACGATGCGATCCTCGATCTGACGCCCCTCGGCGTGCCCGATGCAACGAGTTCGATCGCTGTGGGCGCCACAGCCCTGCGCCAGGCAATGGAGATGCCGGACACATCGCGCATCTCGGTGTCTTCGGTCCACTTGCTGGCTCCCATTCCGCGTCCATCGCGCATCTTCTGCGTCGGGCTGAATTATCGCGACCACGCGGTCGAATCGAAGATGGAGATTCCGAAGGTCCCCACAATCTTCATCAAGCTGCCTTCAGCCGTGATCGGACCCAACGAGCCGGTTCGCATTCCGGCAGTGACGAAGCAGCCCGACTACGAAGTCGAATTCGCGATCGTCGTCGGAAAAGCGGGCCGCAACATCGCGAAAGAAGACTGGCAGGAGCACGTCTTCGGATACACGATTCTTAACGACGTGAGCGCGCGCGATGTGCAGCTGGCGACCTCGCAGTGGATCCTCGGCAAGAGCTTCGACACGTTCTGTCCCCTCGGCCCCGCGATTGTGTCGCACGATGAAATCCCCGACCCGCACAGCCTCGACATCCGCCTCTCCATCGGCGGCGAAGTGCTGCAGCACTCGAACACGCGAGAGCTGATCTTCAAAGCGCCGGACCTGATCAGCTATATCTCCTCGGTCACGGAACTGCAGCCGGGGGACATCATCAGCACCGGCACGCCGGCCGGAGTGGGCCTCGGACGGAACCCGCAACGCTGGCTGCAGCCCGGGGAGACGATGGTGGCCGAGGTGGAGGGACTCGGCCAGCTGATCAATCCAGTTGTTGCCGGGGACTGACCGAAACTCTCAGCCCAAGCGGCACGATCACGATCGATCCCTGCGCTATATTTCGAGAGAAACTCAATCTTCGGGGAAACCATGGATCGATCCCGCCGCCGTTTTCTGCTTCAGTCCTCTGCAGGACTTGTCACCGCAGCTGTTACACATAGTATCGATGCGCAACAGGCCCCCGCGCCGGGCACGCCGCCGGCATTCGGAACTGCGCCGGCCGTCGGTCCTGAGGTCTCCGCCGCGACCTTCGCGGAAGCAGAGAAGCTGGTTCGTGTGGAGATGACAGAGAAGGACCGAGTGCAGGCCGCGTCCAACTGGCGGCAGTCGATGGCTGCGCTTTACGAACGCCGAACCGGGCCGCGCAAAGTCGCGCTTGGCGACGACGTTCAGCCGTGGTCGCGCGTCCAGGCGGTTCCGGCTGCGGGGCCGGAGCGCGAGCGCTTCCTTCGCAGCGCCACCGATCCTGGGCCGCTCCCGGCGAGCGATGCAGACATCGCTTTTGCTTCGGTCACAAAACTCTCGCGATGGATTGAGGAGCGGCAACTCACATCAGCGCGGCTGACTCAGATATACCTGGAGCGGCTTCGTCGGTTCGACCCAAAGCTGCGCTGCGTCATCACGCTGACGGCAGACCACGCGATGGAACAAGCCTCCCACGCCGACTCTGAAATTGCCGCGGGCAGCTACCGCGGTCCGCTTCACGGAATTCCGTGGGGCGCGAAGGACCTTCTCGATACGGCCCACATCGCAACCACGTGGGGTGCGGAGCCATTTCGCAACCGGGTTCCGGAGAAGAACGCAGTTGTCGTGGATCGTCTCGGCAAGGCGGGCGCAGTGCTGGTTGCGAAGCTCAGCCTTGGCGCGCTGGCGCTCAACGACATCTGGTTTGGCGGACAAACCATGAATCCCTGGTTGCTCGAAGAAGGCTCATCGGGATCGAGTGCCGGCCCCGGCGCTGCAGCGGCGGCAGGCCTGGTTGGCTTTGCTATCGGAAGTGAGACCGGCGGCAGCATCGTCGGGCCGAGCATGCGTTGCGGAGTCACCGGACTGCGTCCTACTTTCGGCCGCGTTGCGCGTACCGGCGCGATGACGCTCTGCTGGTCGCTCGACAAACTTGGGCCGATGGCGCGCACCGTTGAAGACACGTTGCTGGTTCTGAATGCAATCACGGGACCTGACGCCGACGACGCCTACAGCATGGCGAGCAGACTGGACTTTGACGCTGCCGCATCCGTCCGTGGTCTGCGCGTCGGATATTTTCCGGACTGGATGAAGCAGGATCCCGCGACGGAAGTGGATCGCGCCGCTCTTCGGACGCTTCCGCAACTCGGTATGGTCCCGATTGAGGTCTCGCTGCCTGACTGGCCTTACGACGATCTTCAGGTGATTCTCTTCGCCGAGTCGGCGGCGTCGTTTGAGGAGATCACGCTCGACCATCGTGTGGATGAGCTGCGCGCGCAGGTCCCAGATGCCTGGCCCAACACCTTCAGGCAGTCGCGTTTCCTCTCCGCGGTCGATTTCGTTCAGGCGGATCGTCTTCGCCGCCGCGTCGCTGGGGAAATGGAACGAATCTTCTCGGAGATCGACCTGCTCCTGGTCCCGTCATTACGCGACGAAATGCTCACGATCACGAACTTCACCGGTCACCCGTCACTGACCTTGCGCGCGGGCTTCATTGAGGTGGCGGAGGCACGCAGCGACTGGGCGCCTGATCCAGCGCATCCGCTGCCGAAGTTCAACCCACCGCGCCGCGTACCGCATGGAGTGACGCTGATCGCGAAGCCCTTCGACGAAGGTCTTCTTGGCGCTGCAGGCATCGCCCTGGAACGATCTTTCGCTGTTGCGGGCGAACGGCCTCCGGGATTCTGAAAGGTCGGTCGCCGGGAGCTGGCAGTTTAACGGGTCAGCGCATCGGCCGCGTTCGCCTCGAGAATCCACGCCGCTGTTGTGCTGATGGTGTATTCGTTTTCGAACCAGAGCATCCCGAAGTCGTCGATGCACTCCGGGAAATCCGGCTTAATGACGATGTAGCCTGGGATCATTCCACCAGGAATGAAGGTATTGTCGGCGCGGTTATTCCCATACGCTTTCAGCTTCGACTCTGTTCCCACTGACGAAATGTACGACGTGCTCGACACCGGATGGGTTCCGAGCAGATAGTTCACCGCGCGCAGCGTGTACTCCGGCCCAACGATCTGCGGGAACGCCTTATGCAGGAAATACATCTTTGATCCGAACTCGGCCACCTGCGCCGAACCGCCCCAACTGCCGGAGCTTGGTGGCACGCCGAAGGGGGTTTTTGCAAGGTCCGCATCCAGTTCCGTCTTGTACGACTTCACCGACTCCTCAAACTGCTGCCGGAACGCTGCGTCCATGTAGGGCAGTGCGAAGACCGCTCGCCAGCCCATGAATCCAAACAGCTGTCCCTTCTCGACCGACGGGTAGAGCTTCAGGAATGTCGACTTGTAGGCGTCACTGCCGTTCGTTGCGATCATCAGTTCCAGCGCCGCTCTCCACTGGCTCGCTTCGGCCATGCCCGGAGGCCCAAACCTCGGGCCTTCAGCCGGCGTTGGATGTGCCTGCTCGTCGGCAAACAGCTTCTCTGCCGTGTCCAGGCACTCTTTCGCCAGTGGATCGTCCCATCCCTTCAGCGCTTGTGAAGCATCGGCCAGTGCCGCTGCGGCGCCGTACTCGAGAAACGGCATCTTCGTTGTGAAGGCCCAGCGATCATCGGGCTTGCCCGAGTATTCGGCGTTCATCTCATTGGGACCGAGGGTTTGAGAATAAACGCGGCCGTCGGTGTTCGACGCGCCGTCGCCGAGATGCGTGTACTGCCGCAGCGTCGGCTCAATGATGCCCATGATGGGATGCCCAATCGCATGCACCTGCGCCAGCACCTGCAGCACTCCATGCTTCACTTGCTCCACCGCGTCGGGCACGCCGTCCGGACGATGCATCTCCACCGTGCGTGCCGTTTCGTCCACGTCGAGTTCGTCCCACTTGACGTTGAACTCTCTGTAAGCAAGCGAGAGGTTCTCGATCACCGAATACTGGCTGGGCGCGATGTTGTCGTAATCGCCCGCGTCGTACCAGCCGCCGACGTTCAGTCCGGGGATGTGCTCGCCCGGCTTGAACGGTGAATCGAGGTTGGGTCCCATGCGATAGCCGTCGAAATGCTCTTCGTTGGGCGGCGCCTGACGCGCGTCGTCCAGATGCGAAACTCCATGCCAAAGCCTGTAGCCTTCGCGGACGGAAACGTGATCCATCTCCACGCCCAAAAATCCGTCGAGGCTCGACTGCCACGTGTGGCTGTACACGTCCTTCCCGATAGGAAAGAACGGGGTTCGCACGCCCCCGTACTCGATCACGTAAAGGCCTGGTTCCTTCACCGAAGTAAAGTCGAACTTCGCGTAGCGATAGCGCAGCCAGGGCGTTGGCTCAGAGACGGCTGCTTCGAATACCTGCTTATACGACCCATCGGCCTCGAGCCGCAGCACCTTTGCGGTCCTGGGCGCGGTATAGTTCGGATCCAGTTCGATCACCGCGACCTTTGGAAATTCCGGCGGATACCCGGCCTGACTGTGCGCGATCACGGGCGGCCGCGTCCAGTTCGGAATCAGGTCGGGATGAATGTGCCACACCACAGCGCCCTCGGTTTTGCCTGAAGGCACCAGGGTGCGCAGCACAAACCAGCCATTCTGGGCGCGGTCGCGGCCGTCGTAGAGCGAGATCGGACCGCTGTCTGAAGTGACGCTAACGCGATACAGCGGGTCCTCGGCAGCAAGCGTGATGCTGTTGCCGGTCACGATGGGCAGCGGCTGCGTGTAGCCCTTTGCTTTGTCCCACTCTTCCTGGTAAGGCAGCTTCTTCGGCTGGTCAGGAGCAGGCAGGACCACGTGCATGGCGTCCTGAGGGCTGCGCGGGATCACGCCAAACTGCTTGCCATCGACCTCGTAGCTCTTGTCGATATAAATCGAGGGCAAAAATTCCAGATTGAACCCCGCGCGCCCGGCCAGCTTCTCAGGCAGCGGCTTGTCGAGGTTCACGCTGACCCGCACGCCGCCCGGCTCCGCGCTCACCTCCAGTGTGTAGTCCATCTCGTACGTCGGGAACGACAGGTGGGCCACCAGGCGATCATGCTCCTTGTCGGCCGTTTGATCCTTCAGCTTCGCAACGAGATCCCACTGCTCCGGCGTCGGCACCAGGCGAATATCGCCGTTGGTGGCGATGCGCTGCCCATGCAGGATCATCTGTAGTGCGGCGTTCTTCTCGTCCACGAAGATCGGGTGATAGGTGTTTTGATAAAGCACCACGCTGAAGCCGCGCGAATCGAGGTAGCCGTTGTCGGTCACCTTCATCGTCTGACCAGCGGTTGCGGCAGCCGTTACAGCAATAAAAAGAACAGCGACGAGCGAGATCTGAGCGCGCGACAAGAGCGAAGGAAAAGCAGGACGCATAAGGACGAGACCCGATCTTTCCGGCGATGAAGCAGCCATGCATTCAACGCCTGCGTGGCAGCTCGCGAAATGGCTGCCGAAAAAGTCGCCCCGTGGAAGCGGGACGCTGGCGGAGAGCAGCACAACGAGTTCCAACGGTCCAGGGAATCCTAATTAGTTTCTATCTCGAACTTTATACACTCTCACGCATTCGGGAGCCACCTTGTACCTCTGGAGACTCGGAAGTGCGGATCGCAAAAATCGGCGCGGCGACAAGCATCGGCTCTCTCTGCGCGATATATTCAGGTTTCCGTTCGCAAGAGAAAATGCGCGCGGCTTGAAAAGGTCAGGCATGTTTCAACCGGAAACGTATGGCATTGCACTCCTGCTCATGCTCGTCAGCATGTTGTGTTGGGGCTCCTGGGCAAACACACAGAAACTCACGGCAGGATATTCGTTCCAGCTCTTCTACTGGGATTATGTGATCGGCATCGTTGCTGCGAGTCTTCTGTGGGGACTCACGCTGGGCAGCCTCCACGGCGGCGGGACATCTTTGTTCCCCGGGCTTCGCCAGGCCAGCACCGCGGCAATCGTATACGCGCTTGCCGGTGGAATCATCTTTAATGTTGCGAATCTGCTTCTCGTCGCCTCGATCGCTATTGCCGGCATGGCGGTCGCCTTTCCAGTCGGGATCGGGCTGGCTTTGGTGGTGGGGGTGATCTTCAACTACATCGTCGAGCCGCGCGGCAATCCCCTGCTGCTGTTTGGCGGCGTGCTTCTGGTCACTGTGGCCATCGTCGTCGACGCCGTCGCGTATCGCCGACGCGAACCAGCGCGGACCACCAGTCGGCGCGGCGTGCGGCTGAGTGTCGCGAGCGGCATCCTGATGGGGCTTTTCTATCCCTTCGTGGCCAAAGCCGAGGTCATTCCGCACCCGCTCGGCCCATACACCGTGGCTTTCGTCTTCTCGCTCGGCGTCGCGCTCTGTGCGGTTCCGTTCAACGGCTGGCTCATGAGACGGCCGATCACCGGAGAACCGCCCGTCGCCATCTCCGCGTGGCGTCGCGCGCCGGCGGCATGGCATTTTTGGGGAATCATGGGTGGGGTGATCTGGTGTACCGGCGCGCTGTCCAATTTTGTCGCTTCGCAAACCCATGTGGTGGGTCCAGCCATCTCGTACGCAATCGGCCAGGGCGCCACCATGGTTTCGGCCGCATGGGGCGTCTTCGTATGGCGCGAATTTGCCGACGCCCCACCCGCCTCGCGTCGGCTGATTCCCCTCATGTTTCTTTCTTTTCTCTGTGGACTGGCGGCTATCGCCATTGCTCCAATTTTCTGAACGTGGGAAATTTCTCTTTATGCCGAAATCGATCATCGTCGTGGGAAGTCTGAACATGGACCTGGTTGCGCGGGTGGACCGCATTCCCGTGCCGGGAGAGACGATCATCGGAACCGCATTCGCGACCTGGTGCGGGGGCAAGGGAGCCAATCAGGCAACCGCCCTCGGTCGCCTCGGCGCTCCCGTCAGCATGATTGGCAAGCTTGGCAGCGACTCCTTTGGCCGGCAATTGCGAGACGAACTGGAGAATGCCGGCGTCGATACCCGCTCTGTCGAAAACGTTGACGGCCCCTCGGGAACGGCGCTCATCGAAACGTCGACCGAGGGGGAAAACAGCATTGTCGTGATTCCTGGAGCCAATGCACACCTGCTGCCCGACGATCTCGACCGATACCACAGCGAAATTGCCGGAGCAGCGATGGTGCTTGCCCAGCTCGAGATTCCCCCTGAGACAACCGAGCACCTCGTCCAAATGGCCAGCGCGGCCGGAGTTCCTCTCATCCTTGATCCGGCGCCGGCCTATCGTTTGCCTGCGGCGTTGCTGTCCCGTGTAGCGTGGCTGACTCCGAACGAAACTGAAACGCGCCTGCTGCTCGGCCTCGAGGCAGCCGAGGTCGCTGAGCTCGCTCCTCCGGAGGCGGCCACTCGACTGCTCAACCTCGGTGTTCGCAATGTCGTCCTGAAGCTGGGCTCCCGTGGAGCGTATGTGGCCGGACAGGATGTCGAGGCCGTGGCGGTCAGCGGCTGCAAGGTGAAAGCTGTCGACACGACGGGTGCCGGCGACGCCTTCAACGGAGCGTTTGCCTTCGCGTTGGTGCAGAGCGCCATGGATCCAAGGGAGGCGGCTGCCTTTGCCTGCGCCGCGGCGGCCCTCTCCGTGACGCGCCACGGAGCCCAGGCGTCGATGCCGACCCTGAACGAATGCGGGGAATTCCTTAGGCTATGCCGGGACACGCAGCAGTGACCGCACGCAGCGCGAGACTGCGAAGGACCTCTGTGGGATCTGACAGTACTTGATGGTGGACCTGGTCGGGATCGAACCGACGACCTCTTCCATGCCATGGAAGCGCGCTCCCAGCTGCGCCACAGGCCCACGTGAAGGTCTATCCTATTTTCATGGAGCTGGAACGATTCGTCAATGAAACGGAAGTGCCGGTCGGCGCGCGATCCCATGTGCGTCGCTCTGATTCTGCCGCCGCCTGGCAACCGCGCACAGCGAGGACGCATCGTCCTGGTCATATGTTCCTCTCGCGTGTCTCCCTGGCGCTGATCACTGCAGCGCTTCCCGGGTCACTTTTCGCACAAAATGCGACTCCTGCGGATCCTCCGCTCCAGGTCAGCGACACCCTGCGCCCGGCTCTGGCGCAGGTGGGCCAGGCTCTCGGCGGCGTCAGCATCAAGCGCTGGAAGGCGCCGAACGAGGTAAAGTCGGCCGCCGATCAGGATGCTTCGTCCATCCAGCGCGACCTCAACGGGACGCTCGCCGGACTCATGCAACAGGCCGACGCAGCTCCCGGCTCGATTCCTGCTGCATTTGCGGTTTACCGCAATGTGAACGCTCTGTACGACACGCTGCTGCGGGTGGTGCTGACCGCGAACCTGGCGGCTCCGGACACAGATGCCAATGCCCTGCAGGGTGCCCTGAGCTCCCTCGAAAGTGCCCGCTCCGCTATGGGCGATTCGATTCTGAACGCGTCGCAGAAACAGCAGGCCGACCTGGTCAACATTCGGACAGCGCTGACGAAGGCCTCCCAGGTCCAGCGCGCTCCGGTGACGACCACGGTGGTCGACGATGGGCCGGCGCAGCAGGCGAAACCGAAGCACAGTTCGAAGAAGCCCAGCTCCTCCAGCAAACCCGCTTCGAATCCGCAGTAACCCTTCTGGAATCACCGAAGCGGGTTTTTGGGAACCCTGCGCGGCACTTCCGTGTCTAACCGTACAGAGTGAGCGAGGTACTGAACCCGGATCAGACCCGGCTCGCCCAAACAAGCGTGCCGGGTTCCGGGATTGTCTTCCGGGAGCAATCGAGTTCCTGCTAGTCTGAAAGGAGTTTTTGGATGCAGGCAGGTACGGCTGTGGGCAATCTGGCGGGAGTGATCGGTGTACGTCCTGAAGAAGCTGCGGTGGTGGAGCAGCTGAAGGCGGGTTCCGAGGAAGCCTTTGCCTGGCTCATCGCGCGCTACCAGCAGCCGCTGTACAGCCTCATTTATCGCATCCTTCCCAATCCTGGCGACGCGGCGGATATTACCCAGGAAGTCTTCGTAAAAGTCTTTCGGGGCATCGGCCATTTTCATGGCGAAGCCAGCCTGCGTACCTGGATCTATCGCATCGCGCTGCACGAAGCGCTGAACCAGCGCCGGTGGTGGTCGCGGCACCAGCGTCAGGAAGTGACCATCGAGCCGGAAAACGACGAGCAGTATCCGTCGGCCGGAGCGGTTCTCGTGGATCCGCACGAATCGCCCTTCGACATGGCGGCTCATGCTGAGATCGCAGCGCGGGTAGAAGCCGCCCTGCGCGAAGTGCCGGAACCCTACCGAACGGTCGTGGTATTGCGCGATATCGAGGGGTTCGGATACGAAGAGATTGCAGAGATTCTGAACGCGAATCTCGGGACCGTGAAATCGCGCCTGATGCGCGGCCGGGCCCACCTGAAGAATCTGCTGGCACCGTTTGTGGAAGCTGCGAGCCAAAAGCCGCCACGTTCTTCGCCAGCCCAACGCGCCTGCTCCGTTGAGGAGGCCATATGAGTTCGTGCCGCAGTGTTCGTTCGCAATTCTCCGACTATCTGGATGGGAATCTGACCGGCGTCGCCATGCAGTCGGTTGCCGCGCATCTGCGCGCCTGTGAGAAGTGCTCCGGGGAGTTCGAGCAGTGGCGGGAAGTGCAGCGGTCGCTGGCAGGCCTGGGCCCGGCGCGTCCGCCGGCCGATCTGGCGCTGCGCATTCGCGTTGCTCTCTCGCAGGAAGTGGCAAAGACGCCGCGCAATGCGCTGGCCACATGGAAGGTTCGCTGGCAGAATACGGTCGCTCCTTTCCTGCTGCAGGCCTCGGCAGGACTTGCCAGTTCGATCGTTCTGGTCGGCACCATGGCCTTTCTTATCGGAGCCTTCGCCGCTCAGCCCGCATCGGCACGTGAAGAGCCTCTGGGAATGGCGACGGGGCCGCGTTTCCTCTACTCCACGGTTGAAGGCAATGCCGGCACGCTCTCGGGCAAGGGCGCTCCGGTGACCGTCGAGGTGTATGTCGACCGGCAGGGCCGCGTCTACGATTACGACATCGTCTCGGGGCCCAGCGATCCCGCAACGCGCGCCGAACTGGAGACGCTCCTGCTGTCGAGCAAGTTCGAACCCGCGCAGTGGTTCGGGCAGCCCGTTCGCGGCGTACAGGTCATGACCTTCGCCGCCGTTTCTGTCCAGGGATAGCGCGGTCCGCCCGCCTGGCCGCGATTTTTCGCGGGCGAGACGTGCGCGTCTTTCTCTGAATGTGGACAATGACAGCGTGACCTTTCGAGCCCGTGCGCTGCAAACTTCGTTTCTGAGTTTAAGTGTCCTTCTTGCCCTGACCCGTACCCAAGCTCAGGAAGCGCCGGCCAAAGCCGTCGCCGCCGTGAATCACGGCCGATATTCGCTCGGAAACCAGGCCATCGCGGGTAAGTGGAACCTAGACGACGGTCACATAACCGGCTTCGCCGTCGAAGACCGGTGGAACGGGAAGACGGTTCACTTCTTGAGCCCCTTCGCAATCCTGCTAAGCGACGGCAACATCGCGAATGCGGCGAGCCTGCACGTCGAAGGCGATCCTGAACTGCAGGCACTCAACGCAGACGCCCAGGCATTGCGGGCGTCCGATCGTTTGGGCGGCGAGTCTTTCACGCTGCCTTTGGTCGACGATGGGAATCGCGTGCATGTCATCTGGTCGGTCATTCTGCGGGATAGTTCGAATTATGTACGCCAAACGGTGACAATTTCTGCCGCACAGGACCTGCCCATTGCCGAAGTCAGGCTGATCGATGCGCGCCTGTCCGGAGCGCGTGTGGTTGGATCAGTGAAGGGCTCGCCAATTGTGGCCTCCGGCATGTTTCTGGCAGCGGAGGATCCGCTCTCGGAGAGCAGAGTCGTGGCTGACCGCGCAACAGCCGTCGTCGATCGTGAATTGCCGCTTCGCGCCGGGCAAAGCGTGACCTATTCGTCGGTGATCGGGACGACGCGGCCGAGCCAGTTGCGACGCGATTTCCTGCGCTACATCGAGCGGGAGCGCGCCCACCCCTATCGCACCTTCCTTCACTACAACTCCTGGTACGACTTGGGGTACTTCACGCCCTATGACGAGGCCGGTGCGGTCGATCGCATCAACGCCTTCGGCACCGAGCTGCACGAAAAGCGCGGCGTCGCGCTCGACTCATTTCTGTTCGACGATGGGTGGGACGATCACGCTTCGCTGTGGAGTTTTAACTCAGGGTTCCCGGATGGCTTCAGGCGCGTACGCGACGCCGCGCAGAAGTATGGCGCCGAACCAGGCGTATGGCTCTCGCCGTGGGGCGGATATGACGGTCCCAGGAAAGAGCGCATTGCCTTCGGCGAGAAGGAAGCCTATGAGATCGTCGACGGCGGCTTCGCTCTCTCCGGCCCAAAGTACTACCAGCACTTTCTCGATGTCTGCCTGCGCATGATCCGCGACTACGGCGTGAATCAATTCAAGTTCGACGGCACAGGTAACGCGGACAGCGTGTTCCGGGGCAGCGCATTCGACAGCGATTTCGCAGCGGCGATCCACCTGATCGGCCAGCTGCGCGAGGCGGAGCCGAACCTGTACGTGAACCTCACCACCGGCACCTACCCGTCACCGTTCTGGCTCTTGTACGCCGACTCGATCTGGCGCGACGGCGAAGATGACAGCGAAATCGGCGCCGGATCGACACGCGAGCGATGGATCACCTATCGCGACGCCATGACGTATCAACATGTGGTTGAGGCAGGACCACTCTTCCCGCTGAATTCTCTTATGCTGCACGGAATCATCTACGCACGCTACAACAAGCAGCTGAACAACGATCCACAAAACGACTTTCGCAACGAGGTACGCTCGTACTTCGGAACCGGCACCCAGTGCCAGGAGATGTACATCACTCCGTCGCTGCTGAGCGCAGCGAACTGGGACGATCTGGCGGAGGCCGCGAAGTGGTCGCGCGCGAACGCCGATGTGCTTGCGGATACGCACTGGGTCGGAGGAAATCCGGCGTGGGGCGAAGTGTACGGATGGGCGGCGTGGTCGCAGCGTAAGGGCATCCTGACTCTGCGAAATCCCAGTGCGCAGCCGCAGACTTTTCAGCTCGACGCAGCAGAGGCTTTCGAACTGCCGGCAAACGCGGCGCGGGCCTGGTCAGCCACGAGCCCGTGGAAGGACGATGCGGGAAAGCCCGCAATCACGGTCCGGGCCGGCGCACGAGTCGAGTTCCGGCTCGCGCCGTTCGAGGTGCGGACCCTGGAGTTAGCACCGCGATAATTCATTCCTCGCGCAGAAGCACCAGAGGATCGAGTGACAAAGCGCGCTGCGCAGGGATCCATGTCGCGATCAGCCCCAGAATCGCCATGGCGAGCACCGCTCCGGCTAAGACCAGAGGATCGCGCGGCGTGGCTTCGTAGACGATGGATGCGAGAACGCGGCTGGCCAGAATGCCGAGGACGAGTCCTGCCAGCGAGCCAAGAGCCAGCAGGCGGAGGGCGCGGCCGAGCGCGGCATCGAGCACCTCTTTGCGTTGCGCGCCAAGGGCAATGCGGATGCCGAGTTCGCGCATGCGGCGGCTTACCGAATAAGCAGCCATGCCGAAGATACCGGTGATTGAGAGCATGGCGCCCATGATGCCGAGCACCCCCAGCGCCATGGTGGCCACCCGGGACGGGAAGAGGGCAAGGTCGAGGTAGTTCGTCCACGAATCAACGTCGACCTGGACACCGCTGTCGACTTCGTGGACGGCGCCGCGCAGCGCGCGGAAAAGCTCCTGCGGGTCGCGGGTGGAGCGCACGATCAGGGTAGTGACGCGGACAGGCGACTGCAGAAATGGAAGGAACATGGCGGCCGCCTGAGATTCGGTGACGCTGAGGTACTTTCCATTCTCAAAAACACCAATGATCTGAACACGGGTTCCATCGCGAAGCCGGAAGTAGCGGCCGACGGCGCCGGCACTGGAGCCGAAGAGTTTGCGCGCAAACTCTTCGTTGACGAGCGCCACGCGAGGCGCGTTCTGATCGTCGTGCCATGTGAAGTCCCGGCCGGCGAGGAGAGTGGTGCCGGCGGCCGCGAGATACCCTGGGGAAACATCGTAGCGGTAGGGGACGGCCGCGGCGTTAACGGAACGCAGGTCGCGAGTGTCCTCAGTAAAGACGTGCGTGCTTGTAGCAGCGGCGTAGACCAGCGGCGGATATTGGGTCACGAGGCCGGCATGCTGCACGCCAGGGACTTCTTCGAGAGCGTGGATGACCCGTTTCTGCGCGTCAAAGAGGCGGTCGTCTCGGTAGCCGGCGGCTGTGAGATCGACGTTGACGATCGCGGCATTGCGTTGCTCGAAGCCGAAGCGCCCCCGGAGGGCGCGGACCAGACCGCGTACGGCAACCAGGGAAGAGGTGACCAGCACAGCGCAGATGGCGATCTGGACGACGAGCAGGATATCGCGAAGGGTAACGCGGCGGCGGTGAGAACCGGTGGATCCGGCTTTGATGACCTCATACGGATGCGCGCGCAGGACCTGACGAACGGGCACGAGACCGAAAACAATTCCGCTGAGGAGCGAGAGGAACAGAGCAACGACGCAGACGCGAGCGTCGGGCGTGACCGGCAGGCGGACCGGAGCCATGGGAAAAGGCTGCCACCGGTTGAGGCGCTCCAGAAGAAACAAGCCCCCCGCCAGCCCGAAAGCGCCGCCGGCAAGAGCAATCAGGATCGCCTCGCAGAGCAGCTGGCGCAGAATACGGCGGCGGGTTGAACCAAGAGCGAGACGCAGTGCGAGTTCGCGGAAGCGGTCTGCGACCCGCGCAGCGAAGAGGCTGCCGAGGTTTGCGCAGGCGGCGACAAGAATGAGAGTGGCGAGCAGCATGAGCCCGGCGAGAAAAGCCCGGGCGGGACCGCCGAACACGAAAAGACCCGGATGAGCCGGTGTGTAGTCGCGATGCGGGACTTCTTTAGGGTAGGACTTTTCGAGTGAGGCGCCGATGCTGTTGAGGTCGGCTGCGGCCTGGGCAACCGTGACGCCGGGTTTGAATCGGCCCAGCATTTCGAAAACGCCTTCCGTATCGCCGCGGGCATCGAGCAGGTTTTTCCCGTCGACCTGCTCCTGATTGACGATGGGCATGAAAAAGTCCGGCACGCCGAAGAGCAGGGTGCCCCCGAAGCTGCGCGGAGCGACGCCAATCACGGTGAAGGGATGCCGTCCCAACAGGACCGTGCGTCCGATGACGGACGGATCTTCGTGAAAGCGGCTGTGCCAGTAGGACCAGGAGAAAACAACGTAGGGCGCGCTGCCCGGGCCGCGCTCGTCGGCGGCGTGGAAGACGCGGCCGAGAATCGGCTGAATGCCGATGAGGTCGAAGTAGTTGCCGCTGGCTGCATAACCAGTGGCGCTGACGGGATCGTTGCCCGTGTCGAGCGTGGTGAAGACCATCTTCCACGCGGCGAGGCCCTGCCAGGTATGATTGCGGTCGCGCAGGTCGCGATAATCCGGGTAGGACTCGAAGTGCTCGACCGCCCAGAGACTCCGGGGCTGAGGGACGCTGAGCGGGCGCAGGATCATGGCATTGAGAATGCCGAACACGACCGCGTTGGCACCGATGGCCAGGGTGAGCGTGGCGACGGCGGCAAAGGTGAAGCCTGGCGATTTGCGCAGGACCCGCAGGGCGAAGCGAAGGTCGGCGAGCAGAGTGTTGAGGAAGTGAGCACCCAGGGCTTCGTGGGTTTCTTCCCGGAATTTTTGGTAGCTTCCGAATTCTATGCGGGCGCGGCGTTCGGCTTCTGCGCGAGACATGCCCGATCGTTCGAGGTCATCGGCACGGCACTGGATGTGGGCCAGCAGTTCGTCATTGATGTCAACGGCGGTGTGGCCGGGGCGAAAGAATTTAGCAGCGGCGGAACGCAACCAGGCGCAGAACTGGACGAGCGGGTTCATGTCACACCTCCTCGGGTTGCGCGGCCAGCGCGGACGTCATGGCGGCGGCGAGCCGGTTCCAGTCCTCGGTTTCTTCGCGGAAGCGTTTGCGGCCGGCTGCAGTAAGTTCGTAAAACTTGGCGCGACGATTGTTATCGGAGGTCCCCCAGCTGGCTTTGAGCAGACCCTGGCGCACCAAACGGAAGAGCGCCGGGTAGAGCGCGCCCTGCTCAATCAGCAGGGCGCTGCCGGAGATTTGGCCAATGCGCAGGAGGACTCCGTAACCGTGCAGCGGCCCCAGGGAGACTGCTTTGAGGATGAGCAGGTCAAGGGTGCCGGGAAGAATCTGGGCCTGGTCGGGCATGGCTCCTCCTAAAACAATTAGGAGAGTAGCGCCGTTCTCCTAAGCTGTCAAGGAGGACTGGCCGTCCCAGGCGGACCGCTTCAGCGCGTCGAACCCGGAGAGTTTTGCCCGTTGTCATAATGGCGGGATGAGGATTGGGGTGATTTCGGATACGCATGGGTTGCTGCGGGCCGAGGCGGTGGCGGCGCTTGCGGGATCCGATCATATCCTGCACGCCGGAGACGTTGGGGATGCCGCGATCCTGGATGAACTCGGGAAGATCGCGCCGGTGACCGCCATTCGCGGAAACATCGATGGCACAGGACCGTGCGCTCAGCTGCCGGCGACCGAGATGGTGGAGTTGGGCGGAGTGTCGTTCTATTTGTTGCACGACGTGAAGACGCTGGATCTGGATCCGACAGCGGCCGGGATCAAAGTCGTCGTCAGCGGGCACTCGCACAAGCCGTCGATCGAACGCCGCAAGGGCGTGCTGTATCTGAATCCCGGGAGCGCGGGGCCGCGGCGGTTTTCGGTGCCGGTGACTGTGGCGATTGTGACGCTTGAGGATGGTCAGATCGACACAGGAATTGTCGAACTGGTGGCGCGAAGCGCGTGAGACGGCCAGTCCTCAGTAGATCCAGCTGCAGTCGCGATCGAAGTCCGTTGTGTCGGAACGGACCCACGAATTGCCGTGTTTCTCGACGGCGAAGATGCCTCCGCTGCCGCAGAATCCGCCGCAGTTCCGGATGACGGAGATGAGAGCGTGGGTGTGGGAACGATCGAAGCCGGGGACGCCGAGGAAGCGGACGTGGCGGACGTTCTTATAGGTGGCGCAGCGGGCTGAGCCTGAGTCGTGTGCCTGGAGGCAGGCCTGTGCCTGCGCGGTGTCGGCGGGCGAAAGTACCGTATAGCTCTGCTGGATAGTGAACTTCTGTTCCCACAGATGGCTTTGCTGATTGGCGGCGACGAAAGCGTCGCTCATCTGGTGCTCGGTTGGCGTCGCGGGCTTGATGCAACTGGCGCCGACCTGGGGTATATCCGTGCGAGACTCGGCCGCGAAGACGAGCGGCTCGTCGCTCGGCGTCTTGTACAGGTCGGAGTAGACCTGGTAGGCCTCAGCAGGGGCGGGTCCGCCGCCGGGCCGGTTGAGCGGGCTGGTAACGGAACGATCCGGGACTACAGCGTGTGGCAGAAGGTTGGCGTGGTGGCGCGGGATGAGCCGCAGGACGAGGATCGCGACAGCGATGACCAGGAGCGCAAGGCGAAAGCCGGTGCGCGGCGAAAGGCGCATGAAGACAGGGTACAAGAGCAGGGCGAAGGGAGAGGGCGGAAGGTGGTTGGGTGCAGCGGCGCGACGCGGGTCCCCCCGAGCCAAGAATA
>Ga0335073_10004489_pt1 | contig 19501 bp, 15 predicted proteins | sample Lox_Sample_22_FD_207093 | JGI IMG/M metagenome (GOLD analysis project Ga0335073, IMG submission 207093) | Soil microbial communities from Loxahatchee National Wildlife Refuge, Florida, United States - Lox_Sample_2.2 | ecosystem: Environmental > Terrestrial > Soil > Wetlands | place: USA...
ATCCGCCAGTGCCTTGAAATCTCCTTGGTGGCCTTGTGCAGCCAATCTCTGTCTGCCGCCAGGCGGATGACCTCGACTGCACAAAACCACTTGGGCGCATTCGGCGCAGGATCGCCCAACGGCGTCAACTTGCCGGCTGCCATCAAAATCTGGATGTCGTGCTCACCAAAACCTAGCAGCTTTGCTGTCGCCGCGACATCTAACCGGGCTGGCAAATGTCGTGCCGCCCAGGCAGCCATCACCGCTTGCGTCAGTTCGTCAGTCATAGCTCAGTTTGATTTCATCTGGACACAATTCATCTTCAAGCAATCCCGCCACGCCCCCGCCCTCCGGGCGGGGGCATGGCAGGGAACTGCTTCCCGGTGACAACTGGCAGTATTGCCGCAGCCTGGACGAGTCTATCGTCCCTGTTCGCAGTGTTTACGGCCCGTATGGGCTGGTCTTTAGCCTGCTGCGAATCAAATGCGGTGTGCGCCGTTATCGCCAGGCCGGGAAATTGCTTGTAGGAAAAATACCGCAGAAGCTTTGAGTCCTGTAGCCGGACAGGGTGAAGGATTGACATTCAGCGCCAGCTTTGGAACCACATCGTTTAACTTTTCTATCTTCTGCACACCGCGACTATCTCACGGTGCTAACTGGAATAATACCGACAGTCAAACTAGGCAGGTGTCTGAATTGTTTCGACCTTAGGGGGACGCCCCGGCTTGCGGTAGTGAAGATCAATCCGCTGGCAGATTTTTCGGTTCGTTTTAAATCCCCCGTCCGATATGGCCCAAAGACCTTGACCAAAACCTGATGGAGATCATGGACTGAATTCAACCGCTCTACAAACTGCCAGTGGATCAACATGAAACAGTGAATTTCAAATGCAGAATTGCCCATATTGCTGGCCCGCTGACCACACGGTTTTTGAGCAAATGCGGAAGCGTATGACAGCAAAAACACCTTCGTGTCCTCGTATGGTTGGTCCACACATGAACACAGCGCCCTTTTTGCAAACCTACGAAGGGCCGGATAACTAATCGTGCGACTGTTCCAATCCACATCCTCTGCCATCAGACAGGCCGCGTCTGTTTGTGACGCGCCGGTGTACCATAGCAGCTCATAAAAGTCCCGCCGCTCCTTGTTCTGCTCCCGCTGGACGATGGCTGTATGCTCCTCTGCCGTGATGGCCCGTTTGTCTTTGAACACCGGCTTGGGCCATTGCAGGCGCGGGATGACCGATTTCAGCAGCCATTCCATGCCCAGCGCATGATTGTGAATACGCCGCAGATAAACATTGGTGGACACTTTGCCATCCGCCAGCGCCCGGTCGAAATGTTCCGGGCGGGTTTCAGCCACCCGAAGGTTGCGGATGTAGTCAAAATTCCTGTCTTTTATGGCGACTTCCCAGCGTCGCCGCGTCTCATCCGTTTTCTTGGTGACGATATTTTCCATCACTTCCTGCCACGTCCGCGTGGCCAGTTTGGGATCAGCGCCGTTGAGATACACCCGCGCCAGCGACAGGTTAAAGTGCGGTTGACACTTCGCTTCATTATGCGCTTGGAGAATCCGCTGCGCCTCAATCTTGTCGTTCGTCTTGAGGCTCTTCTGTTCGCCCGTGATCTTGTGTTTGAGGTAGAAGACGCCCCAGGGACGCCGGACCAGACCGAATGCTTGTTTCATGGCTTCACTCATGTTTATGAGTGTGTCAGGGTCGGCGTCCGTCGCGTAAGCGAGCAGTGGGCGGGCTATAGCCGAGCAGTAACAGGTTTCTGAACGGGCAGCCAAACAGGTGAAGATTCCGGTGAAACTCTGACTCCCAACTCTCACAAAACCCATATAAATAAAGGGCTTTGATTGGAGGCGAGGGTCGGAATCGAGCAGGTTTCTTAGGTATCCAAAACCCCGCCTAAATCGTTCGGCAGCGGTAACTTCTCTAAATGCTGCGCTGGCAAAGAGATTATCACCTAACGATGGGTGAATCAAGCGAACAACGCTCAACAGACGCCTACAGATACCAACCCGCGCCAACACCTCTAGTGCCCGTTTTGGTGCCCGTTGCTAGGGTCACAATCTGGAAGAGTTGAAAAATCTCGAACTGTTGAGGCGGGAGTCGGAATCGGCCAATTTCTACCGCGTTTGCAATGCCATTATGCCTGAGTTTGTTGGCTACTCAAGTATAATCGGCTTAACCAGTGTATACTCTTTTTAACTCATTCGGTGTCCGTTTTGGTGTCCGTTTCCGCCAATGTGGTTAATCTTAAGCCAAAACCCATTTTCAAAACAGAACCAATTGGTTGAGAATAGCCATTTGGATTTCATTGTGCCGGAATAACCCTGTAGAAGCGATGCTGGTTTGTAGGCGATGCGGCATTGTTGTTCACGTCCACCCAAAATTCCACCGGCTGCCATAATGTCAGAGTCGCCACTGTCGTCCAACCATTGGGGTTGGTTAAATCGGGGTTGCTCTGAATGTCATAGGTATAGCCCACTGTTCCTGTGACCGTGATGCCCGGATACAATCCCAGCGAAACTCCCGCCGGATTGACCACCACCTGCGCCGGCGCATTGGTCGCGCTACCCAAGGAACTGCTGATGACCACCGAATACGAACCGGCATTGGTAAATTGAATGGACGAAAAGGTCAGCGTGGAATTGGTCGCGTTAGGGATGGCCGCGCCATTGTCATACCACTGATACGTCAACGGTCCGCTCCCCCAAACCGTGACGCTCAACGCGTTGGATTGGCCCCAGTCGGTGACCACGCCGGCGAAGGGAGCGATGATGGAAGGATACATGTACAGATTGGCTATGGAACTGGTCACCGAACCATAGCTGTTGCCCACCAGTACTGAATAGGGACCCAGTTCGGATTGAACGATGTTCGAGAGAGTCAAGGTGCTGGACGTGGCGTTCAGGATGTTGGAGCCGTTGAACAACCACTGATAGCTCGAAGCCCCTGTGGCACCGACGTTGAAAGAAGCAGTGCCGTAGGCATAGACGTAGGCGTCTTGCGGCTCGCCGGTGATGGTTGGAGGAGCAGGAGTTGGAACGTTGTTAACAAGAATATAGATGTTATTGTCGTAACTGTTAGCAAGTATAACGTCCGGCCGGCCGTCTCCGTTCAGATCTGCAACAGTCGCGCAGTTGGGATTATAGCCGGACGTATAATCAACCCTTGGCGCCAATGAACTGGTTGTGAAACTTCCCGGTGTGCTAATGTTCTGGAAGATGGAGAAAAGACTGGGCAATTGGCTGACCGCCACAACGTCAAGTTTGCCGATGCCGGCCAAATCACCGAGCGTAACATTGTTTGCCCAGCCGCCTGTGGCGAAATTAACTGGCGGCGCAAAAGAATTGCTGGTGATCCCTGGTCCTGAAGTGAGATTCCGCAACACAGAGACGGTTTCCGTAGTCCAGTTAGCCGTTACAATATCCGGCTTGCCATCGCCATCCATATCTCCGATGGCAAGGAAACGACCATTTGAGGCGGTGGGAAAGATCACCCGGGTGGCAAAGGAGTTGGTTGTAATGGTTCCGCCTAACCCGAGGTTCCGGAACACAGACACAGTGGCGTTGTTCATGAGGAGCACCACCAAATCCGGGTTGCTGTCTCCGTCCAAATCCGCGATTGCTACATCGGATGCGGAGCTGCCAACTGCAAGATTAACCGGAGCGTCAAAGGAAATCTTTCCAATGGTGCTCTGGTTTTGAAAAATCGAAACACTGTTACTGTTCCCGTTTGCCGTCACAATGTCAGGCTTGCCATCCCCGTTCAAATCCCGCACTGCCAGATCCTGCGTACCTGTTGGAGCGGGAATATCAATCCGTGGAGCAAAGGAGTTAGTCGTTAGGATGCCGGGCGAGCTGACGTTCCTGAAAATGGAAATAAGACCGCTGTCTGAGTTGAGGGCTATGATATCGGGCTTGCCGTCGCCGTCCACGTCAGCAACAGCTACTTGCGAAGGATTTGAGTAGGCTCCTTGTATCATGGGTAGTACGAGACGAGGTGCAAATGCCAGCGTGCCATTGGAACTGATATTTTGATAAATGGAAATGTCGCCTGCGTATGCGTCAGGGATGACCAAATCCGGTCTACCGTCTCCATCCAGATCAACGACGGCGACCTGGCTAGGACCCGTTCCAGTTGGCAAAATCAGCGGCGAACTTAACGAGGAGCTGTTAATTTCACCGGAGCCATTGAACGTAGGCAGAAACGGCTGGTCCGAATAAGCCGTCAGGCCATTGACCGTCTCGGTAATTGGAGCAAAGGTGGCTCCCACAGGTACCGTGACGGTTAAATTGGTTACGCTGGCGGCCGTCACAGCAGCCCGAACTGCTCCAAAATAAACAATATTATTGCTCTCCACTGGACTGAAGTTCAGCCCGCTGACGGTCACATTCGTGCCTACCGGACCTGAAATCGGAGCGAACGAAGTAATGACGGGAGGCGTTTGAGCCATAACCGGCAGCGCAAGCGCCGTCGCAAGGGTGAGAATTGAGAGAAGTGAATTGGTTGCCTTCATAAAATGGAGTTTTGATTTCGGCTTCAGAATCCTAAGGGAACAATCGGCATCATAGACATCCTGCTCTTGATGTTCAAGGAAAAAGACTCGCCTACGCTTTGGCGATTTGCATATTAAGCACCGGCTGGCGTAGCGCCTGATTTTTTGCGTTGATGATTTGGCTGGCCTCATCTTCGTTGCCAGTGCGCAAGCTGGTTCGTTTGCCGGTTTTGGTGTCCACGCAGTAAAAGGCTCCATTTCGGACACCGCGCCGGATCAAGCGGTAACGTGTTTTCATGCGATCTTTCACGCAACCGCTAAAATAGATGAAGCCGACTCTGCCGCGTTAGCGAGCAGTGGGCGAGTTACCGCCCGTTATCCCGAATTCATTAGGAGCACCGAAATTGGTGTCCGTTTTGGTGTCCGTTGCGGACGCCATTTCTCCTAAACCGTTACTGCACCCGCAGTTGGAAATGGAGCCAATGGCCGGGATTGCACAAACCCGCAGCGCACAAGCTCCTCAAAATCAAATGCCTATGGCATCGCTGATGTGTTGAGTGTAAGGCCGTTATGTTTTATGTCAAGCATAACTCCATCCGACTTCCTTTAACTCCATTTAACCCTCACCAAATGCGGTTTGCTGGCATTCCTGCTGGCACTTTTCAGCCGCCGATTACATCAGATTTACCGGCGTGAAAAGGTCGAAAACGTGGCTCAATGGCGGCATGGTGCAGGTTCCGGCGTAACGAAATTCAAAGGGCTGTCGGCGACACGGGAGGATTACCTTAAAGGCGAGAGTCGGAATCGAACGAGGAAGCTTCGCCGCTCCGACTGCAACTCACTCTGTTTCAAGAAGAAGAATACCCTGATTTTACATCCGTTCAAGCTCTTTCACCGATTGCTCACCCAATGCTCCGTCAATGCCTCTCTACCGCTCCTTCACTGCTCGCCAGGTGAAGATTTAGGTGAAACTTTTACCGATGCCAACGTTGGCGGATTCCAAGAAACGCGGCACTCCCTACTAACATCAACTCCAACAGCGAAGGTTCAGGAACAGGAGTCGCCAGAAAGCCCTGAGCGCCACTTCCGTTATTGTAAAATCCCACGACGTTGTTGCCGGAAATTCCATAGGCACAAGTGGTCCCTCCACCTGGCACGCTCAACGTGGTGTAGCTACTGCCATTGTAGAGAAAGCCGCTGAGGCCGGATCTCCCCACGATGTTGTTTCCTCGCATATGCCCGATGCACCGCTTTGCTGTTGTGGCCCAAGGCCAGTTGTGCAAACCGTTCAGGATAACCCGCAATCACGCGTAACGGTAGGAGTGCAAGGAAACACCCTGAATGCCAAGGCCCTCACAGCGTTGCTTAAACTCCGTAGCCCGATCCCCTGCCCGCACCGTTTGCAGATACGGAAACAGCGGGCCAGCTTTGGGCAATTTCGCTAGGATTTCTTCTACCTCTTTGCCGAATCGAATCTGCGGCGGCTGCTGGCCGCGCCAGCGGGTCTTCATCCGCACAAAACAGATAATCCGCGCTTGCCAGTCCACGTCCTCAGCTTGCAGGTGCGCCAAGTCGGATTGGGATGCACCCAGATGCCATGCCAGTTGATAGAACGCTTTGCGCTCAGGATTGTGCGCGCGGGCGATAATGGCCTGATGCTCCTCCCAAGTAATCGCCCGTTTCTCCTTGAACTCAATTTTCGGCCATTGCCGTTTCACAACCACCGGCCACGGCAGCCAAGTCATATCCAACGCGAAGTTGTGAATACCCACGTTGGCTGCTCTCAAAGTCCGAGGCGTGTATAGGGTCATCCGTCCACTGGTCCGGAGTTTGGAAGTACGGTTTCGTCTTATGGTCGCGTAAAAGTATCCGTATCGAACTCTTAGGTTTTATAGCACTGACTTATTCATTGTTTGTTCCGATTTCCATCGGCCAGCTTTCTAAACATTCTGAACGTCAAGGCTCTCGATTTTCAATTTTCACAGCGGATGATAGCAGTCTCGGCGAACTGGCTTTCAGAACAATAAGGCCCGAGTTTTGGGTGGACCGAATGATGGCCAAGGCAAGCCCATTGAAAGCACTTCGGTCATGCGATTGAAATGGAGTCAAATCCGTCGGGTCGCCATTGTCGGTGGCCACGATTTCGCCAGGCCCGGAGATTTCGAAATGAATCGCGTTGTTCGACTGTGGCACCATCAGACCGTGCTGGTCTTCCACTCTGAGAGTGACGAAGGACAAGTCCTTGCCATCGGCGTGGATTTCGCCCAGGTCCGCCTGCAAGACTAGTTTAGTGGCCGGTCCGGTGGTCTGCACCTTTTCGGTTGCCCATTTTTTGCCGCCCTTGTAAGCAACAACTCTGAGCGTGCCGGGTTCATATTGTACGTTATCCCAGCGGAGACGGTATTCGTATTGGCCTTTATTCTTTCTGCCAAGCGATTTGCCGTTGAGGAACAACTCGGCTTCGTCACCGGAAGTATAAACGAAGACGGGCGTGGTCTGTCCAATACGGTCCGGCCAATTCCAGCACTGCGGAGCGATGTGCGCCATCGGCAAATCCGGACGCCAGTGTGCTTGGTAGAGGTAAAAGCGGTCTTTTTTGAAACCAGCAAGGTCAATGATGCCAAAGTATGAACTCCTTGAAGGCGCGTCAGCGCCATCGTAAGGTGTGGGCTCGCCAAGATAATCCCAGCCGGTCCAAACAAATTCGCCTGCAACGAATGGATTTTTATCCTGGCTTGTGAATTCTGTGTCGGGGATTGTCGCCCAATATGGCGCATAAAGATCGTAGGAACTTACCTGAAAATTGGACTTGCCATCATCCTTGTAATTGCTGACGGGGAAGAAATACTCGCCACGCGAGCTGATGCAGGAAGCGGTTTCGCTGCCGAAAATCGGCAGCCCGAGATTGGCCCCATGCACCCTAGCATACTCGAAGGGTTTGTAGTTGTAACCGAAAACATCAAGGTTCGTTTGAAAACCGTTGAAGCCGGAATCTACGTTATCGCATGCAGCGGTGGTAGGCCGCGTCGGGTCTTCCTCGTGCGCGATGCCGGTAAGCTCGGCCGCAATCCGCGAACCTGCCGGCGTTTTTTGATCGGGCACCTCGTTGCCGATGCTCCAAAGAATGACGCTAGGATGATTGCGGTCACGGCGCAGTTCTGCGCGCCAGTCTTTTTCATGCCAATCGTCGAAGAGCAAATGATAATCATTTTTGGTCTTGCCCTTCTGCCAGCAATCAAACGATTCGTCCATGACCAACATGCCCATGCTGTCGCACAAATCGAGCAATTCAGGCCCCGGTGGATTGTGGCTAGTGCGAATGGCGTTACAACCCATCTCCTGCAAGATTTCAATCTGACGCTGCAACGCGCGAACGTTTATTGCCATGCCCAGCGGGCCTAGATCGGCATGGTCGCAGACGCCTTTGATGTGGACGTGCTTGCCGTTCAGAAAGAAACCTTGGTCGGGATCGAATTTGATGGTGCGGATGCCAAATGGTGTTGCGTAGCTGTCGACCAATTTGCCGTTCTGCTCAACCGAAGTGACAACGACATATTGATGCGGATTCCCAAGACCCCAAAGTTTTGGTTCTCTGATATGGAATTGTGTTTTAGATGATTGATTTCTGTGCGCCGCGATTTGCAAGCCATCAGTGCCAATCGAAGCAACGGCTCTGCCTCTGCTGCCATCGGCATTCAATTCGTAGATTTCATTTTTGACTAAGACGGCGGAATCCGAATCCGTGTCATTATCTACGGTGACTTGGATTTTGACCATTGCTTCCATGGGGCTGATCTCCGGTGTTGTGACATAAGTCCCCCAATGTCCGACATGTACCGGCCCGGTTTTTACCAGCCAGACATTGCGGTAAATACCGCCGCCGGGATACCAGCGCGAAGAACCCGGTGGATTGTCCAAACGGATGGCGAGGACATTTTTGGCGTCGGTTCTGACATAAGGCGTCAAGTCAAGTTCCCACGAAGAATAACCGTAGGGCCAACCGCCGACGTAATGGCCGTTGAGCCAGACATTCGCGTAAGACATAGCGCCATCCATGTCCAGATACAGCTTGCGGCCTTGATCCGATGCGAGGACCTTGAACTCCTTACGATACCAACCGACGCCCCACCACCGCAGCTTTCCGGTTTCACCGGGATATTCCTCCTTGAATGGGCCTTCGACGCCCCAATCGTGCGGCAGATTCAACTCTTGCCAGCCGCTGTCATTGAATTCCGGCTGCGTGTAAATAACATCGTCGCCAAGATTACCTTCTGGTCTGGTGTGCGCATTTGTGGTGAACTCACTGCCGGTTGCCTCAACCCAATCCTTGATTTTCGCATAACTTAATTCATTGCCAGTGCCAGTTGGATCACCTTTTTTAAAACGCCAGTTGGAGTTAAATGAGAGCCGCTCGCGAATGGGAATGTCAGTTGACTCGGCTGATGCCAAATAACTTGAATTGGTGACGAAAATAGCAATGAGACACCAACTGGCGTGGGATAATTTTTCCCTTAATCTTATCATACCATGATAACCAATAGGAAGGATTTAGCGTGAAGCCTTCCAAGAAGTGCAGGCCCAGAATATTGTGGAAGACAGTCATGGACGCAAACGGCCCCCGATAGGTTTGGCCTATGTTCGGTCGGGTCGCTGCCAGATGCAGTAATTATGTTATAACATGTCATATTTCTTTTGGAGATTTGGTTTAATCTGCGCCTAAAATCGTGCTATTATTCTAAGTTGCCAATTTGGCTAGTTGGGCGACTTAGTTTTTTGATTTGGCGATTTCCTTGCCATCAGCCAACACGTGCAGACCTTTCCCCTTGCCATATCGGTCGCCCGTCTTGTCGTAAAAGATTGTCAGTGTATGGCCATGGTAATGCACATTATCCAAACAGAAATAGTCCCAGACTCCATCAGGCATCAGTGGATCTACCACAACTAAGTTGTCGGCGCGCGGTCGCAAACCCACAAGACCGGTGATAATCAGATCGCAGTAAGTTGAGTGATTGTAATCTTTTCCGCGTTCGGGAATTTCAGATCCTCGTTGCTTGAGCAATGTGCGGGCAATCCACACACCGGTGCAAGGGTCCAGGTCTTCATCAATCCATGGTACAATCCGTCCATCATCAAGTTTAAGGTGCTGTGATTTGGTGTATATCTTGAGAATGTCAAAGTAGTCTTGTCGATTAACTGCGTTTTGCCTGTAATTGTTAAGTAAATTGGCCATGGCTGTCAGCGTAATTGAAGTAGCGAAAGGCCAGCTTGGGCCGTTCCATTGGCACTCGTGACCGCTATACGCAATTGTGAAATGAGGATCGCGCTGTTCCGCAGTCGTGGGGCCAAATGGGGCATAGAATCCATTTGGGTCCATCAGTTGTCTCCAGGCAACGGATTTATTGGCGTCCGGGAGATTGAAATACCATGGAGTATAACCATGCAATTCACGCACGGTCACCAGCTGGTTTTCATTGCGTGGCAAAACTTTGAAAAATTGTGTGGTCTTGTCCCAAAGCTTTCCCTGGACCAACTGTTTAAGTTTGGTGGCCTTCTCACGAAATTGTTTGGCGACTTCGGGTTGACCAGCCAGATCAGCGATATTCGCGATGGCAACCGCGTCGCCATACATATAGCTGTTAATCGTTGCCCGGTATCCACTTCCGCCAATGGACATCTCCATGCCATCCCGGTCGTCGATCTGCCAAAAAAGTCCGTTGGTGCCGAGATGACTTTTTTCCCATCCTTCATAATACTTCACCAGATCGGGCAGGAGTTCCTTGACCAGAGTAGAATCCCCATTGACCAGATAACGCGCCCATAAGGAATCCGCCATCCAGACGCTGTATCGGCGCGGATCGCCCCCCTTGCGAAACCAAAATATCGAGTAGTCGTCCAGGTATTTCGGATTAGTCAGCCAGCGTCCTTCGTAAAAGTGGTGGCCCGTCGCACAATCAATCGAGTCGTCCTTCCCAGCCCAAGGCACGTCGGGCAAAAATTCCGTGATGATGAAGCCGTCGGCCGTAAGTTTGATGTGCTTGCGATAAGTCCACCAGCGGAAATAGTACATCGTCTCAATGTCTTTATCGGGACATTCAAACAGCGGAATATTGGTTTTGAGAAAATCCCAGGCGGCGCCATTCGTAATGTATCCGGGATAAAGTTCGCGGTCGTTCGCATTGAAAGAATCTATGTAATGCTTGAAGGCCTTGGTTTTAAGAACAAAAGGCGCGCGTTGGCCCGAAAAGTTCACATCGGCAACCGAGGATTCCTGCGCCCAGTTTGGCAGTGCCCAGCCTGCTAATACGAAAGTAACGGCGAATGCTTTGAAAAGAGAATTAATTTGGCTCCTCATTATTTGAATTTCACGCGCGGGAGTTTTCATTTGAGATTGCAAGTGAGTTTGGCTTAGGTTGCTTATGTTTGGTTCTGGCTTTGTCCCTCATTTTAACAATTTCTGCAATACATAAGCGGACTTGCGCCATTTGCGGTCGCCGGCGATGATGCCCCAGAGGTCCACCTGCCTCAGTGTAGCCAGAATCTCGATGCCGTTCTCCTGACAAGCGTTCACAATCTGGTCATGCGTTGACCAGTCATAGCGAATCCTGTCGGGCTGGATGACAACCCAAGAAAAGGCTAAACGGTTCCACTTTACGCCCAGCTTCGCGTATTGCGAGACCAGCCATTCTCCGCTGTGAACAAAGCCGTAGTTATCGGGCCGATTCGCATCCGGCCGTATAAAATTCAGCCCGATGCCCTCGCGCATCGGGCCAGTCGGAAGATCCGCTTTGGCCTGTCCGGACGAAACGGCCCCTTGGCCAAGCGCCCCTAACGCGGCAAAGACTGGCAGCGCGAGGATAATGATCAGCCGTGTTTTCATGAGCTGCGGCATCAGGATAAATGTAGAATTAACGAAAGAAGCTTTATCGCTTCCCCGGCTTCCCTTATCTCCATGCTAGCGCCGCCCTTTCCAAGTTGGAAAGCCGTTGACGCCGACAAGTCAGCATGCATCAGAATCCGAGGTCGTGCCCTTCATGAATGGCCACACCAATCTGTTCCGTGTGCTCCCGGCGTCCGTTATACCATAACATCCATTTTTTACCATCGCATATGGCATAGGGCTTGTAACAAGCGTCGGCATCCCATTGGCCTTGCCATGGCCGAATAATCGGATTCGCCGCAAGTCGCTGCCAGTTTGTGATGCCGTCTTTCGATCGGGCGACACCGATTTGCGCGTGATCCACGTCACGGAAACCAATGTAAAACATCAGATACCAGCCGTCATCAGGGACGATTTGACAGGCCGTGACTTTGTCCTGCTCCCATGGAATCTCTGGATCAGCTTTGAATATGGGATTATCCCTGTACTTGGTCCAAACCATTCCATCGGGACTCGTCGCGTAACCAATGGAATCGGGCTCATACTGTTCCCCTCCGGAGTACCACATTCTATAAAGTTTCGCTTTCTTGTCCCATATCACGTCTGGGCACATGACGGCGACTTTTTCCCATGGTTGATCGGCAGAAAGCACCGGTTTATCGCTCATTCGTTTCCACACAATCCCGTCGCTGCTGGTCGCGTAACCAATCGCGGAATGGCCGGTGGGCTCGCCCGCATTGGCCTGGCCTGTATACCACATACGATAAACACTCTCCTGTTTAATGACCACTGGACGGTTAATATCATTCTCCCAACCGCTTGCCTTGTTAGCGGGTAAAACAATAACCGGCGTGGACCAATGAAAACCGTCTTTGCTTTCCACCAAAGCAATGCTGGCCTTCGGACGCCAGGAAAACCACATGCGATAACCCTTGCCTTCCTTCAGAACCGAAATGTCAAAACAGGTTCCGTAATTTCCTCCCAATACCGGATTGCCGGAATACTTATCCCAGCCAGCAACTGGTGAATTGGTGTTTTGCGCATCAATTCCAGCACCCGAAGCCGCGAGACATACCGCTGCAGTGAAAACTACTTTTGAAAATATAGTCTTGAATATTGGTAACGACACAATTCGCATCCGATTTGCCAATTTCATAGCATTTATTATCGAGTTTATAGTGCAACTTACTACGGGAAACACTCTAATCCCTATTTTTTCTATCGCGCGAGCCCCCAATTATTACAAGCCAATTTCGCAGATTTCAGAGTGCCCAGCCGTCGGCATCGCGTCAATAATAATACCCGGTGACTGTAAATGGATTCCACCACGTATATGTCTTACCGCCGGGACCGGGACCTTTCCCCCGCTGTGTTAGAGCATCGGCGTTAAAGTTGGTTTCCGTCATGAATACTACCGAGCCGTCCAAATGCGGCACGTTTCCGCCAAGCTTATTGTGGAGGGTCCCCATTCCTTCTTGATAACCTTCGTAATAAGGATAGTTCGCTCCGTCATTGTAGGCATGCAAAGCGACTGCGGAAGTGTCCGGAATATAGGGTTCCCAGAAAAGGATGCACCTAGTACTCCAGATAGACGAAACCTTGCAATTTTGGTAAACACCTTCTTGGAAGCCCGACTCGGCCCAGTCCCAGATGTAGGAGCTCAGTTGGTTGACACGCAACTTGTAATTTAAATTATGGATGTCCAACGGGCATAGGTATGAATTTTGACTTTTCAAATAATTCCATAACACTCCCGTCGCCCAATTTGTATTACTATATGCGCTAAGACTTGGGTTGGGAATATGACCACTATAAAGCCATCCCGGTCCGGGCGCATTACCAAGGTCGCTATTGCAGTACGGCAGATAATCGCTGTTGTCATTAGCATACATTGTTGTTGCTAGGATAATTTGCCTTTGATTATTCACACATGCAATCGATAAAGCATGTTGTTTTGCCATTGACAGGGCAGGCAGCAACATGGCCGCCAGGATAGCGATAATGGCAACGACTACCAACAGTTCAATCAAGGTGAAGGCGGCGATTCTTCGGTTAGGTTCGAATCGTGTTGTGACGTTCATTTGTCGCATCCAATCGATGGGCGGTTGTGAGCCGCCCGTAGATGGTTTTCTCTTTTCAATTCAAGGCATCTGTGACTTGATCAATTTTCACTGAGGACCCGCCAATCGGAATAATGCATTCGACGCGCCAATATTGACCATCGCTGTCCCAGCGTCCGCAGTGCCAGGCACAGCCTGCCACGGGCCATTTAGACTGCCGGCGGTTTGAAGATAAATTCCCGCCCCGACAGCGGCGACATTCCAAGTAATTGTTGTCTGGTTAGCCGATACAGGGCTGGTGGTCAGATTTCCAAGGTTGAGAAAACCCATGTACACCACCGGAAGCGTCGTAGAGGGACCTTGAAGGGTAAATGTACGGTTTCCGCCTTGATTTCCTCCCGCGTTTGCCGGGTAAACTCCACTGTCTCCCCAATAAGCATTATCAATTACAAATTGGTATTGCTCCGCAGTCCCAGGAGAATCGCTGACGGTGCCGGTGTAGAGATTGGTATCTGTCACGCTGTTTGTCAGCATCACTCCGCTGGCCCAGTTATTAAAAGTGCCCCAGACACTAACAAAATCCCCGATTGAGGGGTCGAAATACCCCAAGTTTTTTTCGATTCCCATATTGACTTGAAATATAGCCGGGACCAAGCCTACAGATGTTTGATTATTAAAATAGGCAGACACGACTTCGGTAGAGTTTGTGAAAGAGAAATTGCGGTCGCTGTTTTCCCAAATCCACGTACCGCCATGTGGAAGGATCACAAATGCGTACTGAAGCGACTGGTCAGTAAAACCAGGGATCGTGAAATTGCCAACATAAATATTTGTATTAGCACTGACCGTTAAAGGCGACGCATTTGTACTCCAATTATTGATTGCACCATCAACTACAACGGTGTCTCCATTCGCAGGGTTGAAATTTCCACGAGCCATTTGCACCGACATATTTAATTGGAAGGTCGCTTGAACTCTAACATACGTGTTCGTGCTCGTCTCGTTGCTGAAATAAACAGTGGGAAGATTTGTTGGCGCAGAAGGCACCACACACGAGAGCGTGGGGCCATAAGTAACACCCACGCCATAGTTCAATCCTGGAACGGCGTTGGTCACATTGATGTCAAATTCATGATATTCAGTACTCCCGGGGGCATCAATCGCGTCATCGTATGTACCAGAATAAAGATAGGGATTGGTTCCGGTAGGATTATTCGTCAACACGAATGTAGGAGGATTAACCCATCCAAAAGGCGATCCACCGAGCAATACAGTGTCGCCGTTGGTCGGACTGAATAATCCCACCGCCTGATAAACCGACATGTCGACAGTGTAGGTGATTTGGACTGCGGAGGCGACAATCATTGAGCACATCAATGATCCGAGCGCCGCGATGATTAAGTTTGTTCCCCGTGTTGTCATAAGCATTTTAATGATGATTGGAGCGCGTGTATTTGACTTATAATACCTCCAGGTATTGATTCTGCCTAGCTCCCAAAATGGGTAGTTTGGACGTATGGACGGCGTGCGAACATAAGCACATGCAGTGCAGTTGTCGGAGCACCCGCCCGAACTGATCCTCATTCAGAATCAGCGGCTACGTCAAAGTTGGAACGCCTCCAATCGGACTAGTACCAGAGTGGCGCGCACTTTCCGAAAGCCACATCTAATCGGCCAGCTATTATGGGCCAACGAAAGTTACCATTGTTGATTGGAATTGCCGTAATAGTTATATCAACGGAGCCATCCTCCACCGCCGCCGCCCCATGAGTTCATCGCTTTCCCAAGCTTGACGTTCCCAATTCCATGGATGTTGTTTTGAATCGGCGAGAACCTACCGGGAACATACGCGCTCAAGATTGGTGCAAAAAGATTGGCAATCTTCTGATGTCCAGCCACGGTCGGATGTCAGCCATCGTAAGTGTCGTAATTCATCCCATACGGACTCGATGAAATCCATCCGGTAGTGTCTATACAGCGCACGTTCTGATCGCCAGCGTTGTGGACCTGATTGATTGCGTTCGATATCTCGTTCGCATAGTATCCATAAACGGGGCGCAGCGCGAGGATGGTGGCACTCGGGAATTTCGCGCGAATATTCTGCAGGAAGGCGACGTAGTTTGTCTGGGATGTCGCGCTTGGAACGCCGAGTCCGCCGTCGTTAGTTCCCAAATTGATCACCACCACCCGCGGTATGTAGTTTGTGAATTTCCAGTTCACATTCGACATCGGGCTATTCGGCTCCTGCATAATAAAATATTGGTAACTCTGGCCGCGCAGCGGCGCCCCGGAATAAGACTAATGGTATCCGTCAACCAGGGTGATGCCCGAATACGCGATCTGCGTATGATTGCAGTCCAATTGCTCGCCGACCAGCCACGGATAAGCCTGTATTTCTTCATCTGGAGTTTTCGCACCGCAGGTAATTGAATCGCCTATAAACTCAATCAGCGGCTTGTTCAGAATCGCGGGTGCGAGGACGGTAGCGTCGGACGAGAGCGTCAATCCCTGAAATTGCAGTTTATTGCCTTCCCATGCCGCCACAACCGTTACCACGTGCGTCGCATTGGACAGCGATGACGATACATTGTTAGTGCCGGCCGCTCCCGTGTAATGATTATAGCCCATGCCGTCAATGTCCACCCAAAAATCAGCGGCTGTTGCCTCTCTGACTGCTACCGAGGTACCCGTGAAACGTAGCCGCAAGGTAGGCGCCGCCCCAGTAGCTGTGGTACGTCGAGCCGTTGGGCTTATTCCAACGCCCGACGTATGCAATGTTGGTATTATTCACTGCCACATCGACTTCGGCAAAGGCCGAGTAAGATGTCGCAAGAAGTAGGACTTGTACACACGATCGGAACGTTGTCATAGATGCAATTATTATTGCTACCATCGGTTCTGATAGCTCTCAACACGGGTAGATCTAGCCGGAGTCAGCGTAAGCACCGCAGCAACGTACGAAAAGCTCAATCTTCCTGGGCACCGCCTTGGCCGCCTTTAAGGGCGCTTTTAATCCTTCATGTGACCTACGCAGGTGGAACAAACTCAATACCCTATCAGCATCCATTTTTGATCATTACTCCCCGAACTGACTCTTTGGCCGACTGACGATTTGTTGGTAGCATAGCCAAATGAATCCAGGCACAGGCCACTGGCCACGCTGGTAATCTCGAAACACCCGGAACCTACCGACGTGATGTCCCACAACTGATTACTACTACTGCTACTGCTCTCTTGGCCAACCAATGAGCCGCTGGCAGTGTTCCCCAGTGTGTCCAGATACAACCCTCCACTGACGCATTGCAGCTTGTAGTACGAACCAGAGGCTGTGATTGTCCATCGCTGGGTCTGGTTGGTGGTGGTGGAAAGAGAATGCTGGAAAACACCGCTTCCATTCGTTATTATACCGTAGTTATCCAGGCAATTCACGGAAGTGCGGTTCACAAGCCGCCAAGTATATCCGGCCGGGGTGAACGCCGTGCCGGGATTCTTGTATGCGGCCCCCACTTCAGTCAGCGTCTTGTCTGAATTCCAAAGCGCGGCCGTGCCCAACCCTTGACTGCTGGGACTACTGGAACCTGTCGCCTGGCAATACCAGGAGTAACGCACCACATACGGTCGGCTCTCCAGCCCCGGCAACACAGCATTAATGAAGGCAACGCAATCGTCCACCCCAACGCTCGTAAAATTCGTCGTTGCCCAATCTATGTATGGCTCGTCAGTGTCGGCAAATTCGGTGATCCAAAGCGGCTTGCCATACATATTGTAAACTGTGTCAATATAGCTGAGAAAGGAACTTGCATTGGTGTCATAGTCATGGACAGCCACAGCGGGAATATTGTATCCATCAGATGCTGCTCCTGACATGAACTGTTGCATCCATGAGTCCGTGTCGTCGCCGCAGGCTGGAGAAATCACCGGAAGAACATTTGCCTCATGCATATAGCCGTATCCAGTCAACGCTTTGGACACGGTCAGATTGGCCTGGCCCCCATTGTCCGGCTCGTTAAAGGACAACACTTCATTGGCGCCATCGCTTTTATAGGTGTTAAGAAGTGTAGTAATAGTACTCTGGCTCTGGTTAGTGTAGGTCCAAAGCATCGGCACATACTCGACACCGGCAGGCAAGGCTGGAAAGTCTGCCTGCCAGTCGTAAGCCCACACCCCCCCTACCAGGGGGGCATTCATGATATCCGCCAGATAATATGCGGCTATGCCTTTTTTGAGTGAGATGTGTGCTGGCGCAGATTTGCTTATCAGTCGGAAGTAAGTGCTTCCAGCCGTTTGAATGATGCTGACACTTTTATTCGTTCCGTCATCGGAAATGGCAAGGCCGTTTGTTGACCAGTTCGTCGTGGTCAGATCCGAAATTTGTTCCAGCACAAAGTTCGTGATGGATGAAGGCCAAAAAATCACAAGATTGCTACCCGATAACGCAATGTTCAGCAACATGGAGGCGGTGGAGGCGGGTTTCGAAATTGTAAAATCGGAATAGTTGATGCCGTAATAACTAGTGTTGTTGATAGTAAACACAACGCCTGCGCCAGTAATGGTGCCGCCGAGGTTGCTTCCCGGTGTCGAGCCAAAAGTGATGCTTGAACTGCCTATCCCAGAGACCGTAACCCAGTTGGCCGCAGCAGGACTCAAACTCATCGTCTGGTGATACATATAGTCGTTTTCGGAGGGGCCGGGGCCAGTTATTGCATTTGCTGACGCATACCAATTCCCGCCATCCAGAACCAGAAAATAGGCGGTCTCGTTGGTCGAAGTGCCAGCACCACTTGCTATTTGGTCATAAATCCCAAACTGCAAGCTTCCCGTGAAAGCAATGTCCGTGAATCCTGAGAGTGAGTTCGACGCATCTGTGGTAAAAAATCCTTCATTTACTTCGGCCCCGCTCCCCATATAAACAGCTGATAGTCCGTTGATCGGTTGTGATGTTGCGGCATCCTCCAGCCCAGCATCATAGTATGTGCCGCTATAACCATAGACAGTAAAGTCCCCCGTGGGAGTCCACCCAACAGCAGCAAGGGTGCCCGCGTCGTTTGCAAAGGTTTCCTCATACAATGTTTGGCCGGAAACGATTGAACCCACTCCCAACACAAGTGTCATTATAGGAACTAGCTTTTCCATAGGGTATTTTCTTAATGACGAAGGCTAATTTTATTTTCCTTGCCGTAGTGTCTTCTGCTGCTCTATTGAAGCATTTCGACGACAGAAAATTGGAACATATGTTTGGGCCAAATTAACGCATGCCCGCTTCGCCGTCTAGCTCCCTAAATGGGTAGTTGAATTGTGTGGCTGCGAGCAAGTTAATCGCCCACGCACGCGCGAACCCGACGAATCATGCACGTTACATCTTTGATTGTTGCAAGTCGCCGCCACCGCACCGCCGCTGCTAAGCTGCTTCATCCTGTCAGTCGGAACGCAACCGGTAAAAGCAATCTGGATTGGCGTTGAGTGGCGTGGTCGTGAAAAATATTGTTCCTGAATTCTGAACGGTGCTCGTCACCGGCGTCCACGGCTGCAGAAAGTCGGACGACTCCAAGGACATCCCAACTCCACTCAATGGCCAAGTCAAAGTCAGATTAGTGCCTGTTAAACTCGTACCGAACACAACAGGAGAAGCCATTTGGCCGAACGCACTCGCAACTGGGAAAACATTACCGTTGCCGTCGAACCATGACCATTTCCAGTTTCCTGGATATTCCACTCCCCACCAGAACACCCCTGGAACCATTTTACCCGGCACACTCTTTACTACTTGCGCCAACGCTGCTACAAAACGCACCTGTCCGTTAGTGGTGCATGGAATGCCAACAACGTTGGTGGAAGGTGAGCTATTCCAGGGAAATGCCGTCTCTGCCACAAATACTGACCGATTGTAGCGTTTGGTTGCTTGGGTAAGACAATTGGACAGGCTGGCCAACGAGATGTTATAAATCGGATAATAGCTCTCGCCGATGATGTCGAACGGAACCTGTTGCTGAATGAGGTTGTCAAAAAACCACTGCGTGTTGCCCCAGCTTCCGCCTTGAGAAATGTGAATAATGATCTTTGGCATGTTTGTACCGGCG
>Ga0335073_10004491_pt1 | contig 19498 bp, 20 predicted proteins | sample Lox_Sample_22_FD_207093 | JGI IMG/M metagenome (GOLD analysis project Ga0335073, IMG submission 207093) | Soil microbial communities from Loxahatchee National Wildlife Refuge, Florida, United States - Lox_Sample_2.2 | ecosystem: Environmental > Terrestrial > Soil > Wetlands | place: USA...
GTTCATCGGCGACGAGGCCGCCCGCACCGAGCTGCTCGCCCACCTCGACGGCAAGCCGCTCGCCGAACCGCGGGTGCTGCGCTTCACCACCGGCCATCGCAACGAGGTTTGGAAGAAGAACGTCGTCGCGATCGGACTCTCGGCGGGCTTCCTCGAGCCGCTCGAGTCGACCGCGATCCATCTCATCCAGACCGGCATCTCGAAGCTCGCATTGCTGTTCCCGCGCAAGGACATGAGCGAGCCGGTGCGCGCTCTTTACAACCGGCAGGTGGCCTACGATTTCGAGCGCATCCGCGATTTCCTGGTGCTGCATTACCACGCGACCGCGCGCACCGACACGCCGTTCTGGAATCACTGCCGCACCATGGCGATTCCGGACGAGCTCGGCGAGTACCTGGCGCTGTTCGAGGACAGCGCCCGCATCAACCCGCGGCCCGATGAGCTCTTCACGCTCCCGAGCTGGGTGCAGGTGCTGCTCGGTCAGGGAGTGCGGCCCAAAGACTACCCCCCGATCATCGATACGCTCTCCGACGCCGAGCTGGCCAGGTTCCTGGCGCACGTCGAGGCGGTGATCCAGAGCGCGGTCGCCGTGATGCCCTCGCACCAGGCCTTCATCGACCGCCATTGCAAGGCGGCGCCGCCACAGGCGGCCAGCGCGGCCTGAAGGCCGCGCGACCTTGCTGGGCACGGCGTCGGCGTGAGCGCGCATCGCACCTGGAGTCTCTCGTGGGCCGCGCGCCGGGCGCCGCTGGCGGCGCTGCTGCTGACGCCGGCCGCCGGTGCCCTGGCGGCGACCGATGCGGCGTGCCGGAGCTTTACCGCGCACCACGACGGCTATCTGATCTCCACCGCGTTCACGATCGATGCCGAGCGGCACGCGGTGATCTCCCCGCCGCAATGCGCCGGCGCGCTCTTGTGGATCCGGCCGCTGCGGCTCAATGCCGATGAGTACCTGATCCTGCAGAAATGCACGACCGCCGACTGCTCCCGGGCGCAGGTCGTGCGCGCCTGGAACAACCAGGGCACCATGGGACCGTATCCGGTGCTGTCGAGCAAAATCCCCATCGAGAGCGGGCTGCGGTATCTGCTGTGGATGCAGAGCGTGCCCTTACCGGGGGCACGGACCTTCAGGCAGATCGAGCGGGAAGGGCAGCCGCTCGTCTTCGCACCCATCGGCGCGACGCTGCAGCTCGAGTTCGCGCAGCAGGCGCTCGCCGCCGCCCGCGAGCGCGGTCCGACGCCGGTGCAGAGCGCCGTGCAAAAGAGCTCGGCCTACGTCGCCACGTTCCGTGGCGGCTCGAGCGTGTGGATGCGGGCGCTGCGCGCCGCCGCCGGCGCGGGTACTCCTTAAGCGGCCCGCACGGATGCGCCTGGTGGCCCGCCGCATCGGTTTGTTGAGCTCGCTCCTCGCCTGTTTCGGCCCCGGTGCGCGCGGCGCCGCCACCGAGCCCGCCGTGCCCGCGGCGGCCGAGTTCGCCGGTCTTGCCTACTACGCCCGAGCCAACCGCGCCCTGCCGCCGCCCGCCGCCGGCGAGCGCCGCGTGGTGTTCATGGGCGACTCGATCACCCAGTCCTGGGGCGACGTCGAGCGCGATTATTTCGTGCGCCGCGACCGCATCAATCGCGGCATCAGCGGGCAGGCCACGGCGCAGATGCTGCTGCGCTTCCGTCAGGACGTGATCGCACTCCGCCCCGCGGCGGTGCACATCCTCGCGGGCACCAACGATCTTGCGGGCAACGTGGGTCCCATGGACCTCGAGGCCATCGAGAGCAACCTCGCCTCGATGGCCGAGCTGGCGCGCGCCAACGGCATCGCGGTGGTGCTCGGCTCCGTGCTGCCGGCGCGAGACTTTCCGTGGCGCCCCGGGCTCGAGCCGGGTCCGAAGATCCTCGCGCTGAACGATTGGCTGCTGGCGTACGCGCGCCAGCACGACTGCGTGTACGTCGACTACTGGTCGGCCATGACCGACGGGGCCCTCGGGATGCGACCGGCGCTGGCGCTCGACGGCGTGCACCCCACCGCCGAGGGCTACCGCCTCATGCTGCCGCTCGCCGAAGCGGGCATCGCGGCCGCGTTGCGCCAGGGAATTGAACGGAGGTAATGCACTTGAATTCCATTCGCTCGATGGCCGCCGGTGTGATGGTGCTCTGCCTGCTGACCGCACCCGCACTCGCGGCCGAAAGCATCGTCATCGACGCCGCCGCCGCCGGCAAACCCTTCCCGCACTTCTGGGAGCGCATGTTCGGCTCCGGGCGCGCGGTGCTCAGTCTGCGCGACAGCTACCGGCAGGACCTGCGCGCGGTGCGTGCCGTCACTGCCTTCTCCTACGTGCGCTTCCACGCCATCCTGCACGACGAGGTGGGGCTCTACAGCGAGGACAAGGCGGGTAAAGCGGTCTACAACTTCTCCTACATCGATCAGATCTACGACGGCCTGCTCGCCAACGGCGTGCGACCGTTCGTCGAGCTCGGCTTCATGCCCGGCGCGCTCGCGAGCACTGAGGAGCATCAGAGCTTCTGGTACAAGCCGTTCTCCTCGCCGCCGAAGGACTACGGGCGCTGGGATGCGCTGATGACCGCCTTCGCCCGCCACCTCATCGAGCGCTACGGGATCGAGGAAGTGAGCCGCTGGTATTTCGAGGTGTGGAACGAGCCGAACCTCGATTTCTGGGCGGGTAAGCCTTCGCAGGCGACCTACTTCACGCTCTACGATCACACCGCCCGTGCGCTCAAGGCCGTGGACACCCGGCTGCGCGTCGGCGGACCGGCGACCGCGCAGGTGGCCTGGGTGGGCGATTTCATCCGTCACTGCACCGAGGCGCACGTGCCGGTCGACTTCGTCTCGACCCATGTGTACGGCGATGACACCGCGCAGGACGTGTTCGGCACCAGCGAAACCATCCCCCGCAACCGCATGGTGTGCCGCGGCGTGCAGAAGGCGCACGGGGAGATCGTCGCCTCGCCGCAGCCCACGCTGCCGCTCATCTTCAGCGAGTTCAACGCGAGCTGGGGCAACCACCCCGAGGTCACCGATGCGCCCTACATGGGACCGTACATGGCCGAGACCATTCGCGCCTGTGACGGGCTCCTCCAGGACATGTCGTACTGGACCTTCTCGGACGTCTTCGAGGAGCAGGGGGTGGTGAGGCAGCCCTTCCACGGCGGCTTCGGCCTGCTGGCCGCCGGGAGCATCCCCAAGCCCGCGTTCAACGCCTTCGCGCTGCTGCACCAGCTCGGCGAGGAGCGGCTGCCGCTCGCAGCGCCGGCAACGCTGCTGACCCGGCGCAGGGACGGCGCCCTGGTGCTGGCGGTGTGGAACTACGCCGAGCCCGGCGCTACCGTGAGTCCGCGCCGGGTGACGCTCAGCTTCGCGCACGCCGGCGTGCGCAGCGTGCAGGTGCAGACGATGGACGACACGCACGGCAACGTGCTCCCGGCCTACGAGCGGATGGGCTCGCCCCGCGACCCGACCCAGGCCGAGCTTGCCGCGCTGCGCCAGGCGGCGGCGCTCGCGCCGCCGGTGCGCGCGAGGCTGGTGGCCGGAGCGCTCACCCTCGAGATCGCCTCCGACGGGCTCACGGTGGTGACGGCCGTGCCCGGCAAAGCGGCGGCATCTGCCGGCAAGTAACAATGTGCAACGCGCGGCGGCGGACGGGAGTTTGTTTGACAGCCCTTTGGAGCGCTGCCTAGACTCCTGAAATCGTTTACTTCCGCGTCGACGTGCGCCCGCGGGCGCACCCGATGCGGCGAGGAGGAACCGAGGCGTGGTGACGATCCGGGACGTCGCGAAGAAAGCGAGGGTCTCGATCGCCACGGTGTCCCGCGCGCTCAACAACACCGGTACGGTGCGTCCGGAGATCTGCGAGCGGGTGCTCGATGCGGCGCGCAAGCTGCGCTACACGCCCCACGGCGGGGCGCGCAGCCTCATCGTCGGCCGCACCCACACCATCGGGCTGCTGCTGCCGGATCTGCACGGGGAGTACTTCTCCGAGCTCATCCGCGGTGTCGACCGCGCCGCCCGCGGCCGCGGCCTGCACCTGCTCGTCTCGAGCTCGCACGGCTCCTCGAGCGAGGCGAGCAGCGCGGTGCGCGCCCTGAACGGGCGCATCGACGGGCTGCTGGCGATGGTTCCGGGCGAGGACGCCGGCATCCTGCAGGCGGCCGTGCCGCAGGCGCTGCCGACGGTGCTGCTCAACAGCCGCAACATGAACACCGAGTATCCGACGCTGCTGGTGGACGACTTCGGCGGCGCGCGCGCCATGGTGCGTCACCTGCTCGAGCGCGGCTACCGTCGCATCGTGCACCTGCGCGGGGCCGCGGGGAATTTCCAGGCCGAGGAGCGCATGCGCGGCTACCGCGCGGCGCTGCGCGGCAGCGGCGCCGCGGGCCCGGTCGTGATGCAGGGCGATTTCACCGAGGAGAGCGGCTACCGCGCCGGCAAGCTCCTGGCGGGGCAGGCCGAGCGCCCCGACGCCGTATTTGCCGCGAACGACATGATGGCGGTGGGGTGTCTGCTCGCCCTGCGCGAGGCGGGGCTGCGGGTGCCGGAGCACGTGGCGCTCGCAGGCTTCGATGACATTCCGCTCGCACGCTTCCTCACCCCCTCGCTCACCACGGCGCGCGCCGACATCGCGACGCTCGGGCTGCGGGCGCTCGAGCGGCTCGCCGATCTCATCGACGCCAAGAATCCGCACGTGCGGCACGCGCCCGAGCGGCTGGCGGTCACCATCGTGGTGCGCGCCTCCTGCGCGCGCGCACCGCTCACGGAGGCGCGTTGAGGCGGCCCGCTGCGCGTGCCGCGTGGCTCACCGGTGCGCTCCTCGGGCTGCTCGCCCCGCTCGCCGCGCACGGCGCCGGCGCGCCGGTCGCGCCGGCGCTCGATCCTTTCTTCGACGACCTCGAGAAGCGCACCTTTGCCTTCTTCTGGGACAGCGCGAATCCCGGCAACGGGCTCGTGCCGGACCGCGCTCCCGGGCCTTCGGCATCGAGCATCGCCGCGGTCGGGTTCGCGCTCACCGCGTATCCCATCGGTGTCGAGCGGGGTTACGTGACCCGCGAGGCGGCGCGCGCGCGTACGCTCGCCACGCTGCGCTTCTTTGCCCACGCGACCAACCAGCATGGCTTCTTCTATCACTTCATCGATATGCAGGACGGGCGGCGGCGCGAGCGTTCGGAGATCTCGACAGTGGATACGGCGCTGCTGCTCGCGGGCATGCTGGTGTGCGGTTCGTACTTCGATCGCGCCGATCCCGAGGAGGTTGAGATTCGCAAGCGCGCCGACGCGATCTATCGGCGGGTCGACTGGAAGTGGGCCGAGCCCCGTACCTCGGGGGTGGTCATGGGCTGGAGGCCCGAGAGCGGATTCCTGCGCGCCGACTGGGTCGGATACAACGAGGGCATGCTTATCTACGTTCTCGCGCTGGGCTCTCCGAGTCATCCGGCGCGCGCCGACGCCTGGAAGGTGTGGACGAGCGGCTACGGCAAGGATTGGGGCACGGTTTTCGGACAAACGCACCTGTCCTTCGCGCCGCTCTTCGGGCACCAATACTCGCATGTGTGGATCGACTTCCGTGGCATCCGGGACGCCTACATGCGCGCCCGCGGCTTCGATTACTTCGAGAACAGTCGCCGCGCCACCTTCGCCCAGCAGCGTTACGCAATCGAGAATCCCGGGCACTGGCAGGGGTATGGCGAAAACCTCTGGGGACTCACGGCCTGCGAGGGTCCCGGCAAGTCTGCGCAGGCGAGCGACGGCAAGCCGCGCCGCTTCTACGGCTACGCCGCCCGGGGCGTCGGCGTCGACTACACGCTCGATGATGGCACCATCGCGCCGACCGCGGCCATCAGCTCGCTGCCGTTCGCCCCCGAGATCGTCATCCCCGTGACCCTCGAGATGCGGCGGCGCCTCGGTGACGCCCTCTACTCGACCTACGGCTTTCGCGACGCCTTCAATCTCAGCGTGCGCGGCAGTGCGCCGGCTTCCGCCGCGGCGGGCTGGTTCGATGAGCACTATCTCGGCATCGACCAGGGACCGATTCTTGCCATGCTCGAGAACTACCGCAGCGACCTCGTCTGGCGCATCATGCGGAATAATGAGTACATCCGGCGGGGTCTTAAGCGCGCCGGCTTCCAGGGCGGCTGGCTGCAAAGTCATCGTTAGGATCGCGACGCTGCTGCTCTGTGCGTGCACGGCGGGCTGCGACTCGCCGTCCGCATCACACCGGACGGTCACGGTGTGGGCGATGGGCCGCGAAGGCGAGGTCATCGCGACACTCCTGCCGCAGTTCGAGCGGCTGCACCCCGATATCGAGGTGCGCGTGCAGCAGCTGCCGTGGAGCGCCGCGCACCAGAAGCTCCTGACGGCGTTCGCGGGCGAGGCGACGCCGGACCTGTGCCAGCTCGGCAACTCCTGGATTCCGGAGTTCGCCGCGCTCGAGGCGCTGGAACCACTCGAGACTTCCGTGGCGGGCTCGAGCGTGGTCCGGAGCGCGGACTATTTTCCGGGAATCTGGCAGACCAACGTGGTCGAGGGACGCTTGTACGGCGTACCGTGGTATGTCGATACGCGCCTGCTCTTCTACCGGCGCGATCTGCTCGCGCAAGCGGGCTTCCCGAGCCCGCCGCGCACCTGGAGCGAGTGGCGGCAGATGCTCGCGGCGATCAAGGCGCGCGTCGGACCCGATCGCTACAGCGTGCTGCTGCCGCTCAACGAGTTCGAGCCGCTGCTGGTGCTGGCGCTGCAGCAGCCCGAGCCGCTGCTCAGGGACGGCGGGCGCTTCGGCAATTTCGAGACTCCCGGGTTTCGTCGGGCACTCGAATTCTACAGGGAAGCGTTTACCAACGGCTGGGCGCCGCCGGTCGAGAATACGCAGGTCCCCAACGCCTGGGAGGAGCTCGGGCGCGGCTACTACTCCTTTTATATCTCCGGCCCCTGGAGCATCGGCGAGTTCAAGCGCCGCCTCCCGCCCGAGGAGCAGGGCAGCTGGATGACGGCGCCGATGCCGGGGCCCGAGGGACCCGGCGCCTCGCTCGCCGGCGGCTCGAGCCTCGTGATCTTCCGCCGCTCGCAGCACAAGCCCGAAGCCTGGCTGCTGCTCGAGTTCCTGTCCTCTCCCGCCGTGCAGCGACGCTTCTACGACCTGACCGGCGACCTGCCGCCGCGGCGCAGCACCTGGGAGGCTCCCGAGCTCGCCGACGACGTCTACACCCGCGCCTTCCGCGAGCAGCTCGAGCGGGTCAAGCCGGCGCCGCGGGTGCCGCAGCTCGAGCGCATCGTCACCGAGATGCGCCTCATGGCGGCGCGCGTGGTGCACGGCGATCTGAGCATCGATGAGGGGACACGGGAACTCGACCGCACCGTCGATGCGGTGCTCGCCAAGCGCCGCTGGATGCTGGCACGCGAGGCCGGCCGGTGAGGGCGGGGCTGGCGGGCTGGGTGTTCGCCGCGCCGGCGCTGCTCGTCATCGGCGCGTTCTTCTTCGTGCCGGTGCTGGGCGCCTTCGCGGTGAGCCTCACCGATTTCGATCTGTATGCGCTCGCGGATCTGCGCAACCTGCGCTTCGTCGGTCTCGACAACTACCGCGAGCTGCTCAGGTCCGGCGACTTCTGGAGCGCGCTCGGCAACACCTGCTATTTCGTCGCCGCCGGGGTGCCGCTGTCGATCGGCGCCTCGCTCGCGACGGCGCTGCTGGTCAATTCGCGTCTCACGTTGCTGCCGGCTTTCTTCCGCACCGTGTTCTTCGCACCGGTGGTGGCGACGCTGGTGGCGGTGGCGCTGGTGTGGCGTTACCTGCTGCACACGCGCTACGGGCTCATCAACTGGGGGCTCGGCGGGCTCGGCCTGCGCCCGATCGACTGGCTCGGCAACCCGCACTGGGCGATGCCGGCGATCATCCTGTTCGCCGTGTGGAAGAACTTCGGCTACAACATGATCATCTTCGTCGCGGCGCTGCAGAGCATCCCGGAGGATCTCTATGAGGCGGCGCACCTCGACGGCGCGAATGGCTGGCAGGAGTTCAGCCGTGTGACGCTGCCGCTGCTGCGGCCCACGATGATGCTGGTCGGCGTGCTCACCGTCGCCGGCTACTTCCAGCTGTTCGCCGAGCCCTACGTGATGACCGAGGGGGGGCCGCTGCAGAGCACCATGAGCGTGCTCTATCTCATGTACGAACAGGGCTTCAAGTGGTGGAACCTCGGCTCCGCCTCGGCGATCGCGTTCCTGCTCTTCCTCATCGTGCTCGCCGTCACGGCGCTCGAGCTGCACTTCTCGCGGCGCCGGGAGAGCGCATGAGTCCGCGCCTCGCACGTACGCTGGTGCACCTGGCGCTCGGGGCGCTCACGCTCGTGACGCTGCTGCCGCTCCTGTGGATGTTGTCGGTGTCGTTCATGCCCCGGGGGGAGGCGAGCGCATTCCCGCCGCCGCTGCTGCCGCATCACGCCACCGTGGCCAACTACCGGCTGTTGTTCAGCTCCGACGGCGGCGGACGCTATCTCGCCAACAGCCTGTATCTGGCGGGCATCACGACGCTGTGCTCGCTCGTGTGCAACTCGCTGGCCGGCTTCGCCTTCGCCAAGCTGCGCTTTGCCGGCCGCGAGGCGCTGCTGCGCACGCTGCTCGCAGCGCTCGTCATCCCGAGCCAGGTGGCGATGATGCCGCTGTTCCTCATGATGAAGTGGCTCGGGCTCGTCAACAGCTACGCCGGGGTGGTGCTGCCGGCGGCGGCGGGGATCTTCGGCGTGTTCCTGGTGCGCCAGTACGCGCTCTCGATCCCGGACGAGCTGCTCGAGGCGGCGCGCATCGATGGGGCGGGGGAGCTGCGCATCTTCGTGCGCATCGTGCTGCCGGTGCTGCGCCCGATCCTGGTGACGCTCGCGGTGCTCACCTTCCTCGGCAGCTGGAACGACTTCCTCTGGCCGCTCATCGTACTGACCGATCAGAGCATGTACACGCTGCCGGTGGCGCTCGCGACGCTGTCGCGCGAGCACGCCCAGGACAACGAGCTCATGATGGCGGGCGCGGTGCTGACGGTGCTGCCGGTGCTGGTGCTGTTCCTCGCGCTGCAGCGCTACTACATCCGCGGCATCCTGATGGGAAGCCTCAAGGGCTGATCAGCCCTCGATCGAGCCGCCGCCGCTGGCGATCACCGCGGCGTAGAACTCGGCGCTCGCCTTGGGCGTACGGCGCTGGGTGCCGAAGTCGACGTGCACGATGCCGAAGCGCTTGCTGTAGCCGAGCACCCACTCGAGGTTATCGAGCAGCGACCAGACGAAGTAGCCGCGCACGTCGACGCCGCTCTCGAGCGCGGCGCGCACCGCACGCAGGTGGCTGCGCAGGTACTCGACGCGCAGCGGGTCCTCGAGACGTGCGCCGGCGACGCTCGGCGGATCCGCGAAGGCGGCGCCGTTCTCGGTCACGTAGAGCGGCACGGGGCCGTAGCGCTCGCGTACCCAGCGCAGGGTGTCGGTGAGCCCGCGCGGGTAAACCTCCCAGCCCATCTCGGTATAGGTGGCGCCCTCCTGGCGCACCGCGGCCGCCTTGAGCGGCCACGCCGTGGCGTCGTAGCGGGTGACGCTGCGCGTGTAGTAGTTGACGCCGAGGAAGTCGATCGGCTGGCCAATCAGCCGCAGGTCCGCTTCCGGCCAGCTCGGCCACGCCTCGCCGAACACCGCGGCGAGCTCTTCGGGGTAGCGGCCGAGGAATACCGGATCGAGATACTGGCGGTTCATGTAGGCGTTGGCGCGCTCGGTGGCGGCGAGGTCCTCGGGGCGGCCGGAGGCGGGATGCTTCGGCTCGATGTTCACCACCAGACCGATGTCGTGTTTGCCCTCGGCGCGGTAGGCCTGCACCGCCATGCCGTGCGCGCGCAGCAGGTTGTGGGAGACGACCGGCGCCTCGGCGAGGCTCTTGTGCCCGGGCGCCAGTGCGCCGTGCAGGTAACCGCCGTCGGCGACCACCCAGGGCTCGTTCACGGTGGCCCACAGCTTCACCCGATCGTCGAGCTTCGCGAACATGACGCGCGCGTACTCGGCAAACCAGTCGGCCGAGTCGCGGCTCACCCAGCCGCCGCGGCTCTCGAGCGCCGCCGGCAGGTCCCAGTGATAGAGCGTGACCACGGGCTCGATGCCGTGGCGCAGCAGCTCGTCCGTCAGGCGGTCGTAGAAGCCGAGCCCGGCGGGATTGACCGCGCCGGTGCCGGCGGGCAACACCCGGCTCCAGGCGATGCTGAAGCGGTAGGCCTTCAGTCCGAGCTGCGCCATGAGCGCCACGTCTTCCCGGTAGCGCCGGTAGTGATCGCAGGCGACGTCCCCGGTGTCGCCGTTCCTGACGAGCCCCGGAGTGTGCACGAAGCGCTCCCAGATGCTCGGCGCCGCCCCATCGGCGAGCGGCGAGCCCTCGATCTGGTATGCCGAGGTCGCGCAACCCCAGAGGAACGTTTGCGGAAACGAGATGGCACACCCCCCGATGGCTGGTCCGAGAGAATACCCGGATGTAAAGCCGAAGAAAACGTTTACCTGCGCCGGCGGCGCGGCCCTCACCCCGCGGTCCGGGCACGCGCGGCGCCGGGTATGATGGGGCGGGGACATGGGGCCCCGGCGATATGACAAGGCTCTGTGGTGGCAGCCGTAGCGCTGGATAACGTGGTCAAGGCCTTCGAGGGCGGCCGGGTTGCGGTCGCGGGCGCGACCTTCGAGGTGGCCGACGGGGAGCTCGTCGTGCTGCTCGGTCCCTCCGGCTGCGGCAAGTCGACGCTGTTGCGGATCATCGCGGGGCTCGAGACGCCGACTGCGGGCACGGTGCGCATCGGCGAGCGCATCGTCAACGACCTCGCCCCCAAGGATCGCGACATCGCCATGGTGTTCCAGAGCTACGCGCTCTATCCGCACATGACGGTGGAGCAGAATCTCGGATTCAGTCTCGAGCTGCGCGGCGCGGGGCGTGCCGAGCGCGCCGCGCGGGTGCGCAAGGTGGCCGAGCTGCTCGGACTCGAGGGCCTGCTCGGGCGGTTGCCGCGCCAGCTCTCCGGCGGGCAGCGCCAGCGCGTGGCGCTCGGACGCGCGCTGGTGCGCGAGCCGCAGGTATTCCTCTTCGACGAGCCCCTCTCCAATCTCGACGCGCGGCTGCGGCTCGCGATGCGCACCGAGATCGCGCGGCTGCACCGCTGGCTGCGCACCACGATGATCTACGTGACCCACGACCAGGTCGAGGCGATGACCCTGGCGCAGCGCATCGTGGTGTTGAACGGGGGCGAGATCCAGCAGATCGACACGCCGATGCGCGTGTACGAGCGGCCGGCGAATCTGTTCGTGGCGGGCTTCGTCGGCAGCCCGGCCATGAACTTCATGCGCGGCCGCTGGCTGGCGCAGGCCGGACCCGGCCTCGATCTCGGCTTCATGCGGGTGGCGCTCGATGGCGCGCACGGGGAGCGGTTCGCGTTGCCCGAGGGAGCCGAGGTGGTCGCGGGCCTGCGCCCCGAGGATCTGCATCTCGCGCCGGCGCAAGCGCCGGCCGCCGGCGAGATGCGCCTCCACGCGCAGCTCGAGCTCATCGAGCCCGTCGGCAACGAGACTTTCCTCACGGCGCGCGCCGGGAACGCCGAGCTGGTACTGCGCACGCCGCCGCAGGCGCTGCCGCAGATCGGCGAGCCGGTGGCGCTGAGCTTCGCACCGCAGCGGCTGCACCTCTTCGATGCCGCAACCGGCCGGCGGCTCTAGCGGCTGCGGGCGATGTGTCCGGCGACGAGCAGCACGAGGAGCATCATCGAGACGAGATGCACGCGCCGCAACGGTCCGCGCTGCGGCGCGGCGCTCCCGCGCAGCGCAAGCCCGAGAGCGGCCTGAGCGATCATCAGCACGAAGGCCGCGGTCGCGATCCACAGCGAGGTCCGATCGAACCGCTGGATCGGCAGCGATGCCATCGGCAGCCAGGCGTGCAACAGCGTTGCCGCCGGCAGCAGCAGTCCGATGACATAGTGCGGCGCCAGGCTCGCACCCTTCAGGGCGCGCACCCCATAGGGCACGCAGATGCCCACGGCGAGCAGCAACGCGGCCGCCCAGCCGGAGTATGCGGTCTCGAGGAACAGTATCACCGCCCCGAGGGCGCCGTGACGCTGATGTAGCCGGTGAGGATGACGACGCGCCGCGCGCGCACCACCTGCTCCCCGGTGATAGTGCCGGCGACCTGGACGATGCCGCCGGGCCCGAGGTCGGCGGCGCCGCCCATGACGAAGCGAGTCTCGGGAGTCACCTCGACGGTGAGACGGCCGTCGGTCGCGCGGTAGGTGGTCTCATCCACGCGCGCGAGCACCGCGGCGGGATAGCGTCCCGGCCGGGTGGCGGGCGCGAGTTGCACCACGGCCTGCACGCTCGCGCCCGGCCGCGCCGGCTGCGAGGCCGCGACCGCCGCCATGCCGGAGCGCATGCCCTGGGCGCGGCGGGTCACGTCGTACCCCACGGCCAGGATGACCGCGGCGACCGCGATGGAGGCGAGCAGCGGCAGGGCCCGGTGGTGCATGGCGCCCGAGTCTGCACCCCGTACCAAGGTACGGAGTCAAGTCACCGCCTTGCGGCTCACCGGGCACACCGGCTTGCCGTGTCCCTCCAGGGTTGCGACCAGTGCCGCCATGTCGGTGCGCATCTTCTGCAGCGTGCGCAGCTTCTCATCGAGCAGCGTCAGGCGGCGGCCGGCGGCCGCGAGCAGCCGTGTCTGTGCCCGCGGCTTGAGGCGCCCGGCCCGCTCGGGGGCGGCGAGCACCCGGTGCAGGTCGAGGACGTCCTTCACTTCGCGCAGCGTGAAGCCGATCTGCTGGCAGGAGCGGATCAGGCGCACCTGCTCGAGGTCGCGTTGCTCGTACTGCCGGTAGCCCGAGCGCGTGCGCGCCGGCCGGGGCAGCAGGCCTTCGCGCTCGTAGAAGCGCAGCGTCTCGACGCTGACGCCGACGCGGCGGGCGAGCTCACCGCTGCGCATGGCGCGCTCCTGCCATCGCCCGCGCGCCAGCGCAACTAGGCACAACTACGAATAGGTTGCATGGCGGCAACGTGGTCTCCTTGCGCGCGGGCCGGGATCCGAAGGCCCCGTTGCGCCCGGCGGGCGCGCCACGAGGGATGGATGCATGAGTCTCACCGAGACCTATAACGACCGGGTCGTGCGACAGTTTGCCATCATGACGGTGGTCTGGGGCATCGTCGGCATGGCGGTCGGGGTGCTGATCGCGGCGCAGCTGTACTGGCCGGCGCTCAATTTCGACATCCCCTGGCTCACCTACAGCCGCCTGCGTCCGCTGCACACCAACGCGGTGATCTTCGCCTTCGGCGGCAGCGCACTGTTCGCCACTTCGTACTATTGCGTGCAGCGCACCTGTCACGTGCGGCTCTTCAGCGACCGGCTCGCCGCCTTCACCTTCTGGGGGTGGCAGGCGGTCATCGTCGCCGCCGCCATCACCTTGCCGCTCGGCATCACCCAGGGCAAGGAATACGCCGAGCTCGAGTGGCCGATCGATGTCCTCATCACCATCGTATGGGTCGCATACGCGGTGGTGTTCTTCGCCACGATCGCCAGGCGGCGCGTGCAGCACATCTACGTCGCCAACTGGTTCTACGCGTCCTTCATCATCACCATCGCCGTACTGCACGTCTTCAACAATCTCGCGATCCCGGTGAGCTTCACGAAGTCGTACGTGATCTACGCCGGCTCGATCGACGCCATGATGCAGTGGTGGTACGGACACAATGCGGTGGGATTTTTCCTGACCGCGGGCTTCCTCGGCATGATGTACTACTTCGTGCCCAAGCAGGCGCAGCGCCCCATCTACTCCTACCGGCTGTCGGTCGTGCACTTCTGGGCGCTCATCTCCGTCTACATCTGGGCGGGACCGCACCACCTGCACTACACCTCGCTCCCCGACTGGGTGCAGTCGATCGGCATGGTGTTCTCGCTGCTGCTGCTCGCGCCCTCCTGGGGCGGAATGATCAACGGCATCATGACGCTCTCGGGCGCGTGGGACAAACTGCGCACCGACCCGATCCTCAAGTTCATGATCGTGTCGCTGTCCTTCTACGGCATGTCGACCTTCGAAGGCCCGATGATGTCGATCAAGACCGTGAACGCGCTCTCGCACTACACCGACTGGGTGATCGGCCACGTGCACTCGGGCGCTCTCGGCTGGGTGGCGATGATGACCATCGGCACCATGTACTACCTGATTCCGCGCCTCTTCAATCGCCAGCAGATGTACAGCGTCAAGCTCATCGACGTGCATTTCTGGACTTCGACGATCGGCGTGGTGCTGTACATCACCGCGATGTGGATCGCGGGGGTGATGCAGGGCCTGATGTGGCGCGCGGTCAATGACGACGGCACGCTCACCTACAGCTTCATCGAGAGCGTCAAGGCCACCTATCCCTTCTACCTGGTGCGCCTGCTGGGCGGGGCGCTGTTCTTCAGCGGCATGTGGATCATGGCCTACAACGTCTGGATGACCATTCGCGGCGTGACCCCGGTCGCGGTGCCGGTGCCGCCGCCGGCGCCGCAGCACGCACCCGCGCCGCTGCCGGCCGCGGCGGCGGCGGGAGTAGCGCCATGAGACATGACGTCATCGAGCGCAAGCTCGGGCTGCTGATCGTGCTCATCGTGCTGGTGATCAGCGTCGGCGGCTTCGTCGAGGTCATACCGCTCGCCACCAGCGCGGCGGCCAGGCAGGGCGCGGTGCACATCACCCCGCGCACGCCGCTCGAGCAGGCGGGCTTCGACATCTACGAGCGCGAGGGCTGCTACCTGTGCCACTCGCAGCAGATCCGCCCGTTCCGCAGCGAGACCGAGCGCTACGGGCCGTATTCGCTCGCCGCCGAGTCGCAGTACGACCATCCGTTCCAGTGGGGCTCCAAGCGCACCGGCCCCGATCTCGCGCGGGTCGGCGGCCGCTACAGCGACGAGTGGCACCGCATGCATCTGCACAACCCGCGCGACGTGGTGCCCGAATCCAACATGCCGGGTTTCCCGTGGCTCGCCGAGACGAAGATCGACGGCCCGCTGCTCGAGCGCAAGCTGCGCGTGCTGCGCTTCCTCGGCACGCCCTATACCGATGCCGAGATCGCGGGGGCGCCGGCGGCGGTCGCCGACAAGACCGAGCTCGATGCCCTCATCGCCTATCTGCAATCGCTCGGCCTGGCGCGGCCGCGCGGCTGAGGAGGAGCCGCTATGCACGTGGATTGGGAAGCTGTGAGCAGTGCCGTGACGGTGGTGTGGTTTCTCGCCTTCGTCGCGCTGTGCCTGTGGGCCTGGAGCGGACGGCGAGCTAAGGACTTCGACGCCGCCGCGCGGCTGCCGTTCGATGAGGAGGAGCGCTGATGTCGCCGCTGACGACCGCGATCGTCGGGATCATGACCATCCTCAACGTGCTCGCCTGCGGCTGGCTCATCTGGTGGACCGCGCGGCGCGAGCCCGGCGAGGTGGCCGAGGGTGACGTCAAGGACCACGTCTGGGACGGCGATCTGCGCGAGCGCAACAATCCCATGCCGCGCTGGTGGCTGATCCTGTTCTTTCTCACCATCGTATTCGCGTTCGGCTATCTGCTGCTCTATCCGGGGGTCATCCGCGGCACGCTCGGCTGGACCGAGGACCGCCAGTACCAGGACGAGATGCGCCGTGCCCAGGCGCAGTACGCGCCCGTCTACGCCGCGTTCGCCGGACGCAGCATCGCCGATCTCGCCCGCGATCCGAAGGCGCTCGCGCTCGGGCGCAGCCTGTTCGCCAACACCTGCATCAACTGCCACGGCTCGGATGCCCGCGGCGCGCCGGGCTTTCCGGACCTCACCGACAACGACTGGCTCTATGGCGGGACGCCCGATGACATCGTCAAGTCGATCACCTACGGCCGCGAGGGCGTGATGCCGGCGCTCGGACCGGCGCTCGGCGAGCAGGGGGTGGAGGAGGTCATCGCCTACGTGCGCAGCCTGAGCGGCCACCCGGAACCGGCCGCGCAGGTGGCCGCGGGTCAGGCGCGCTTCGCGATCTGCGCCGCCTGCCACGGGCCGGACGGCAAGGGCAATCCCGCCATCGGCTCGAAGAACCTGACGGACGACATCTGGCTGTACGGCGGCTCGGAGGCGACGCTGCGCAAGACGCTGATGGAAGGCCGCCACGGCCACATGCCCGCTCATCAGTGGCTGGGGGAAGACAAGATCCGTCTGCTGGCGGCTTACGTCTACAGCCTGTCGCAGCCGACGCAGCCGCAGCCGCAGCCGCCGCAATGAGCGTGCATGGCTACGCGCGCTTCGCCTGAGCCTGCGCGGCGCCTGCGCGGCGTCGACTTCGCGCTCGTGCTCTGGCCGTCCTTCCTCGCGGCGTGCGCGGCGAGCCTGCTGTTCTTTGCCGCCGTCGATCCGGCGATGCTGCGCGATGCCGGGCCGCACCTGTTCGCGGGTCTCGACCGCGAGGCCGGTTACGCGCTCGGATTCCTGTTCTTCTGGGCGGTCGGTGCGCTCGCGAGTACCGTGAGCATCTACCTGATCCGCACCGAGCGCAGCGCCGGACGCGCCGATCCGCCGGGGGACGCGTGAGCGTCGCGCGGCTGAAGTCCGTGCCGGCGCCGGATGCGGGCGATGGCGCCTTCTATGCGGCGGCGGAGAAGATCTATCCGCGCGAGATCAGCGGACGCTTCTCGCGCCTGCGCCGGGCGGCCGTCATCGTGCTGCTCGGACTCTTCTATGGGGTCGCCTGGCTCGAGTGGGACGGTCACCAGGCGATACTCTTCGACCTGCCGGCGCGCAAGTTCCACCTGTTCGCGCTGACGCTGTGGCCGCAGGACTTCCTGTATCTGGCACTGCTGCTCATCATCGCCGCGCTGTCGCTCTTTTTCTTCACGGCGCTCGCCGGCAGGCTGTGGTGCGGCTACGCCTGCCCGCAGACGGTGTGGACCGAGCTGTTCGTGTGGATCGAGCAGTGGACCGAGGGCACGCGCTCGCGGCGCATGAAGCTCGACCGGGGTCCCTGGACCGCGCAGAAGGTGCTGCGCAAGACCCTCAAGCAGGTGCTGTGGGTCGCGCTCGCCGCCTGGACCGGTTTCACCTTCGTCGGTTACTTCACCCCGATCCGCACCCTCGGCGGCGGTCTCGCGCATCTCTCGCTCGGCCCGTGGTCGGGCTTCTGGGTCGTGCTCTACGGCCTCGCGACCTATGGGAACGCCGGATTCCTGCGCGAGCAGGTCTGCAAGTACATGTGCCCCTACGCGCGCTTCCAGAGCGCGATGTTCGACAAGGACACGTTGATCATCTCCTACGATCCGGCGCGCGGCGAGCCGCGCGGTCCGCGCCGGCGCGGCACGGCGGCGCGCGCGGCGGGTCTCGGGGACTGCATCGATTGCACGCTGTGCGTGCAGGTGTGCCCGACCGGCATCGACATCCGCAAGGGCCTGCAGTACGAGTGCATCGCCTGCGGCGCCTGCATCGATGCCTGCGACGAGGTCATGGACAAGATGGCGAGCCCGCGCGGGCTGATCCGCTACACCACCGAGCACGCCGTGCAGGGCGCGGCGACCCGCCTGGTGCGGCCGCGCATGCTGGTCTATGGAGCGCTGCTCACCGCCGGCGCGGCCGCGCTCGTCTATTCGCTCTTCATGCGGGTGCCGCTCATCCTCGATGTGATCCGCGACCGCAATTCGCTCTACCGCGAGGTGCGCGGCGACCGGATCGAGAACGCCTACAGCCTCAAGGTCATCAACCTCGACGACCGTCCCCACAGCTACAGCCTCGCGGTGAGCGGCATGCGCGGGCTCGAGCTCGCCGCCCCGCTGGCGCCGATCAGCGTGCCCTCCGGCAGCGTCAGCAACATCCCCGCGCGCCTCGACGTGCCCGCGACCGATGCGGGCGGCGTGCACTCCATCTCCCTCACGCTGACCGCGCTCGATGCCCCCGGCATCCGGGTGCGGGAGACCAGCCGTTTCGTAGGACCCGCACCATGAGCACCCTCGACAGCGCCTCGCCCTGGTATCGGCATTTCTGGCCCTGGTTCATCGTCGCCATGCTGGCGAGCGCCGTGACCGGCAGCTTCGTCAGTCTGTACTTCGCCCTGCACACCTCCGACGTGGTGCTCGAGCACTCCGACGCCTCCCAATAGCCGCCGCCGTGGACGCCCCGACCCGTGAAACCCGCTGTTTCCACTGCGGCACCGCGCTCGCGGCGGGCAGCGGCTGCAGTGTGCGGGTTGACGGGATCGCGCGTCCGGTGTGCTGCGCGGGCTGCGCGGCGGCGGTGGAGCTCATCCTGTCGCAGGGACTCTCCCGCTACTACGAGTTCCGCGCGCAGCCGGCGCCGCGCGCGGCCGGCGCCGGGCGCGACTGGACGGCCTTCGATCGTGAAGCGGCGCTGCGTCGCTACACCCACGAGCGCGCCGACGGCGAGCGCGAGCTCAGCATGCAGATCGAAGGGCTGCACTGTGCGGCGTGCGCGTGGCTCATCGAGAACAGCCTGGTTCGTGCCGCGGGCGTCAGGCAGGTGAGCGTCAATCCGGCGAGTGCGCGCGCCGAGCTGCGCTACGACCCGGGCCGCACCACGCTCAGTCAACTGCTCGGCGCGATCCACGCGCTCGGATTTGTGCCGCTGCCGCTGTCGTTCTCGGGCGGGCCGGCCGCCGAAACCTCCGAACGGCGCGCCGCGCTCACGCGGCTCGGGGTGGCGGGACTTGGCATGATGCAGGTGACGACCTATACGGTCTCGCTCTATGCCGGGCTGATGCAGGGCATCGCCCCGGAGATCGAGCAGTTCCTGCGCTTCGTGAGTCTGCTGGTCGCGACGCCGGTGGTGCTCTATGCGGCGCAGCCGTTCTTCCGCTCCGCGTGGCGCAGCCTGCGCGCCGGCCGTCCCGGCATGGACGTGCCCGTGGCGCTCTCGATCGGCGCCGCGTACGCGTGGAGCGTGGTCGCGACGCTGCGCGGGCGGGGCGCGGTCTATTTCGACTCGGTGGTGATGTTCACCTTCTTCCTGCTGCTCGGACGCTACGTGGAGATGGCGCTGCGCCATCGGGCGGGACTCAGGCACGATGCGCTCGCGCGGCTGCTGCCGGTGAGCGTGCTGCGGTTGAACGGCGTGCGCGCCGAACGGGTGACGCCGGACGAGCTGGCGGCGGGCGATCGCCTGCGCGTGCTGCCGGGCGAGCGCGTCGCCGCGGACGGCCGCATCGCCAGCGGCCGCACGGAGGTCGACGAGTCGCTGCTCACCGGAGAGTCGGCCGCGCAGCCGCGCGGGGTGGGGGACCGGCTGGTCGCCGGCACGCTCAACCTCACCGGCGCGGTCGAGATGACGGTGACGCGCGTCGGTCAGGACTCGAGCCTCGCGGCCGTCTCGCGCCTGCTCGAGCGGGCGCAGAGCTCGCGGCCCCGTGCGGCGGATCTCGCCGACCGCGTGGCGGCCTGGTTCGTGACGGGCGTGCTGCTGCTCGCGGTGGCGGTGGGGCTCTACTGGCTGCATGCGGATGCGAGCCGGGCTTTCCCGACGGTGCTCGCCGTGC
>Ga0335073_10004492_pt1 | contig 19494 bp, 16 predicted proteins | sample Lox_Sample_22_FD_207093 | JGI IMG/M metagenome (GOLD analysis project Ga0335073, IMG submission 207093) | Soil microbial communities from Loxahatchee National Wildlife Refuge, Florida, United States - Lox_Sample_2.2 | ecosystem: Environmental > Terrestrial > Soil > Wetlands | place: USA...
GGTCGACCTGACAATCCCGCGTGGCGAAGCGCTCGCCCTCGTCGGGGAGTCGGGATCCGGCAAGTCGACCCTGGCCCGCGCGCTGGCCGGGCTGCAGCGGACAGACCGGGGCAAGATCCAGCTCGATGGCAAAGTCCTGCCAGCCCGGCGCTCGCACACTGACCAGCGGAAGATCCAGATGGTCTTCCAGGACCCGTACTCGTCGCTCAATCCGCGCATGACAGTCGGCGGCATGCTGCACGAGCTGCTGCGGGTGCACCACATCGTGCCCGGCAACGAGGTGGAGTCTTACACCAGGGAGCTGCTCGGGCTCGTCGGCCTCGGCGAGGAGGCCGTGCATGCCTACCCCCGGCAGTTCTCCGGCGGGCAGCGCCAGCGGGTGGCCATCGCCCGGGCGCTTGCGCTGCGGCCTGAGCTGCTCGTCGCCGACGAGCCGGTCTCCGCGCTGGATGTCAGCGTGCAGGCCACGATACTCAACCTGCTGCAGGACCTCCGTGCTGAGCTCGGCCTGACTCTGCTGCTGATCTCGCACAACCTCGCCGTCGTCCGGCACTTGTGTGACCAGGTCGCGGTCATGTACCTCGGCAGGATTATCGAGGTCGCGCCGACGGAGACGCTGTTCGCGAACGCGCGCCATCCTTACACCCGCGGACTGCTTGCGGCGATCCCGCGGATGACGTTCGCAACCGAAGGCGACGCGCCTGCCGTTCAGGGCGACCCGCCGAGCCCGCTGCGGATCCCGACAGGCTGCCGGTTCCGTACCCGCTGCCCGATTGCCCAGTCGATCTGCGAGCAGGAAGACCCCGCGCTCACGGCGTCCGGCAGCGATCCGTCGCACCGGGCAGCGTGCCACTTCGCGTTCACCGCGGTGCCACCGCCACGTCCGCCGCAGCCAGCGGAGGCAGTCAACGCAGCCGAGGCAGGCGACGAGGGAGTGCGGCCATGAAGGTTTTCGTCTCATCCGACATGGAGGGAACAGCCGGAGTTGTCGACTGGCAGCAGTGTGTCGGCGACGGCCCGGAGGCGGAAGCCGGCCGCAAGCTGCTGCTAGCAGAGGTCAACGCCGCGATCGGGGGCGCGATCGCCGGGGGCGCGACCCAGGTCGTGGTCAACGACTCGCACTCCACGATGCGGAACCTGCCCGCGGACCAGCTCGCCGGCCAGGCGTCCTATCTGTCCGGCAGTCATAAGCCGCTCTACATGATGCAGGGGCTTGACGACAGTTTCGGTGCGGTCATGTTCGTCTCGTATCACGGCTCCGTCGGCGCGCCTGCCGGGCTATCGCACACCTACAACCCGCGCGCCGTCGTAGAAGCGCGTATCGACGGTGCGGTGACCGGCGAGGCCGGAATCAACGCGCTGGTCGCGGCCCATTACGGCGTCCCGGTCGTGCTGGTCACCGGCGACCGGTGCGCGTGCGAGGAAACCGCTGCCCTCATTCCCGGCGTGCATCAGGCAATAGTGAAAGAGCACGTCACTCGCCTTGCGGCACATAGCATGCACCCCGAGCTCGCCCGCGAGCTGATCCGCGAGCGCGCCCGGGCGGCGGTTGCGGCAGCCGTGACTGCTGCGCCGCCGCCGCTCGATCCGGGCGTGCTGGAGGTCTCGGTGCGTACGACCGATATCGCCGAAGCGGCCAGCTGGGTGCGCGGCGTCGACCAGGTCGGCCCGCGCGAGCTGCGGATACACGGCGAGACCCGGCTGGAAACCTACCGCGCATTCTGCGCGGCGATCCTGCTCACCCGCTCGGTCGCGGAGATGGTGTGACAGCGCCGCAGCTAACGGAGCCAGCCAGGGTGGCCGCCGTTACCGGCGCGGCTGGCGGCATCGGCGAGGCGGTCTGCCGGCGCCTTGCGGCGGACGGTTTCACGGTCGCCTGCCTGGACATCAGCGCGGCAGATGTCACCAAACTGGCTGCCGACCTGCCGCACGCGCTCGCAGTCGCGGTGGACGTCAGCGACTCGGCTTCCGTTCGCAGCGCCGGCGCCAGGATCCGCGCTGAGCTCGGCGCCCCGTGGCTGCTGGTGAACGTGGCCGGCGTGTTCAGCATCCAGCGGCTCACCGAGCTGGACGAAGCCGAGTGGGACCGGATCATCGACACCAATCTCAAGGGGCCGTTTCTGACCTGCCGGGAGTTCCTGCCCGACATGATCAGCGCCCGCGACGGCTGCATCGTGAACGTCGCATCGACGGCCGGCGTACGGGGCGGGCGACAGCGCGCGGCCTACACCGCCTCGAAGGGCGGGCTGGTCCAGCTCACCCGCAGCCTGGCAATCGACCATGGACCGGACGGCGTGCGGGTCAACTGCGTCTGCCCGGGGCTGATCGATACCTCGATGGCTGACTGGATCCGCTCTGACCCAGACGCGCTGACCCGGTGGGCCGGCACGCTGCCTGCCCGGCGTATCGGGCTCGCTAGCGAGGTTGCTGACGTCATCGCCTTCGTCGCCGCGGGTGGCAGCTACATGCACGGGGCTGTGGTGATGGTCGATGGTGGCGGGACAGCGTGAGCAGTCAGGCCAGGTCGGACGGTGATGTCAGGTGACTGCGGGGGGCCGGGATGAGCCGCGCTGAGGAGGACGCTGCCCCGGTGCCGGCTGGGGGCAGCTCACGTGCCGGGTCGCGCCGGGCCTCGCGCCTGGTGGATATCGCAAGCGCGGCCGGCGTGCACGTTTCCACGGTCTCGCGGGTGCTGAACGGAGACCCGGGGCTGTCCATCAGGCCTGAGACGATCGAGCGGATCCTCGCCGCGGCACGGTCGCAGGGTTATCGTCCCAACGCCGCGGCGCGCGCGCTGAAGCGGGACCGGACCGGTGCCTTCGCTTTCGTCGTTCCGCTGCTGCGCAACCCGATCTGGGTGCGGTTGCAGCGCGGAGCCCTGCAGCGGGCGGGCGCCCGCGGCTACGTCGTCATGATGCTGGAAGAGCCGACCGAGGATCCGAAGCCGCCGAGCGCATACCGCTACCTGGTGGAGGAGAGCCGGGTCGACGGCTTGCTCCTCGCAACCGCGCTGCGGCTGGCCGGGCCAGAGGCACCGGTCCGCGGGGTTCCGCACGTCTACGTCAACCGGCGCGGACCCGACGGCGGAAACGACGTCGTGATGGACGAGGCCGGCGCGGTCCGGTTGTTCGTCGAGCACGTGGCGCACCTCGGCCACCGCAGCGTGGTGCTCGTCGACGGCCCGGAAGATGTGGACACAGTGCACCGCCGGGTGAACGCTGCCCGCAAGTACTGCTCCGAGCGGGGCATTGAGGTCACGATCCTGCACGAAGCGGCTACCGAGGAGGGCGGCTGGGAGGCTGCGCGGCGCCTGCTTGCAGCCGGCCGGGTGCCGACCGCGTGCGGCGTCGGCAGCCTCAACCAGCTCTTCGGCGTGCTTGCCGCGTTCAGGGAAGCCGGGGTGGCTGTGCCCGGCGAGGTCTCGGTGGTCAGCTTCGACGAGGACGAGTGCCTAGCGTTCCTGGATGTCCCGGTGACCAGCGTGAGCATGCCGCTGGAGGAGCTCGGTGCCGCGGCCGTCGACGCCCTGGTGGCGAGAATCGAGGGCGGGCCCGCCGCCGATGTGCTGGTCCGTGAGCCGATGTCGCTGGTAGCGCGAGCCTCGGTCGGCCCGCCGCCGGGCCGGCCTCATGAGGTGCCCAGACCCCGAGCGAGCGAGGAGCCCGATGACCACTGAACTGGCAGGCAAGGTGGCGGTAGTGACCGGTACGGCACACGGCATCGGCTGCTCGATCGCCGCGGCGCTGCGCGATGACGGCGCCGACGTGCGCGGTGCCGACATAGAAGGCAGCGACATTCACGGCGTCAGCTGCGAGAAGGTCGACCTGACCGACCCCGCGGCGGTCGCGGACTTCTTCGCGCGCGTCGGCCGGGTCGACATCCTGGTGAACAACGCCGGAGGGGTCCGCGGTCAGGTCGGCCGGCCGCTGGAGCACGTCCCCGACGAGGACTGGCACGCGATCGTGAATGCCAACCTCACCACCGCCTTCCATTGCACCCGCACGGTTGCGCCCGGTATGAAGGAGCGCGGCTGGGGCCGGATCATCAACATCTCCTCGGCGGCCGGGCTCACCGTCAGCAAGACCGGCATCCAGGCGTACGCCAGCGCGAAGGCCGGGCTGATCGGGTTCACCCGCCAGATGGCGCATGAGCTTGGCCCGCTCGGCATCACGGTGAACTGCATCGCCCCCGGCTTCATCTTGTCCAACCCGACGACCGAGCTGCAATGGCAGAGCTACGGCGCGGACGGCCAGCGGGACCTGGTGCGCGGGATTGCGACCGGCAGGCTTGGCGAGCCGGCAGACATCGCCAACGGCGTTCAGTTCTTCGCATCGGCGCGATCCGGCTGGATTACCGGCCAGGTTATTGCCATCGATGGCGGCAGTGCTTTCCAGTGACAACACAGCGCGCAGCGCTCGAGTTCACCCGCAGCGATGAGGACTACCTGCGGGAACTGGCCGAATTCGTCGCCGTGCCGAGCGTCAGCAGGGACGCCGGCCAGCCCGCTATGCTCGCGGCGGCCAGCTGGCTGGCCGCACAGCTCGCGTTCGCCGGCGGCCGGGTGGAGCAGACGGCGGGCCACCCCGTGGTGCGGGCTGACTGGCTGGGCGCACCCGGCGCTCCGACGATCCTGGTGTACGGGCACTATGACGTTCAGCCGACTGGTGACCTTGCCGAGTGGCTGACGCCGCCGTTCGAGCTGGCGGCCGACGGTCACGTCGCCCGCGGCCGCGGGGTCAGCGACGATAAGGGACCGGTATACCTGGTGCTCAAGACTGCCCAGGCGTTCATCGAGCAAGAGGGGCGCCTGCCGCTCAACGTGAAGTTCCTGCTGGAGGGCGAGGAGGAGATCGGCAGCCCGCATCTGGCCAGTTATGTGCGGGCGAACGCCGCCGCTCTCTCGGCTGACCTGGTGATCTCGGCGGACGGGGCGATGTGGCGGCCCGCCGAGCCGTCGCTGTCCATCGGTTCCAAGGGACTGGTGTCGATGGACATCATCGTCGAAGGCGCTGCCACCGACCTGCATTCCGGCCGGTACGGAGGCACCGTCGCCAATCCGCTGCACGCACTCAGCCAGATCCTGGCCAGCTTGCATGACCAAGACGGTCGTGTCGCGGTAGCCGGCTTCTACGATGGCATTCCGCCGCTCACGCAAGAGCGTCGCCGCGAGATCGCCGCCGTATCATTCGACGAGCCGGCCTACCTTCACGACCTCGGCCTCAGCGAGGCGCACGGCGAGGCTGGCTATAGCACGCTGGAGCGCCTGTGGGAACGGCCGACGCTGGAAATCAACGGCGTCAGCGGAGGCGGCAAGTACACCGTCATCCCGCATGTCGCAGTCGCCAGCGTGTCCTGCCGCCTCGTTCCCGGCCAGGATCCAGATGCGGTTATCGCGCACGTTGCCGACCACGTCAGCCGGCAGCGGACGCCCGGCGTACGCGTCAGGGTTCAGGCCGACGAGGCCCGGGTGCCGGCCTACACGATCGCCGCCGGCCATCCGGCGATCCGCGCCGCTACGGCCGCGCTCGAGCTGGTCTATCCCGGCCATCAGGTACTCCTGGCCAAGATCGGCGGGACGTTGCCGGCGGCCGACCTGTTCGAGCGGGTGCTCGGCGCGAAGACGCTGTTTTTCTCGTTCTCGACTGCCGACGAGAACCTGCATGCCCCGAACGAGTTCCTGCGCATCGCGCGGTTGCGCGAGGGCATGCACGCGACCGAAGCCTTGTGGCGGCTGCTCGCCGCCGGCCCGCACCGCATCGCAAGGAGCACTGATGGCTGACGCGGATTACACGGCGTACTCCTACCTGCCTGCGGGCACCCTTCCGGGGTTCGAGCTCGCGCCCGAGTTCGGCCGGGTGCCGGCTTACGGCAGTGCGGCCCTGTCCGCCGAGCAGGCCGAGCGCTCGGCAGCGCTGCTGCGCGACAGCCTGGTCATCAGCCTTCACGACCACCCCGTCCGGTTCCCCGCTGACATGGCGCAGACGCCGGCTTACAACCGGACCGGCCGGCAGCACGCTGCCTACGCCGGGCTCCGAGCCTCCGGCATGACCGTGGTCTTCGACAACCTCATGGACGGAACCGCCTGCGTCACCGGTAACGCGCCGTGGCGCTTCGACGACATCATCACCGATCTCGGCATGCGACAGGCTGACCTGGCGCATGCCGACGGTTTCACGGTGATCAGGACTGTGGCCGACATCGACGCGGCCCGGCAGGGCGGCGCGGTCGGCCTGGTGTTCGGGCTTGAGTCGGCAACGCCGATCGAGAACGAGATCGACCGGCTGGACGTGCTCTACGGTCTCGGGATCCGGCAGATCGGCATCGCCTATTCCGACGCCAACGCGCTCGGCAGCGGGCTGAGCGAGGTCAGCGACGGCGGCCTGACCGCGTTCGGCCGCCGTGCGGTAACCAGGATGAACCAGCTCGGGCTCGCCATCGACCTCTCGCACTCCTCGGACCGGACGGCCCTGGATACGTGCGAGTCCAGCGCGAAGCCGGTCTTCATCACCCATGCCGGGGCGCGGGCGGTCTGGAACACCGCCCGGATGAAGCCGGACGACGTGCTGCGGGCGGTCGCGGCGACTGGCGGCGTGATCGGCATGTCGGCGGCACCGCACACCACACTGTCGGCGGCGCACCCGCGGCACAACATTGAATCGGTCATGGATCATTTCCGCTACTGCGTCGGCCTGGTCGGCATCGAGCATGTCGCGTTCGGCCCGGACACGTTCTACGGCGATCACGTCGCGCTGCACCGGATCTTCGCGCACCTGCTGAGCCTTTCCGCGATGCGGGGGCCGAGTTTCGATCCGGTTAGCTACGTTGACGGACTGGAGAACCCGACGGAGAACTTCGCCAATATCTGCGACTGGCTCGTCCGAGACGGCTATAGCGATGACGAGATCCGCGCCGTTCTCGGCGGCAACATCTACCGGGCGCTTCAGGCAATCTGGTAACCGAAGGGATGATGAGCTTGCCCCGACCGTTCAGCCACCTCCGCGGCGAGCAGGAGCGCATGGCCGACGCCCAGCGGGCTGAGGCTGTCGCGCGGCAGCTAGCGGGCAGAGTATCGAGTATCGCGACGACCTTCGTCGACCACAGCGGCGCCGCCCGGGTGAAAGTCGTTCCGCTCAGCGGCCTGGCCAGGGCGGCCCGGTCCGGACTTGGGTTCTCGCCGGTCATCGACGCGTTCATGAGCGACGGGAGTATCGACCCGGCTTCCCCGCTGGACCGGCCAGACGGCGACCTGCGGCTAGTCCCCGACCGGTTCCACCAGGACGGTGCGGTGTACGCGTGCTGCCAGCGCTCGTTCGCCCGTGCGCAGGTAGCGGCGGGCCTGAGCAAGGGCATCAGCGCGCTGATGGCATTCGAGGTCGAGTGGATGGTCGGGCGCCCCGGCGATGGCCATGATGGGGACCATTTCGAGCCGGCCTTCGGCGGGACGGGATACGGGCTGAGCCGGGTCACCGGAGCTGCCGACTACGTGCGCGACGTGCTCACCGCGCTGGAGGCGGCGGGCGTGCGGCTCGAGCAGATCCACCCGGAGTACGGGCCATCGCAGTTCGAGGTGTCGGTGGCCGCCCAGGATCCGGTGTCGGCCGCGGATACCTGCGTTCTGGTGAAGTTCATCATCGGCGCGGTGACCGCCAGGCACGGGCTGCGCGCCTCGTTCGCGCCTGCGGTGTTCTCGGACAACGTCGGGAACGGCGGCCACCTGCATGCCAGCTTCGCCTGCGACGGCCAGAGCCTGCTGAGCGGCGGCAACGGCCGGCACGGCCTGACCGAGACCGGAGAGTCGATCGTCGCCGGGCTGCTCGAGGCGCTGCCGGCGCTGCTCGCCATCGGCGCGCCGTCGCCAGCCAGCTACCTCCGGCTACAGCCGTCCCGGTGGGCTGGTGTCTACCAGGTCTGGGGCGCGGAGAACCGGGAAGCAGCGCTGCGGTTCATCACGGCCAGCCCGTTCGAGCCGGCCGCAGCCAACGTCGAGCTGAAATGCTTCGACCTCAGCGCGAACCCTTACCTGCTCACCGGTGCCGTCATGGCCGTGGCGCTGGCCAGCGCTGACCGCCATGCCCGTCTTCCCGAGGAAGTCACCGGCGATCCGGCGGCGCCAGGCCACCCGCTGGCCGGACGCGCTACCAGGCTGCCGGTCGGCCTGGCAGCTGCGGTCGCTGCTCTTGAGGCCAGCGACGACCTCCGGAAAGCCGCGGGTGAACAGCTCATCAGCACGTTCGCCGCGTCGAGGCGGGCAGAGATCGGGCTGGCCTCCGGCCAGTCGGACGAGGTTGTGATGGCTCGCGCCCGGTGGCTCGCTTAGATGGCGGCCAGCAGCAGCGAGGCAGGCCCCAGGCTGGTGGATCACCATGTCCACGGCGTCGTGACCGCCGAGCTCGATCAGGACGGCATCGAGGGGCTGCTTTCCGAGTCGTCGTCGCCCGCGCCGCCGGGCACCAGCGTGTTCGACAGCCAGCTCGGCTTCCTGGTCCGCCGATGGTGCGCTCCGGTGTTCGATCTCGACCCGCTCGTGCCCGCCGCGGAGTACGTTCGCCGGCGTCTCGAGCTCGGCAGCGCCGAGGCGAGCCGGCGGCTGCTCACCGCCGCGCAGGTCGGCACCTGGCTGGTCGATACCGGCTACCAGAGTGATGCGGTCAGCACTGTCGATGAGCTTGCCGAGGTCAGCGGCACGCAGGCGCTGGAGGTCGCCCGGATCGAGTCGATCGCGGAACGGCTGGCCGGCTCGAGCGGCGGAGCCGGCCGGTTCGCCGACGAGTTCACCGCCGCCGTGCACCAGGCCGCCGGGACCGCAGCCGGTTTCAAATCCGTCGCCTGCTACCGCGGCGGCCTCGACTTCGACCCGGCCCGGCCAGGACCCGACGAAGTCCAGGCCGCCGCTGGCCAGTGGCTGCGCCAGCTTGACTCCGGCGGGCCGACCCGGCTGGAGAACCAGGTGCTGATCCGGCATGGCCTCTGGGCCGCTCTCGACACCGGCCTGCCGCTGCAGCTGCACACCGGGTACGGCGATACTGACTCCCGGCTGCATCGCGCCGATCCAGCGCTGCTGCACGATTTCCTGCTGGCGAGCCAGCACTCAGGCGCGGCCGTCATGCTGCTTCACACATACCCCTATCACCGCCAGGCTGGTGCGCTCGCAGCGCTGTTCCCGCACGTCTACATGGACGTCGGGGTCGCGCTGAACCACACCGGCGCGCGGGCTGCCGCTGTGCTTGCCGAGGCGCTCGAGCTGACGCCGTTCTACAAGATGCTGTACTCATCCGACGCGTTCGGCTTGCCAGAGCTGCACTACCTCGGAGCTACCGGGTTCCGCCGCGACCTGGCGCGTGTCACCGGCGAATGGGTAGCCGAGGGCGCCTGGTCGGCGGCTGACGTGCCGCGGGTGGCAGAAATGATCGGCGCGGGCAACGCGGAGCGCGTCTACCGGCTGGGTGATCGGTGACCGGTCCGGGCGCCCGCCCGGCAGCGGCGGAGAAACTGCGGCTCACCCTCAGCGAGTTGCTGGCAGCAGAGCTGCCCGCGGCTGCCGCGCTACGACGTGACCTGCATCGCAATCCTGACCTGTCCGGCGCTGAGGCGGCGACGGCGGCTGCCGTCGCGGCTGCGCTTGGCTCTCCCGGCGCGCCGGCGGTCGCGGATACCGGCAGGCTCATCAGGATCGGCCCGCCGGACGGGCCGTGCATAGCCGTGCGGGCCGAACTCGACGGGTTGCCGGTTCCGGAGCAGACCGGCGCGGAGTTCGCATCGGCGAATGGCGCGATGCACGCCTGCGGGCACGACGTCCATCTGGCTGCCCTGACCGCGCTAGGCCGGGCGGCCTGCCAGGCCGATCTCCCAGTGGCCATGCTTGCGGTACTCCAGCCGCGCGAGGAGGCTGCTCCGTCCGGCGCGCTGGACATCGCCACGTCGGCCAGCTTCGCGGCGCATCAGCCGGCGGCGGTGATCGGTGTCCACCTGCAGCACGCGCTGCCCGCCGGGACGGTGTCAGCGTCGGCGGGTGTCATCAACGCGGCGACCGATGATTTCGAGATCATCGTCACCGGCCGCGGCGGCCACGCCGGATATCCGCAGCTGGCGGCCGACCCGGTGCTCGCGCTCTGCCAGTCGGTAGTCACGCTTCAGCAGCTCATCAGCCGCCGCATCGATCCGACTCATGCGGCCGTGATATCGGTGGGAAGGCTGCAGGCAGGACACGCGCCGAACGTCATACCGGCGTCGGCCACCGCCAGTGGCACGATCAGGACACTGGATCAGCAGGACCGGCTGTTCCTCCGCACCGCGATCGGGGAGACGGTAGCCGCCACTTGCAGGGCACACGGTTGCGAGGGCGTGGTGACCGTGACCCCCGCTGAGCCGGCCCTGATGAACGACGCCTTGCTGGCCGCGGCATGCCAGCCGCTGCTACGGCAGGCCGGCTTCGCGGTCGAGACTGACTTCCGGTCCTGCGGCGCCGATGACTTCGCCTACTACGGGGCAGCATCCGGGCCGGGCGCCGGGGTGCCGTCGGTCATGCTGTTCGCCGGCAGCGGGACCGAGGTTGCGCTGCATCATGCCGAGTTCCTGCCAGCCGACGAGGCTATCGGCGATGTGGCGGCTGCCATGCTGGCTGGTTACCTGGCCGCGCTCGAACTGATCCCGGCCCCGAGCCGACGGCCGTGACTACGCGCTAGGCCGGCTTGGCGGTGACCCGGCGGCGCGCGGGCTCCCGCCCTGCCGGCTGGCTCGGGCGCGGTTGCGCGGCAATCTCCGGGATCGGTCGCTCCTCCCGCGCGCCAGCGGACAGGCTGACGGGCTGACCGTGATGCTCGATGTCCAGCGAGTCCCCCTCCGCCAGCAGGTAGCGTGCCACCGAGTGCGTGACCTCGACACGCAGCCGCCTGCCGCGGAGCAGGATGGTGAAGGCGAGCCGCGTGATGCCGTCCGGAAGCCTGGGCGTGAACAGCACCTTGCCGTCGAAATGCCGCAAGCCGCCGAATCCGCACACCAGCGCGATCCAGGCACCGGCGAGCGAAGCAATGTGCACGCCGTCGCGCGTGTTGTGCTCGAGGTCCTCGAGATCCATCAGGGCAGCCTCGCCGAGGTAGTCGTAGGCCAGGCTGACGTGACCGACCTCGGCAGCGATCACTGCTTGCGTGCACGCTGACAACGACGAGTCGCGCACGGTCAGCGCCTCGTAGTAGTCAAAGTTCCGTCGCTTCTGCTCAGCGGTGAACATCTCGCCGCGGAGGTGCATCGCGAGGACCAGGTCGGCCTGCTTAACCACCTGCTTGCGGTACAGGTCGAAGTACGGATAGTGCAGCAGCAGCGGGTACTTCTCCGGTGGCGTGCTGGCGAAGTCCCATAGCTGGTGCCCGGTGAAAGCAGCCGCCTGCGGGTGCACGCCAAGCGTTTCGTCGAACGGCACGAACATCGCGTGCGCCGCGTCTCGCCACGCCGCCGTTTCCTCCGGATCGACGCCCAGGTCGCGCGCCCGGTCCGGGTACGTTTCGGTCGCGTTGGCTGCGGCCAGCAGGTTATGCCGGGCCATCAGGTTCGTGTAGACGTTGTCGTCGGCGATTGCGCTGTACTCATCCGGCCCGGTTACCCCGTCGATGTGGAAGTGGCCGAGGCCGTCGTGATGGCCGAGCGAGCGCCACAACCGGGCGGTGTGGACCAGCAGGTCCATGCCTTCGGCCTGGGCAAAGTCCGCGTCGTTCGTGGCGTCGACATAGCGCGTGACAGCCATCGCGATGGCGGCGTTGACGTGGAACGCGGCCGTGCCGGCCGGCCAGTACCCGGAGCACTCCTGGCCGGCGATGGTCCGCCACGGGAATGCCGCTCCGCTGAGTCCGAGCGCTGCCGCCCGCTGCTGAGCCGCGGGCAGCGTCGAGCGCCGCCAGCACAGCGCGCTGGCAGCGGCGTCCGGCGCGGTCAGCGTGAGCACCGGCAGCACGTACGTCTCGGTGTCCCAGAAGGCGTGGCCGTCATAGCCGGGCCCGGTGAGGCCCTTGGCCGGGATCGGGCGTTCCTCGCCGCGCGCTCCTGCCTGCAGCACATGGAACAGGCCGAAGCGGACTGCCTGCTGGATCTCGACATCGCCGTGCACTTCGACATCGGCACGGCTCCAGAAGTCGTCGAGGTAGGCGCGCTGAGCGGCGACCAGGCCGTCCCAGCCAGCCTGCCGCGCACTGGTCAGCGCCGCCCACACCTGATCCCGGACGGCGTTCAGGGAGCGCTGGCTGGACCAGCCGTAGGCGACGAACTTGACCAGCCGGAGCCGCTGTCCCGGCTTGAGGGTCACTGAGGATGTGACCAGGCCGACATCTTCGTGGGTATGCGTCTCGATTCGCATCGCGGCAGGCCCGTCGATGATGTGGTCCATCGCGGCACCGACCCGCAGCCCGCTATCGCGTGTCTTGTGGACCATGACGACGGCGTTGTCATTGTCACCGCGGTACTCCGCCACCAGCGGATGTTCCAGCACCGCTCCGGCGCGGCTGTCGGCCGCCGGAGCCGACGGCAGTTGCTCGTTGGCGAGGAGCTCGGACTGCACGGCGATCTGCAGCGCCCCGTCGATGGGCTCAACCTCGTAGCAGACGGCCGCGATCGCGCGCTGGGTGAAGGAGACCAGCCGCGTCGAGTGAACGCGGACGGACCCGCCGACCGGGGACGTCCACTCCGCGGTCCTGCTCAGCGTGCCGGCGCGGAAGTCGAGCACACGCTCGTGTGACAGCAGCCTCCCGTACCGGACATCGAGCGGCTCGTCGTCCACGAACAGCCGGATCAGCCTGCCGTTAGTGACGTTGATAATCGTTTGCGTCGTCTCCGGGCGGCCGTATGCGAACTCCCCGACCGGCAGCGGCCGGATCTCGTAGACACCATTCAGGTAAGTTCCCGGCAGCCCGTGCGGCTCGCCCTCGTCCAGGTTGCCGCGCCAGCCGAGGTGGCCGTTAGACAGCGCGAAGACCGATTCGGTCTGCGCCAGGTGGTCAAAGTCCAGGCCTGTCTCTCGCAAGGACCACGGTTCTTCGCTGAACTCCGGTTGCTTGATCACGGCTGCTCCAGCAACTCGCTGAGGTCGGTGACGACGATGTCCGCGCCGTGCTCGCGGAGCGCGGCTGCCTGGCCGAGGCGGTCGACCCCGACGACAAAGCCGAACTGGCCGGCCCGCCCTGCGGCGACCCCGGCCAGCGCGTCCTCGAAGACAACCGCCTGGTCTGGCTGCAGTCCGAGCGCGCGAGCGCCCGCCAGGAAGGTGTCTGGCGCAGGCTTGCCGTGCAGGTGCTGCTGCCTGGCGACGATGCCGTCGATTCGCGCCTGGAACAAGTCCTCGATGCGCGCGGCGGCCAGGATGTCGCGGCAGTTAGCGCTGGAGGAGACTACAGCGCGCCGCAGCCCGGCATCAGCCGCGGCTCGGACGTAGCGCACAGACCCGTCGTAAACCGCTACGCCGTCCGACCGGATCTTGGCCAGGAAGATCTGGTTCTTGCGATTGCTCAGTCCGACGATAGTGTGCGCGCCCGCCGGGTCGTCCTGCTTGCCCTCCGGCAGGGTGATTCCCCGGGAGGCAAGGAACGAGCGAGTTCCCTCCAAACGCGGCTTGCCGTCGATGTACTGCTCGTAGTCTTTGACCGAGTCGAAGGGCACAAACGGCGCGCCGGTTGCGGCGGACCAGTCCCGCAGGAAGCTGTCGAACATCTCGGTCCATGCGGCGTCGTGCACCTTTGCTGTCTTAGTGATCACGCCGTCCAGGTCGAACAGACAACCGCGGACGGTGTCTGGAAGCCCGAGCACCAAACAAGCCTACGAGGAGGTAGAGGATGGAAGCCAGACGACACCGGCATCCGGCGCTCTGCCAGCCGCGGGTGCCCTGAGCGGAGGTCAGCGAATGGCCGAGGGAGTCCGGCTGAGCGCAGCCGTCGTGTTCGTGCGGAACCTGGAGAAATCCGCGAGTTTCTACCAGGAGCTTCTGGGGCTCGATGTCGCGGACCGCAGCACGACCGCTGCCCTGCTGACGTCGCCCGGCGGATCCCAGCTGGTGCTGCGCCAGTTCGGCAACAACGCGCCGCATCCGCTGGGCTCCATCGGCGTCCAGTACCTGCTCTGGAGCGTATCGAGCAAGGACGATCTCGATCGCCGGGCTGACATACTCCGGCGGAGTTCGGCCTACCGGGAGACGCGCGAAGACGGGAACGTGACGGTCGTCGAGGGGCGGGACCCGGATGACATGCCAGTCATGATCTTGTACGGCGGCGGCGACCAGGCTCTGCCAGGCAAGCTGCCGACCCGGATTTACGCCTGGTAGGCCGGGTTTCCGGAGCTGGCCAGGTCGTGCCCCGCCTTTAGCCATGCCCGCTCGGAGTGTCAAACACCTGGAAAACGATGCATCAACTAGCCTGACGGAAGTGCCACGTTATGTCTGCGTTACCTGGCTAGGAGGTGAGCTGAGGTGGCTTTCATTAAGGCACTGTTCAGCCCTACCGGCCTGCTCATCGTGATCTACATACTTATCGGCATCTTCGTCAACACCGCCGCACCGCATCTCCCCCACACCCCGACCAGTTTCGGGGCGCTGCATAGCTGGGCCCAGTACTTCATCTCGGTCCTCTTCTGGCCGCTCGGCCTCTGGGGACCTACCTTCACGCTGGGCAAGTGGACGCCCTGACGGTCCCTGGCGTCACGCGAGCCATGGCGCGACCCAGTCCGTGTCCAGCGAGGCTGGGGCCTGCAGGCCGTCAACCATCAGCCGCACCGCGTCCTTAACATCGCGCGTCAGCTGGTAGCACTCGGCCGCAGAACCGCACGCCGCCGGCGAGAACTGCCTGGCCAGCGCCACCACCGTGGCAGCCAGGCCGCGCATTTCGCCGGCGTCTGCCGGATCGATCGTCCAGGCGATGCCGCCAGCGGCGGCGCCGAGTGTGGCCACCTGCTCGCCGAGCCAGCCCCACGGATCAGCGGTGAGCGCAGCGTCGAAGGCCCTGGAGCAGGGCTCGTTGTTGGTGAAGTCCGGGTGGTAGTGCGCCACGCGGAAAGTCCCGGCCTCGTCGCTTAGCCGGTCGAACAAGTCAGCGCGCCACATGGTGCGATCCACCGTGACTACCTGAGACGCAGACTCGCTGCCCCGGTGCGGCTGCTCCCGCAGCTCCCGCACCTCAATGCGGGCACCGTGTTCCATCGACGCGTCCGCCAGGTCGATCTCGAACCAGTGCCGCACGGTGATGGCCGAGCGGGACAACGTCAGCACATGCAGCACGGCGCCTCCAGGGTGATCTGTCTGGCAGATCGCACTTGACTGACTACCGACCGTATCCGATTTGATGGCAGGGCAATCTCCGCGAATGCGGCGTGGTACCGTCAATATTGCCCAAGCTGAGCTGAGGCTCGCCAGCGGGGCCAGCCGTGAGGTGACGGGGTCAGCCAGCGGGTAGCGTAAGACCGGACGGCGCGGCGATACCTGCGACGGCTCAAGAGTGCAGGACCGCTCATGGAGGCATGGCCGAGTTGACGCAGGCACCCACGCAGCCGCCTGGTCCGCCAGGGTCGGTGCAGCCGGACGAGCGGTCCGGCGCGGGCGTTCCGGTCAGCAGTCCGCCTCCCACCGGTCCCATCGACCGGCTGATGAGCTGGGTCATCCGCAAGCTGGCCTGGAGCAAGCTCTCCGATCCCAGAGTAGCCGTCACCATATCGGGGATCGGCCTGCTGCTCGGCATGGTGGTCGGGGCCACGGCGCCGAACACCGCGACGTTGCCGACGACGCTCCCGCTCTCGTTGCTGCCGTCGCTAGCGGGCGACGAGGCTCACCGGGTCGTCACGATGGTCCTGCTCTATGCAGGCGACGTATTCGCCTGCCTCGGGCTGGCCGGGATGCTCTGGGCGCACAGTCAGGGCTGGCGGCCCCAGCCACGCCACTTGTTCCTGGGCAGCGCCGCCATCGTGGCGGTCATGGTCAGCCTCACGCCTGTCGGTTCGTCGGATACCGCGAGCTACGCGGCCTACGGCCGGATCGCGGCCCAGGGCGGCAATCCGTATGTGTCCACCCCAGCTGGCTGGCTGCTCCATCATCCCGGCGACGGGGGCTACTACCGCCTCGTCGGCGGGGCCTGGACTCATGTGGCGTCGGTCTACGGGCCATTCGCCACGGCGATACAGCGGTTCGCGGCATCGATCGGAGGCGCGGACGCCGCGACCACCATCTGGATCTTGATGATCCTCAACGGCGCGGTGTTCCTGGCTGTCGGATGGCTGCTGCTGAAGACCTCCGACGATCCGGTCCGGGCGACCTTGTTCTGGACCGCGAACCCGGTGATCATCCAGCAGCTGGTCAGCGGCGGTCACCTTGACACGTTCGTGGCCGCGGCCGCGATCTGCGCCATCCAGCTTGCGCGCCGGGTCTCCGGCATCTGGGGCGACGTGCTGATCGGCGTCCTGCTCGGCCTTGGCATGGGGATCAAGGCCACTGCCGCGCTGGTGGCGCTGGGCCTCGCCTGGCCAATGCTGCGGCAGCATGACTGGCTCCGGGTCACCCGCATCGCGCTGGCGGCGCTCGTGGTCGTCGCCCTGCAGTACAGCTCGTACGGCCTCGTGGCGCTGAAACCGCTGTTCGAGGGCGCGAAGCTGGTCATCCTTCCGTCACCATGGCGATTGGTACAGATGGTCGGAGATGCGCTGGGCTTCAGCACCGACACGATCGCCATCGTCATCGGCTGCCTGTGGCCCATCGCGATGATCATCGTCGCCTGGCTGATCTACCAGCGGATCTCCTCTGACCAGCCGGCCGAGGTCGTGGCACCGTTCGCCCTGACATTCGCCTGGATCCTGGTCTACCCGTGGGTGTTCCCGTGGTACACGGCGATCGCCTGGGTCGCGCTCACCCAGGTCCCGCGCAACCGGATGACCCGGTGGCTGACGATCGTCACCGTCCTGCTCGCCTGCTGGCATTCCGGCGGCGGACAGCATGCGCCCGGGCAGCAAGTGTGACGCAGGACCAGACAGGCAGCTTCCCGCCCGGTCACGCGATCGCCCCGCGCGCGTATCCGGCGGCCGAGGTACCCGACAGGGCCGGAAACGGCGGTACTACATCGGCGACAGCCGACCGCAAGGCCAGCGAAGCCCGGGCTGACTCAAGGCCCCGCGCAGACCACGAAGCCAGCCGGCCTGCCGCGGTGACCGGTGTGCTCCGCCGGCACTGGCTAGCTGCGGCGCTGCTGACCGCGGGCCTGGTGCTCCGGGTGCTCGCCCAGCTGGCCTACCGGCCCGCGCTGTTCTACATCGACTCGGTGAAATACCTGTACGACGCGGCCGGCAACGACCCCGAGGGTTACAAGGCGCCGCTGCGGGCGATTGCCGCCGTTTCCAACCTCGATGTCGTCGTCGCGGTCCAGCACCTGCTCGGGCTCGGCATGGCCGTGGTCATCTATGTCCTGTTGCTGCGCCGCGGCGTGCCCCGCTGGCTGGCGGCGCTGGCGATCGCGCCGGTCCTGCTGGACGCCTACCAGCTGCAGAACGAGCAGGCGATCATGCCAGGCACCTGGTTCGAGGTCCTGATCGTGGGCGGCATCGCGATCCTGCTGTGGAAGCCGGGCGTCAGCTGGCGCCGGGTGATGGCGGCAGGCCTGGTTCTCGGCACGTCAGCGACGGTGGCGCAGGTAGGCGAGGCCCTGATTCCGGCGGCGGCGATCTTCGTCCTGGTCGCTGCGGGTGGCGGCTGGCGGCAGGCCATCGGGAAGGCGGCCGTGCTGTGCGTGGCCTGCGCCGTGCCGATCCTGGCCTACTGCACTGGTTCCTACCTGCTCACCGGGAACTTTTTCCTGTCCCACTCGGGCGAGACGTCGCTCTACGGCCGCGCTGCCTCGGCCGCCGACTGCGCCACCATGAAGCTGCCGGCGGACGAGCGGGGGCTTTGCCCGACGCCTAAGCAGCAGGTCAGAGGTGACGACTGGCTCGAGTACGGGACATACGCCCCGGTACAGCGCTACTACAACACGCTGCCACGGGGGGAAGTCGACTCGCTGGTAACGAACTTCAGCGACAGCGTGGTGAAGCAGCAGCCGCTGCGGGTACTCGACGCCTATCTGCGCGACGTGGTGAAGGTCTATGCCGTGGCGCGGGTCAGCGACCCGGGTGACGCGCCGATCTCGCGCTGGCAGTTCCAGACCTCATTCCCGTACTTCGACTCGCATGCCACCCCGGCGATCGTCAAGGCAGCCGTCGAGCGGTTCGGCGGCGGGTTGCCTGCGGTCTGGCGGCCGGTCGCGGTATTCCTGCGTTCGTACCAGCTCGACGGCGGCTACACGCCGGGTCCCCTGCTGCTGCTCTGCACCGTGACTGGCCTCATCGGCTCGGCCTTCGCGCTGCGCCGCCGGCTCCCCGCCGCGAGTCGCGGGCCAGCGCTTGCCTGCCTGCTGTTCTTCGCCGCAGCGGTATGGGTGATCCTGGTCTCCGATTTGTTCGTATTCTCCTGGCGGTACCAGTTGCCGGCCCTGATCACCCTGGTGCCGGCCGGGGCGCTCGGTATCACCGTGATCATGAACGCAATCAGTACCCGGCACGCGTCTAACCCGGTGGGCGGCGGCCAAGCGGGAGAGGACGCAGTTCGATGACGACCAGCGACCGCACCAGAGCGGTCCGCAATCTATCGCTCTGGCCGGGGCGGCAGCCTCCGCTCGCGCCAGCCGGCGGCGATCAGCGCGCGCCAGCATGGACGCGTAACGCCACGGCAGGCGCAGTACTGTTCGCCGTCTCCCTGGCGCTGTTCCTGATTGTCTTCCAGATCTTCCCGCAGCACCCGTGGTCGATGCTTGACCTCCGCATCTACCTGTGGGGCGGCGCGGCCGTCCGCCATTCGCAGGATCCGTACCTGCACACCTATCTGCCGCACAGCCTGCATTTCACCTATACGCCGATGGCTGCGGGTATCTTCGCGCTGCTCACCGCCCTGAGCCTGCCGCTGGTGAAAGTGCTCGTCGTAGCGGCAAGTGTCGGATCACTAGTGGCGGTCCTGTGGCTGACCTGGGGCGCGCTCGGGCGCGAGCGCTCGGCATCGCGGCTCGGCGCCACGCTGGCGGTAGCGGCGCTGGCGCTGTGGATAGAGCCGGTCCGGCAGACGCTGTCGTTCGGGCAAGTCAACCTCGTGCTGATGCTCATCATCGTGGCAGACCTGTGCATGCCCGATAGCCGCTGGTGGAAGGGCGTCGGCGTGGGCGTCGCGGCAGGCTTCAAGCTGACGCCGCTGATATTCATCCCGTACCTGCTGCTGACCCGGCGATTCCGGGCTGCAGCAGTCTCGGCGGGGGCGTTCGCGCTGACCGTCGGAATCTCGTTCGTGGTCATGCCTACCGCGGCCCATCACTACTGGATCCAGGGTCTGTTCCTCAACCCGACTCGTCTCGGGAACGTGCACTACGTCGGAAACCAGTCGCTATACGGGGCGGCATTGCGGCTGCTCGGCACCGCTACGGCCGCGCGGCCGTTGCAGCTGCTCGCCGACGTCGTCATCGGGGTGAC
>Ga0335073_10004495_pt1 | contig 19487 bp, 15 predicted proteins | sample Lox_Sample_22_FD_207093 | JGI IMG/M metagenome (GOLD analysis project Ga0335073, IMG submission 207093) | Soil microbial communities from Loxahatchee National Wildlife Refuge, Florida, United States - Lox_Sample_2.2 | ecosystem: Environmental > Terrestrial > Soil > Wetlands | place: USA...
CCGGCGGCGGAGTCGATGAACCGGCCGGGAGCCAGCGGGGCCAGGACCGGATGCCTCCGGAACGCGGCCACCACGGCCTCGAGCACCGCCCGGATATCGGTCCACGAGTCGCTGGCCGCTACCGGACGGAGCCGGCCGAGTGCCTCATCCCACAGCCGGTCGCCGAGCGCGTCGAGGACCGCCTGCTTGTCCGCGAAGTGCCAGTACAGGGCCGTCGGCGTGACAGCGAGGGCCTGGGCCAGGCGGCGAATGGTCAGCGCGTCCAGGCCCTCGGAGTCGGCCAGCTGCAGGGCCGCGTCGACCACGGCGGCTTCGTCGAGGCGGGCCCGGGCGGATCGTTCAGTCGGCACGCTTGACAACTGTACATCGTTCACGCCAGGCTGTACGACGTTAAGAACAGCGTTCAGGAACAATGTTCAGGAACAGAAACAGTGTTGTGAGAGCGCGGTTCTGGAACGTTGCTGTCTCCGCTGCCCAGGAGGTTGCCTCATGAGCCGAGCCGTCGTCCACGAGTCATTCGGAGGTCCCGAGGTGTTGGAGCTGCGGGAAGTTCCCGAGCCGCACGCCGGGCCGGGCGAGGTCCGCGTGCGCGTGGCCGCCGCGGGTCTTAATCCCATGGACTGGATGCTCGCCGCGATGCCCGAGCTGGCGCGAGCATTCGGGTACACCGTGCCGTCTGGTTTCGGTTACGACCTGGCCGGCGCCGTCGACGAGGTGGGCGAGGGCGTCGCGGGATTCGCGGCCGGGGACCGTGTTTACGGCGGCGCGCTCGGCCGGGCTGTTGCCGACTACGCCGTGATGAGGCCGGAGGACGGTCTGTGGCGAACCCCGGACGGGATCAGCGACGAGGTGGCGAGCATGCTGCCGGTCGCCGGCCGCACCGCCGACGCAGCGCTGAACGCGATCGGACTGCAGGCTGGCGACACGGTGCTGATCGGCGGTGCTGCCGGCGGCGTGGGCGTGTTCGCCGTCCAGCTCGCCAGGCTCAGGGGCGCCACCGTCATCGGGACCGGCGCCGATAGCACGTTCGGGTTCCTGCGCGAGCTGGGCGCAGAGCCCGTCGCCTACGGCAGCGGGCTGGCCGACCGCGTTCGCGCGCTCGGGCCCGGCGGCGTGACCGCGGCCTCGGCCCTGGTGGGCATCGAGACGATCGAGGCGGCGCTCGCGCTCGGCGTTCCGCCCGGGCGGATATCCGCGATCGCCGCCGGGCCCAATCCGCCAGGCGGCGTGCGCGCGACAGGTGGGCGTGACGCCCCGCCCGACGCACTCGACCGGATCAGCAGTGCGATCATGGTCGGCGCACTCACCGTGCCGATCGCGGCGACCTTCCCGGTCGAGCAGATTCGCGAGGCGGTGGCGCTGCAGCGTGGCGGCCACGTCCACGGCAAGATCGTGGTCAAGCTGTGACCCGCGCGCTGGTCCTTGGAGGCGGCGGCCCGGTCGGCGTCGCATGGGAGGCGGGACTCCTCGTCGGGCTGGGACGCGGCGGGGTGGCCGTCGCGGAAGCCGACGCCGTGATCGGAACATCGGCAGGCGCCGTCGTCGGGTGCCTCCTGGCCTCAGGCGGAGACCTGACACAGGTGACGAGCCTGGTGGCGACCGCCTTCGGCGCGGAGCACTCGAAGCTCGCGGCTCAGGCGGCCGGGCCACTTGACCGGCTGATCTCGGTCCTGGCGCAGTCCGCGCTGCGCCCGCGGGAGGCGGCCGGGCTCTGGGCCCGGCTGGGGAGCGAGGCGGCTGCCGCCAAGACGATGAGCGAGGGCGGCTGGCTCAAGATATTCCAGACCTTCGCGGGTGTCGCCTGGCCTCCCGGCTTCGCCTGCACCGCGGTCGGCGCAGACGATGGCTGCTATCAGGTCTGGGACCAGTCCTGCGGGATCGACGTCCAGCACGCTGTGGCGTCGAGCTGCGCTTTCCCCCTGGTCTTCCCGCTGGTCACGATCAGCGGCCGGCGCTGGATGGACGGCGGCGTGCGTGACTTCCTCAACGCCGACGCAGCGGCCGGTCATGACGTTGTCCTCGCCGTCTCCTGCGGGCTGCTCGACATTCCCAGCGACTTCGGGATACCCGCGATGGAGGCTGTGATGGGCGCCACGAGAGCCCGGCTCGAGGCGCTGCGCGACGGCGGGACGAGGGTCGCGACGATCGTGCCGAATGAGGAGATGCTCGAGCTCAGCGGCTGGGGGCAGAACCTTATGGATGTCTCCCGCGCCAACGCCGCGTATCAGGCCGGCACGCGCCAGGGGGAAGCCGAAGCTAGTCACCTCAGGACGTTCTGGCCAGCACGCACAGATGCAGAGATGGACTGATGATGGCTTCAACTACAGATCCCGGTCGCACGGTGCTGTTGACAGGCGGCGCTGGATACCTGGGAAGCTGGGTCGTGGCGCGGCTGCTGGCCCGCGGCTATCGTGTCCGCGCCACGGTCCGCGGCCTTGGCCGGGTCGGCGCGCTGCAGGGTGCCGTCGCGCGGCAGGCGCCGGTGGACGCCGCCGACGGCCGGCGCGGCGGGTCACTGACGCGCTGCTGTGGGCCTACTCGGGGAAGAAGCGCTACAGGGACGATCCCGCCTTCGGCTACGCATCTGTTGCCGCGCACGTCACGGCGGATTCACCTCGCCGCTGTGGTTGCAGGCCGCAGGCGGCTGGACTTCGCCGGGCGCCTCTGAGCTGTTCGGGAACTACGTCCGCGCGGTGACGCCGATCCTGGACGCCGTGGAGTGGGTGTGCACCATCAACGAACCCAACATGATCGCGATCATGCACACCGCCCCACCATCCCGCCCTCGGGTGGGACGCAGCGGCTGGCAAGAACGGCATCGCCACCAGACACAACCCCGATCGCAAGCCGGACCAGGCAGGCGGCGCTGTTTGCCGTCCCGCGGAGCACGTCGGGGACCGTAGGCCCTGAGAGTCGGACGGTCCCGAAATGGCCCGGCGCCACCGTCACCTTCGAAGCAAGCCCATGAGCGGCACGCCGACCCTCCGAAGCTAGCTTGTGCCGCGGCGGTCATGTCTCGACTTGCACATCCACGACGTCGACGGTCATCAGCGCGGGCTCCCGGCGGGACCGGCCGTCGGGATCGCCGGCGACCATTCGCCTGCGGGTGCCGATGACAATCCCAGCGAACTGTTTGTGCTCGGCTGCGTAGTTGACGTTCGCTGGCACGCCTGTGTGCCGGGGCTGGTACTCGAATCTCCTCAGCAGTCCGGCGCTGTTGAACGAGTAGACCTGCTCGGTTGCATGCGCGGCGAAGCCGTCAGGGAAGGTTGCCTTCAGTCGGCGCCATTGTTCTCCGGCCTCCTCCCACGGCTCGATCTCCTCGGTGCGCACGCCTGGCATCGCGAGCGCGAAAGGGGTAGTGAAGTAACCCCAGAGGTCAAAGCCCGCGGCGTAGACGACACTGAGGTGATCCCACGGTGATGTGGTGGTCTGGCCCGCGAGTGCGGCACCGGGGTCGGTGCGTTCCTCGATGACCTCGCCGCTGCCGGTCTTGATCGCGGCGCGCGGCACGTCGAAAACGCCCCGGCGGCCGGGCGCGGTGTAGTCGCGAAACACCAGATGCTGGGCGTGCGGATTGATCTCCATGCGAGCGTCCCTGAGGATGCCCTCCTGCCCGCGGCGGCCCCACAGTTCTCCACCGATGCGCCCGCTCACGACAAGTCGGCGGGCATTGTGCCAGCGGTCCAGGCCGCCGTGGGCATCGAGGACCTGGTCCAGAAGTCCTGACATGGCATGCCTTCCTGTGGCGGGCCGAAGTTCTTTGCGGCTGCTGTACCTGCGGTACGCCGGGCTTCTCGGAACGACTCACCGGCCGTCGAGCGAGGACGCGGCGAGCTCGTCCGCGAGTAGTCCTAGGTAGGCGGGGTGGTTCAGCTCGGCGTCGGACTTGGTGCCCCATCCCTTCGCGGCCATCGCGGTCATCCGAGCGTGCGCCTCTGGCCAGCTGACTGCCTCTAGGATCGCGTTGAAGGACTGGAGCAGATCGCCCTGGCTCGGCGGCGCTGAACGCTCGTTGACCAGCCCCTTGGCCATGCCCAGCGCACGACGGTCGAACCCGCCGATCCGGATGGCCAGGGCGTCGACGAACGAGTCGAGTTCGGAGTCTGGCAAGGCCCGGTTGACCAGGCCGTAGCGCTCGGCCGTCTGGCCGTCGAAGTCCTGGCCGCCGATGATAATCTCCAGCGCGCGAGAGCGGCCAGCGATGCCGGGCAGCCAGTCCAGGCCGCCCCCGCCCGGCACCACGCCGAAGCCGACCTCGGGCTGGGCGAGGATAGCCCGCTCCCTGCTGGCGAAGCGCATATCACAGGCAAGGACGAACTCGACTCCGATCCCGCGCGCCCGGCCGCGGATGGAAGCGACGCTGATAACCGGCGAGTGAGCGAGCTCGGTCACGAAGTGGTGCCACTCGTCGCTGAGCCGAGCCGCACCCGGAACGTCCGGCACCTCCGACAGCCTGCCGACGTCCAGGTGGGAGATGTAGTAGTCCGGGTCAGCGCTGTCGAACACCAGCACCCGCACCCGTTCGTCCTGCCGGACGCGCTGGAGCAGGACCCGCAGCCCTGCGAAGACATCGGGGTCGAACAGGTTGATCGGCGGATTGGCGAAGGTCACCCGCCAGTAGCCAGGGGTGACCGCGCTGATGCGGACCGGCTGGCCGGATTCCGCCAGGACGGCCTGTTGCGTGCCAGCTATAGTCATGATCGGCTTCCTCACGGTCACTCAGTTCGACAACCGAACTCACTGAGCTGACGCTAGCACCGGTGAGTCCGGAAGTCGAACCGTCTGGTCTCAGGGACCTGCAGGCTGGCGCGGCGGCCCCCGCATGCGGCGGATCTGGTCGCAGTTGCCGGGCCGGAGACGGACCGACGATGCAGGTCGCTGCCGCGGTTTGGCGGGGAGGAGCCGAACCGGGACGTCAGGCGTGCTTCGCTCGCATCATCCGGCGCGGTAGGTATCATTCACTCATGGGTCTGAAAACCGAACTGACTCGTGAGGACGGGACCAGGCTGTGCTCGATCGCTGATGCCCTGGAGCTGGTCGGTGACAGATGGTCACTGCTGATCGTTCGCGAGGCCGGCCTGGGTGTTCGGCGCTTCACTGACATCCAGCGCAACACCGGAGCTCCCCGCGAGATCCTCTCGGCGCGGCTGCGAAAACTAGAGGAGGTCGGCGTCCTCGCTCGTACCCGGTACAGCGAGCACCCGCCGCGCTTCGAGTACGGCCTGACCGAGGCGGGCCGCAAGCTCGCTCCGATCCTGCGCAGCCTTCGCACCTGGGGTGAGCAATACGCCACGCCGAGGCTCATCCACTAACGGACTGAGGCGTCTGCCGCCTAGTCGCGCCGCAGCCGATGACTGCGAAGGTGATCTTCGCGGGCGCGGGTGTGCACCTCGTGCAGGGCGGTGAACTGGCGTCGGCCGGGCCGGCCGTGGGATAGGTGAAGGCCGGCATCTGCGCCTCCCGATGGACCGAGTTGTCGAAGTGGAGGATCATGCCACGCACCGCACATTCCGCCTTGCTCAGAGCCCGGGCAGTCAGCGAGCCATGGTCGGCATCAAGGCGGACATGACCTCGGAGCCGATGGCGCCCAGCAGCCGCAGCTTGTCCGCCGCCTGGCTGCTGGGTGCGAGATGGCACGCAGGACCGATGCCGTCATCGCCCACGTCCTCGCCGCGCCGGAGGGTCCGGCCGGAACCTACCGCGACCGCGACGGCGACCTTCCCCGGTAACCCGTCCTCCCTGCCAAACCCTAAGGACCCCCACAGGCGGATTCGTGGCAACAACCGGTTCGACAGACCCGGTGGGCATAATCCATATCTCGCAGTTGGCGGCGTGGCGGGACGGGTGACCATGGAGATGACGCTGAGTGACGCGCGGCGGTGTTCCGGGTGATCCGGGGTCGCTGTCTGTCGGCGTGCGCGCTGGACAGTCAGCGATTCGTCTTCTGCTCGAGCTCTGCGGGGTACCTGTCGCCCACGATCGTGACTTCGGAAGCGGCGCGGCCGATTTCGGTGAGATCGCTGCTGGTGAGCTCGACGGCGGCTGAGCGGAGGTTCTCCTGCAGCCGGGGCACCTTGGTGGTTCCGGGAATCGGCACGATCCATGTTGCCTGAGCCAGGAGCCAGGCTAGTGCCAGCTGCGCCGGGCTTATGCCCTTAGGCGCGCCGATCGCGCGCAGCCGGCCGACGAGAGCCTGGTTCGCCCTGCGCGCTTCGACCGTGAAGCGCGGCAGCTCGTTGCGGTTGTCGGCGCTGTCGAAGGTGGTGTGCTCGTCGATGGCGCCGGTGAGGAACCCGCGCCCCAGCGGGCTGTAGGGCACGAACCCGATGCCCAGCTCCGCGCAGACCGGGAGGACCTCGCTCTCCGGCAGTCTCCACCACAGCGAGTACTCGCTCTGGACCGCGGTGACGGGCTGGACGGCGTGCGCTCGGCGGATCGTCTGCGCCCCGGCTTCGGACAGGCCGAAGTGCCTGACCTTGCCCTGCGCGATCAGGTCCCCGACGGTGCCGGCGACCTCCTCGATCGGCACTTCGGGGTCGACTCGGTGCTGGTAGAGCAGGTCGATCGTCTCGACGCCGAGGCGCCCGAGAGAAGCGTCGGTCGTCTGCCTGATCAGCTCGGGGCGGCTCGATAGCGCGGGCCGACCGGCCCCGTCGACCTCCCCGAACTTCGTGGCGACGACGACCTGATCACGAACGGGAGCAAGCGCGTCGCCGACGAGCTGCTCGTTCGTGAACGGGCCGTAGACCTGCGCCGTGTCGAAGAGCGTCACCCCGAGGTCCACGGCGTCCCGGATCAGCGCAATCGCCTCGCTCCGGTCCAGGACGGCGCTGCGGTGGTAGCTCAGGCCCATGCAGCCCAGCCCGATCGCCGAGACTTTCAGGCCGCTGCTACCTAGTGCGCGCACGCGCATTTCTGACTCTCACTCTCGGGGCTTGTGCTGGCCCTGGTACTCGGCGTCGGTGACGTGCGGCCCCCAGTGAGGCGCGCCTTCGGTGATGGACAGGTGCGTCATGAAGTGGTCGGGGCTGGCGCCGTGCCAGTGTTCTTCGCCGTCGGGTGCGAAGACGACGTCGCCGGGGTTGAGCTCGGTGATCTGCTGTCCGCGGGCCTGGACCAGGCCGCGGCCGTCGGTGACGTACAGGGTCTGCCCGCCGTCGTGGGAATGCCAGGCGGTGCGCGCCCCTGGCGCGAAGCGGACCGCGGCGACGTTCAGCTGCGAGGGCGGCAGCCCTCGGGTGATGGGGTCCACCCATACGTCTCCGGTGAAGGTCTCGGCCGGTCCTTTGGCCGTGGCCGCGTTGCGGGAAAGCTCCATTCATGTCTCCTACGAGCTGGCCGGTGAGCGATGCTCTCCGCGCGGATACTAAGGCGATCAGGCGGGGGACAGTTCCCCGAAGAAGTACGAGGCGGTGACGCCGCCGTCCATCAGGAAGTCGCTTCCGGTGATAAACGCCCCGCCGGGACCCATGAGCAGCGCGCCGACGGTGCCGACCTCGTCAGGTGTCCCGGCGCGCCCGGCCGGGGATAGCTCGAGCATCCGACGGTATCCTCCGCCGCGCGGTCCGGTGAGCTCGTCCCGGGCGAGCGGGGTGATGATGATGCCGGGGCTGATGGTGTTGACCCGGGCGCCGCGCTTGCCCCAGCGTACTGCCTCTGCCATCACGCGCAGTGAGTTGCCGCGCTTGGCGAGCTGGTAGGCGTGCAGCGAATCGCTCACCTGGCCGGGCTGCAGCATCGGCAGTGACAGCAGCTCGTCGGCTGGGGTGGTGGCGAGTGCGGCGTCCTGTTCGGCTGTCAGTGCGCCGAGGCGGTGGCCGGATTGCGAGGCGATGACGACAGCGGAGCCGCCGGGCGCGATGATGTTCCCGAACTCCTCGAGCACCAGCGCGGTGCCGTACAGGTCGACGGCGAGGATGACCTCCGGCGTGGCCTGGCTGGGTGAGACACCCGCGGCGTGGATCACGCCGGTTACATCGCCGAGCGCTGCGGCGGCCTCGGCGAGGGCATGCACAGACTCGCGGGAGGACACGTCAACGGTGGCAGTGCTGGCGTCAAATCCGGCGTCGGCCAGTACTTGTGCCGCGGCGTCGGCGCTGGCCTGGTGCAGATCGGCGAGCAGAACGTGCTTGCCGGCGCTGACACGGCGGGCGATCGCCTGGCCGATCTGCCCGGCGCCGATCACGACGGTGACCTCGCTCATGGCTAGTTCCCTTCCGGTCGGTCGTGCTGATCGGCTCGCCAGTTCCCGGCCTGGCCGTTACGGTCTGGTTCCTCTGGTGTCCATGTCACCACTGCACTCATCTCCTGTTAAAGAGAACCGATGCGGATGAGGGACTTGATGGCCCGGCGCTGGTCCATGGCTGCGTAGGCGTCCGCGACGTGGTCCAGGTCGGTCTCGTAATCGAGGACGAGACCGGGGTTGATCACGCCGCTGAGGACGTCGCCGAGCAGCTCGGGGATGTAGATGCGCGCTGGCGCCGGGCCGCCCCGCCAGCCGACGTCGCGGAAGAACGTCTGCGCCGTTGGCACGTCGCCGTGCGGCACGCCGACCATCCCGACGGTCGATCCTGGCCGGGCGATCGCGAAGGCGGTCGCGATGGCCTGGGGCGTTCCCACGCATTCGAGTGACGCGTCGGCGCCGATCCCGCCGGTCAGGTCCATGACGGCTGCGGTCGCCTCATCGCCGCGGGCGGCGACTATGTCGGTGGCACCGAAAGTCTTGGCGACCGCCTGCCGGTCCGGGTGGCGGCTCAGGGCGATGACACAGTCGGCGCCCAGCCGGCGGGCGGCCAGCACCGCGCACAGTCCGACGGCTCCGTCGCCGACGACAGCCACGACGTCGCCGCGCCGCACGCCCGCGCTGATCGCCGCGTGATGGCCGGTGGCCATGACGTCCGACAGCGTGAGCAACGACCGGAGCGTCTGGTCGGAGTGGCCGCTGCCCGGAACGGGCACCAGGGTGCTGCCCGCGAGCGGAACCCGGACAGCCTGGCCCTGTCCGCCGTCGATGGTGCCGTCGCCGAAGCTGCCGCCCCGCTTGCAGGAGATCGTCGAGCCGTGCTGGCAGTGCGGGCAGGTCATGTCGCTGTAGATGAACGGCGCCACGACCAGGTCCCCCGGTGACACGGCCGATACCTCAGACCCCGTTGCCTCGACCACGCCGATGAACTCGTGGCCGATCGATCCGGCGGCGTGCGGGCTCTCGCCCCGGTAGTACCACATGTCGGAACCGCAGACGCAGGCCAGCACGACCCGGACGATCGCGTCGGTCGGCTCCTGGATCACCGGGTCGGGCCGCTCGCCGACCTCGATGTCCCGCGGCCCGCGGAAAATCGCAGCTCGCATGGTCTTTCTAGCCTCCTTGTCTGGTGCCTACCGTGCTGGCCAGCGATCATGGTCGGGCGAACAGCCCGATCATCCGCTGAGCCGGAGTCTGGTCATCGGTGGTGCCGGTTGCCGCCGGGGCCGTGGAGCTGGCGGCGGATTCCGGTGCGGTGGTCATGTGGCCTAGTCAACGCGCTGACTTGTGGCTGGGGGAGTGACGGATGTTCCAGGTAACGCCAGTACCCCCCAGCCAGCGGGAGGCGCGCCTACCGTGGTGGTCATGGATAACCGTGCCCAGGTCCGCGAGTTCCTGATCTCGCGGCGCGAGCGGATCTCCCCCGCGCAGGCCGGGCTGCCCGCCTACGGCGGAGCCAACCGGCGGGTCAAGGGCCTGCGGCGCGAGGAAGTCGCCCTCCTCGCGGGTGTGAGCATCGACTACTACGTCCGGATGGAACGCGGCAACCTGACCGGCGCCTCCGACTCAGTCCTGGACGGGGTGGCGAACGCGCTGCAGCTCGACGAGGCCGAGCGAGCTCACCTGTTCGATCTCGCCCGCGCCGCCCAGCCCACCTCGCCGCGGCAGCGGCGGGCCAGGACCTCCGGCGTCACCGCCGGTATCCAGCAGATCCTCGATGCCATGAGCGACGCGCCCGCCTGGGTGCGCAACGCCCGGCACGACATGCTCGCCGCCAACCAGCTCGCCCGAGCCCTCTACGCGCCGGTCCTCGCCGACCCGCGCAGGCCGGCCAACAACGCCCGATTCGTCTACCTCGACCCCGCGGCACGCGAGTTCTTCGCCGACTGGGATCGCGCCGCCGACGACATCGCCGCCATGCTCCGGTCTGAGGCAGGCATCAACCCCCATGACAAGCAGCTCATCGAGCTCATCGGCGAGCTATCCACCCAGAGCAGCCAATTCCGGACCCGGTGGGCCGCCCACAACGTCCGCTTCCACCGGACCGGCCACAAGCGCATCCACCATCCGGTCGTCGGCACCCTCGACCTCGACTTCGAGGCCATGGAGTTCCCCGCCCGCCCCGGTCTGACCCTGCTCGCCTACACCGCGGCCGCCGGCACCCCCACCGCCGACAGCCTCAAGATGCTCGCCAGCTGGGCCGCCACCGCCGAGCAAACCGGAAACCTGCCCGCGGGAGTCTAGGCATCACGGGTCTTGGGCCCGCGCTTCTGGTGCTGAGTACGAAGCGGACCGCTGCGTGCACTTCGCCCCGTTCGACCGGTACCACGTTGTGCGTGCTTAGGGCCTCGGCGTTGCGTCACGCAGCCGCTGCCGCGCGTCGGCTGCGTACCGCGCTGACCGGGGCTGTGGTCGTTTGCGCCTAATTAGCCAGCCGGCCTGGCGCTTGCCCGTTTGGTCATGGCGCCGAGCTTGCGGCTCGCGCCAGTCTGCTTGCCAGTTAGCCTGGCTTCGTCCGGCCACCGGACGTCGTAAGCCCAGCCGAGCTTCTCGGCCAGCCAGATCGTCCGGGCGGAGATGTCGATCTGGCCTTTCAGCACGCCATGGCGCGCACAGGTCGGGTCAGCATGATGCAAGTTGTGCCAGGACTCGCCGAAGGACAGGATCGCCAGCCAGGAGACATTCCTGGACTTGTCCCGCACCTGGAACTCTTCCTTGCCGAACGTGTGGCAGATCGAGTTGATCGACCAGGTGATGTGATGCAGGAACGCGATCCGCACCAGGGTCGCCCAGAAGAACGCAGTCAGCGCGCCCTGCCACGACATGGACCACAGACCGCCGATAAGGGCAGGCGCGAGGAGGGAAACCGTTACTAGCGCGGGGAACCACCGGGAGATGCTGACAACATCGGAGTCTGCGAGCCAGTCCGGGCAGAATCTCTCCAGCGACGTGACGTCACCGTCGAACAGCCAGCCGACATGCGCGAAGGCGAGGCCCTTGCTCAGCGCCTTCCAGTCGTTACCGAAGCGCCATGGCGAGTGCGGGTCGCCTTCCTTGTCGCTGTACTTGTGGTGCCGCCGGTGGTCGGCGACCCAGGTTATCACCGGCCCCTCGATGGCCAGGCTCCCGGCGACGGCCAGCGCGATCTTGAGCCCGCGTACCGCTTTGAACGATCCGTGAGTGAAGCAGCGGTGCAGCCCCATGCTGATCCCGAGCCCGGAGATGTAGTAGAAGGCGATCGCGATGATGACGTCATGCCAGCCGAGGCCCCAGCCCCACGCCAGCGGGATGGCGGCGATCAGAGCGAGCAAGGGGACGGCCACAAACGCGCCCACCAGAACGCGCTCAAAGGCGGGACGTGGCTCCGGCTCGATCTCTGGCCGGGGCAGTTCGCCAGCGGTGAGCACGGCGGTCAGCGGGGCTGTGGCCTGAGCACTTGTTGTCATGGGATCCTCGTTTGCCAGTTCGCGGTGATGCGGGTGAACGAGCGCCCCGCATACGCAGGGGTCTGGAGCCCATGCAAGATACGCTTACGTATCCGCAGCTTACGCTGCCGTAGGTTGCGCTGGTGACGGCCACACGCGTGCGCGTGCTTGCACCCGCGCGCGGGGCCTGACATGCGAGTGAAGAACCTGTGCCTGGTGCTGATCGCGTGCTCGCATGCCCAGCCGCGAGCTGAGAGGCGGCCCCCGGCCTGGCGCATGTGAGGGTGGGTTAGCGGCGCGCGTACCGGCGGCGGGTTCTGGTTCCGCCGGACTGGCGGGTGGCCAGATGGTAGGCGAGCAGGAGGATGGCTGCGCCGGCGATGGCGGTGAGCCAGGTGGATGCGTTGAAGAATCCTTGCAGGGTGTGGATGTGGAAGATCTTTGTGGCGGCCCAGCCGCCGCCGAGGGCTCCGGCGATGCCGATCAGGCAGGTGACGATGAGGCCTTGCTGTCTTTTGCCGGGGATCAGCATGTTGGCGAGCAGGCCTGCGGCCAGCCCTAAAACGATCCAGGCGATGATGCCCATGACGGTCTCCTTAGTTAGTGACGTTGTTAGTGACGTTCGCGGGTGGCGTGCGCTGGTAGCAGTGGTGTCCGGGCGGGGCGCGGCTAGCAGCGGGGTTCCGGCTTGGGGCGCGCACAGTCCCGGTGGCTTGCCGGGCCTTGATGGTGGCGGTGGATCGGTCAGCTGGCCTGCGGCGTGCGCCGGTCGCGGCGCATGATCCGCCGCAGCTGGGTGATGCGGGCGGTGCCCGCGGCGGCCATGATCAGCGCGCCGGCGATGGCGGCGAGAACCAGTGCCACGGCGAGCGACAGGCGCAGGTGCGCGCCCAGGAAGCTGATGTTCACCGCGTGCGCGTTCTGGATGATGAAGATCATCACCACGATCAGGACGGCAAAGCCGGCGATGAGGCTGGTCCGCATGCCGCGGATCCGGGTGTGCGTCCGCCCGGACTTACCCGCCGGGGCCGCGGGCGGCAGCTGGGGGGAGGTGCCGTTGGCTGACTGCGGCGGCAGGGTGGTGGTCGCGCCCTCGGGTAGTAGTTGCTCGGTCATGGCTTGCTTCCTTCGCTGGCGAGAGCGGGCCGGTGCGATCCCTGGCCGGGCGTCTCGCTGAGTGACCCGGTCTTGCTGCGGCCGTCGGCCGCTGACTGCCCGGATCTGAGCTCAGCCTATACAGGAATCAGAAAACTAGCAATAGATTTCTAGAATCCTGTACTAGTTTGTGATCTGGCGAGCTGGGGCTTCCTCGATATCCGAGTGAGAGACATCCACGCGGCGTATGCCGAGTGGAGCGTCCGGGGTGCTCAGTTCCTGATGCCGCCGAAACAACGCCAGTACGAGATCCGGTGCTATATCCGCGATCCCGACGGTCATCTGATCGAAGTGGGGCAGAACACGGACCCAGCGGGGGACCGGACGCCCGCTCACCGGGCCTGCCATCGGTCGTCGACGATCGCGACACGTTCCGTCCCCGCCCGCGGCCCTGGGTAGGAGGTTCAGCTCGCGACGCTGGGGAAACTGCACAGCGGTAGCGTAAGCGCTGCAGATCGTGTCCTGGTGAATACTGATTCGGCGAGCAGCGCTTCGGATCGGCAGCGCATGTCTCGTTAGCTGGACATTCCCCGCCCGCAGGCCGTCCCTGGCGGGCGTGCACGGGGTAGCTCCGACGAAAGGCTACGGCCGCAGGAGTGGGCGCTAGCGCCATTGGCTTTTGTAGAGTTCGCACAACTGACGGGCTTCCGAATGCGTCTCATTCAGCACTGGTCCGCCTGCTCGTAACCGAGCAGGATAGACGCGAGTGAAGGCGACGCTCGGGCTACGGGCATCGCCTTTTGTGTGTAGGTACTCGGGAGGCTCAGCCGGTGTTCAGTCGTATCGCCATCGTCAACCGCGGTGAAGCCGCGATGCGGCTGATCCGTGCCGCCCGCGATATGTCTGCCGAGACCGGCACGCGGATCGAGACAGTCGCCCTGTACACCAGCGCCGACCGCAATGCGATGTTCGTCCGGGAGGCTGACCTGGCCTACCCGCTCGGGCCTGCATCGGCCCGCCCCTACCTCGACCATGCCCTGCTGCAGAGCGCCCTCGTTGAAACCGGTGCCGACGCTGCCTGGGTCGGCTGGGGCTTCGTCGCCGAGGATCCTGCGTTCGCCGGGCTCTGCGAGAAGATCGGCATCACGTTCATCGGGCCGGATGCCGAGGCGATGCGTCGGCTGGGTGACAAGATCGGTGCCAAGCTCCTCGCCGAGGAGGTCGGCGTTCCTGTCGCGCCGTGGAGTCGCGGAGAGGTCGCGACGCTGGACGACGCGCTGGCTGTAGCCGCGCGCATCGGCTACCCGCTGATGCTCAAGGCCGCCGCGGGCGGAGGCGGGCGTGGCATCCGTGTCATCACCTCTCCCGGTGACCTCACCGGCACATTCGAGCGCACAACGCAGGAGGCGCTGCGGGCATTCGGCAGCGGCACCGTATTCCTCGAGCGGCTTGTCACCGGCGCCCGCCACGTCGAGGTCCAGTTGATCGCGGACGGGCAGGGCACAGCGTGGGCGCTCGGCGTCCGCGACTGCTCGGTGCAGCGGCGCAACCAGAAGGTCATCGAGGAATCCGCCTCGCTCGTTCTGGCACCGGAGCAGGTCGCGCAGTTGAAGGCGTCGGCCGAGCGGCTGGCGCTGACGGTCGGCTATTGCGGTGCGGCGACTGTCGAGTTCCTCTACCACCCAGGCGAGAAGCGGTTCGCCTTCCTGGAGGTCAACACCCGTCTCCAGGTCGAGCATCCGGTTACCGAGCTGGTTACCGGCGTGGACCTGGTCAGGCTCCAGCTGCACGTGGCGGCAGGCGGAAAGCTCGAGGCCCAGCAGCCGGCCGAGTCCGGGCACGCCGTGGAGGCGCGGCTTAACGCCGAGGACCCGGACCGCGACTTCGCGCCCGCGCCCGGCCGCATTGCCCGGCTGGTGCTGCCCGCAGGCCCTGGCATCCGCGTCGACACTGGTGTTTGCGAAGGCGACATCATCCCGGCTGATTTCGACTCGATGATCGCCAAGATCATCGCCTACGGCAGTAATCGCAATGAGGCCCTCGGGCGGCTTCGCCGTGCGCTGGCCGAGACTACGGTGATCATCGAGGGCGGCGCCGCTAACAAGGGCTTCGTGCTCGACCTGCTTGGTCAGCCCGAAGTGATCGACGCCAGCGCCGACACCGGCTGGATAGACCGAGTCCGAGCTAACGGCCGCCTCGCCGCGCATCAGCACGCCGGCGTCGCGCTGGCCGCTGCCGCCATCGAGGCCTACCAGGACGACGAAGAGGTCAGCCGGCAGCGGCTGCTGGCGACCGCGCACAGCGGGCGTCCCCAGGTGCAACACGACCCCGGGCGTCCACTCGACCTGAAACTCCGCGGCACCGGCTACCGCGTGTCGGTCGCGCGGCTCAGCCCAGAGCGATTCAGGGTCGGGGTGTCCGCTGGCGCGGACGTGCACCAGGCCGACGTCGAAGTCGAGCGATTTGACGCGCACAGCGGCCGGATTGTCGTGAACGGCAGGCGATTTCGGCTGACCACCGCCACTCACGGGCCGATCCACCTGGTGGAGGTCGACGGCGTCACACACCGGATCAGCCTCGATGAGGGCGGCGTGGTCCGCTCGCCCGCACCCGCCCTCGTGGTCGCCGCCCCGCTAGCCGTCGGGGACGAGGTGGAGGAGGGCGCGCCGGTCCTGGTGCTAGAGAGCATGAAGATGGAGACGGTGCTGAGAGCGCCCTTCCGCGCCCGCGTCAAGGAGTGCCTGGTTTCGGTCGGCAGCCATGTTGAGGCGGGCGCGCCGATGCTGCGGCTGGAGCCGGCCGCGGGCGACGATACGGAGCGGGACGCCCCGGCAGCCAGCCAGTCCGCCGAGATCGACCTGCCCGGTCCGCCGTCGGATGTTTCCGCCGCCGAGCGGGCCGGGCAGCTCCGGGAAGACCTGCGCGGCCTGCTGCTCGGCTTCGACGGCGGCTCGGCCGAGCGCAAGCAGCTGCTTGCGGGTTACCTGGCCGCCCGAGCCGAGCTAGGCGGACAGCCGGCACCAGGCGAGCCGGAACTCCTTACTGTGTTCGCCGACCTGTCGGAGCTGAGCCGCAACAGATCGGTAAGCGACCTGGATGCTGAACCCGGCACCGCGATGCACAGCCCGCGAGAGTACTTCCACAGTTACCTGCAGAGCCTCGACGTCGAGCGGGCTGGCATCACCGAGGGCTTCCAGGTGAGACTGAAACGGATGCTCGGCCATTATGGCGTGGCCGGTCTCGACCGCACGCCCGAGCTCGAGACGGCGGTCTTCCGGATTTTCCTGGCCCAGCAGCGGATGACGGGCAACGTGGAAGTTGTATCCGCGCTGCTGCGCGAGTGGCTGGCGAGTGCCCCGCCTGCCGAGCCCCTGCGCGACCACGCCGGGCTGACAGTTGAGCACCTCATCGAAGCGACGCAAGTGCGATTCCCTGCGGTCGCTGACCTCGCCCGCGGGGTGGTCTTCCGTTGGTTTGCCCAGCCGCTGCTGCGCCGCACCCGGGCCACCGTGTACGCGGCGGTGCGCAACGACCTGGGGTACCTCGACCGTAACCCCGACGCGCCGGACCGCGAGAAGCGGATCCAGGCGATGGTGGCCAGCTCCGAGCCGCTGGTGCGACTGATCGGCCAGCGCGTTGGCCGCCCCGTTGACCACGCGCCGCTGCTTGAAGTGCTGACCCGCCGTTACTACGGTAACCGCAGGCTGGCTAATGTCACGACGCGTGACGTCGCTGGCCACCGTTTCGTCACTGCCGAGTACAGCGACACCAGTGGCGTAACGCTGATGGCCGCCGTGGCTACCGGTGCGCCGCGCCTGCCGGACGCGATCGCCAGCCTCGGCGAACTTGCCGCGCAGGCACCTGCGGGTGGCCTAGTCGCAGATCTGTACGTCACCTGGCCGGAGGAGCGAGACGCAGATGCCCTCGCAGCGCGCATCAAGGAGTTGCTGACGGCACCTTCGCGTTCCGCGGCGCTGGCGCCGATTACGCGGATCACCGTCACCGTGGCCGGCGGCGGCAGCACGACCATGCAGCATCACTTCACATTCCGCCCGGATGGCGCGGGCGTCGCCGAGGACCGGCTGATCCGCGGCCTGCACCCGCAGGTTGCCGAGCGGCTGCAACTGGACCGGCTGCGTGAGTTCGACCTGACCAGGCTGCCGTCGGCGGACGAGGAGATTTATCTGTTCAAGGCCGTGGCGAAAACCAACCCGGCCGACGAGCGCCTGATAGCGATGGGCCAGGTTCGTGACCTGACGCCGCTGCGTGAGGCCGACGGCAGGCTGGTAGCGCTGCCCGAGCTTGAGAACGTCCTGGCCGGCTGCCTTGACGCGATCCGCATAGTCCAGGCCCTACGGCTGCAGCACCGGCGCTTCGCCAGCAACCGGATCATGATGTATGTCTGGCCTGCGAGCGAGTTCACGGTCGAGGAACTGGCGCCCCTCGCGCGCCGGATCCGGCCGTCGGTATCGGGTTCGGGGGTCGAGGAGGTGCAGTTCGTAGTGCGGCTGCGCAGCACAACCGGAGAGCCGGCCGAGATGGCCGTGCGGGTCAGCGACGACGCCCGCGGCAACGTGCGGATCGATGTGGGGCCGCCGCCGACCGCGCCGCTACTGCCGCTGGACGATTACGCGCAGAAGGTGGTGCGCGCGACCCGGCGCGGCAACGCCTACCCCTACCAGCTGACCGACGTGGTGGCCGGGCCGGGCGGTCACTTCACCGAGCACGAGCTCAACGACAGCAAGACGCTTGTCCCGGTGGACCGCCCGAAGGGACTGAACTTCGCGGCCATTGTCGCGGGAGTTGTCAGCACGCCGACGAACAAGCACCCGGGCGGAGTGACCAGGGTGTTGCTGCTCGGCGATCCGAACAAGTCGCTCGGCGCACTGTCGGAGCCGGAGTGCGCGCGCGTCATCGCGGCCATCGACCTGGCCGAGAGATTGGGCGTGCCGCTGGAGTGGTTCGCGCTGTCGTCGGGCGCGCGGATCTCGATGGAATCCGGCACCGAGAACATGGACTGGGTGGCCGCCGCCCTCAAGCGGATCGTTGAATTCACCCAGGCCGGCGGTGAGATCAACATCGTGGTTGCCGGGATCAACGTCGGGGCCCAGCCGTACTGGAACGCTGAGGCCACCATGCTCATGCACACCAGGGGGATACTGGTGATGACGCCAGAGTCGGCGATGGTGCTGACCGGCAAGCAGGCACTGGACTTCTCCGGGGGCGTCTCGGCAGAAGACAACTTCGGCATAGGCGGCTACGACCGTGTGATGGGGCCGAATGGGCAGGCGCAGTACTGGGCGCCTAGCTTGGCTGCCGCGTGCGACGTCCTGATGGCGCACTATGACCACACCTACATCGTTCCCGGCGAGACGGCGTCGCGGCGGGCGGCCACGAGCGACCCGAGGGACCGCGACGTCTCAGGTTTCCCGCACCCCGTGGCCGGCAGTGACTTCGCGACGATCGGGGAGATTTTCGCGGCCGAGCACAACCCGGACCGGAAGAAGCCGTTCGATATCCGCACCGTGATGCGCGCGCTGACCGACCAGGATCACCCCGTGCTCGAACGCTGGGCCGGGATGGAAGACGCGGACACCTCCGTCGTGCAGGACGCGCACATCGGCGGCTGGCCGGTCTGCCTGATCGGCATCGAATCCCATGCGGTGCCGCGCCGCGGGTTCCCGCCCGCCGACGGCCCGGACACCTACACTGCGGGCACGCTATTCCCCCAGTCGTCGAAAAAGACCGCGCGGGCGATCAACGCCGCGTCCGGTAACCGCCCACTGGTGGTGCTCGCGAACCTGTCCGGATTCGATGGTTCACCGGAGTCGATGCGCAAGCTACAGCTCGAGTACGGTGCAGAGATCGGCCGGGCGATCGTCAACTTCGATGGCCCGATTGTGTTCTGCGTGATCTCCCGCTATCACGGCGGCGCGTTCGTGGTCTTCTCCAAGAGGCTCAACCCCAACATCACGGTGCTGGCTTTGGACGGCTCGTTCGCGTCGGTGCTTGGCGGTGCGCCAGCCGCTGCCGTGGTGTTCTCCGGCGAAGTGAGAAACCGCACGGCCACTGATTCTCGGGTGGCCGCCTTGAAGGCCCGGGCAGCCGAGACCAGCGGCGCCGAGCGCGCCGCACTGAATGCGGCGCTCGTCGAGGTGCAAGCGTCAGTGCGCGCAGAGAAGCTGGCCGAGGTAGCCGGGGAGTTCGACCGGATCCACTCGGTTCAGCGCGCGGTCGAGGTCGGTTCGGTTGATGCGATTATCGGCGTGGCCGGGCTGCGGCCCTCGGTCATTGACGCCATCGAGCGCGGGTTGTGCCGCTGAGCCTCGCTGCGCAGCGTGCACCACGCCCGCGGCTCGGCTGGTTCCGCTTGGCCGGCAGCGGCGGCGAGTGCTTGCCGACTGGTCAGGTTAGGAACATCCAGCGCCTCCACGCCTGCCGACACGCCGCTGGCGCGTAATCCCGATGGGCAGGCCGCCCAGCCGACGCGGCCAATACTGGAAGTTGGTTGCTAGTATTTAGAGACTAGGATACTGTCAAGGACAAGCGCCGGTCCCAGCTGCCGAAGGCGGCCAGCTATCCGGGGTTACCGGAGGAGTCCATGTCCAGGGCCTGGTCGTCAAGACCGCCCCGCTCGTGGCCATGTTGGTGCCGCGTACGCGGGCTGGGGCTAGCGCTGACCGTGCATATTCGCGATCTGCCGCGAGGCGGGCAACACGCAC
>Ga0335073_10004496_pt1 | contig 19487 bp, 25 predicted proteins | sample Lox_Sample_22_FD_207093 | JGI IMG/M metagenome (GOLD analysis project Ga0335073, IMG submission 207093) | Soil microbial communities from Loxahatchee National Wildlife Refuge, Florida, United States - Lox_Sample_2.2 | ecosystem: Environmental > Terrestrial > Soil > Wetlands | place: USA...
AACCAGTCTCGAGCCTTTCATGATTATTTCGTCCCCAGCCAAGAGGCCGCGGAAGACATCGATAATTCGATTGAACCATGTTGAATCGTTGACGTAAACTCGAGAGATTTGATCCTGCTGTCAGATGTGTACAGTTCGACCAGACCTTTCGTCGTTTGTTGATCAAAAGCACCACTCCTAAGCCCAGAAGCACAAGAAGTGGAAGCAAGGTTTTTCCTTGAAAACATCTTAGCCAGGGTAACTGAAGGGTGCCAAAAGACCGCGTGCTGTCTTGTAGAGTTCCCATCAAAGGGGTTCATCCCCGCATTCCCATTATATATAAGGTTCTCGATATTACGGTCACATGTAGTGGAGCAGTCATAGCATTATAACGAACTCGTTCACTTGTCCGAATCCGGACATAGCTAGCTTGTCATTCGGCAATTATTCGGGCGTTATCGTACGGTCATTCAAGAATATTCTAACCGAGTGACGTCTTCCCGTGCGTTTTTGCCTTGAACTGAAGAGAGCGCGTGCAAATATCGACCCCTGCTGATTGATGTGTGACACGACTATTTAATCGTGGTCATGGAACTGGAGATTTTCATACCCGGTCCATCGGCGTGGTGTGCTGGTGTTTGAGCCACATCGAAGTTCGTCCGTGATAGTAACATCCCACTCTCACATGGATCGATATTTCCGAAATGAAGCTCCACTGAAGACTCAGAACACGTGCCGAATGTAAGAATTTCTCGGTAATATCTGAAAGGGTGCCGCCCTATCGTTACATATTCTCTTGCCTCGGATTCATCGCAGCTGATCACGATCCTATTGTGGATATAGACGAATTCTCCGAGAGATATGGCCGGTAAGTGCCAGAGTGTAAACGCCCAGGACATTCAACGAATAGGACTCGAATAGCCATGCTGTATTTAATTTATAATTGAGATGAAAGTTACCCCCGACATTGACAACCTATCCCCTATTGAATCCCATGTTCCCACTTCCCTTGGCATGACTCTCCGTGAATTCGTCCCAGTCTCGCTTCTTCTCCATTTCCCTGTCCTCCTCTTCATCTTCTTCCCTTCCAGATTTTACCCTCTCCTCTCGTCTTCCTGCGCCTTCTTCCCGCGGCAACTGGATCCCACCTCTCCGGATTTCCTCCGTGAGATACTCATCCACACTCATCGTCGGCAGCGCATGATCAGGTCTAAAGACCCCCTCCGCAAACTGTTCTCGCTTCGAAGTAAGGACAAATGGTCTCATGACCTTGCCCTCTCCGGACAACAATGGGCCCGATTCCGGAAGCCTAGACTTTGCGACGCGGTCTAGTCTGTCTGTGGACGTGGGTTCAGGTTGTGTGGGGACGGAAGAAGGTGGGGTAGGTCTTGAGGCGATAACTTCGAGTTCTGTTTGTATGCTTGCGAGGTTTTGACGGGTATTTATGACGGCGAGATGGATTGAGGAGAGGGACCAGGCGCGGAGGTCTTCTTCGTCTAGCCGCGATTCAAGTTCAGAGATTTTTGTGGTGAGTGTTTTCTGGAGTTTGAATTCGGCGATTTTGGCGGCGCGAATGTCGGCTGGTGTAATCGCTTTCTTGGGTTCTGGTGGGAGAATAGAGTAAGACTCTAGACGAGATAAGAAGGATTTGTAGTATTCCTAGAAGCTGTCAACATAGAAACAAAATGGATATACTAGTGCTTGGAGTAGAAACAACTTTCGTTCGTCGACGTTGGTGAACCGCTTCTCCGTAAGATGTCCCAGGTAGTAATCGATCAAGAAGTACCTTGACATCAGCATTGAAGAATTAGGGCAAATACTTTAGTTCTGAGCTTGTGACGTCGTCGAGACCTTCGTTGTCGCTGAATAGAGCGAGCTGTTCGACGAGTTGTTTGCATCGTTCATACATCGAAATACATTCTTGAAGACTCCCCTACATCTTTAGCTCAATACGTCAAGATCTGTACTTGTGTCCCCTCAACGGATCCATCATCTATTTGACGGCGCAGAGTATCTGCTTTGGCAAACAACGACGACAGAGACTCATCCATCGTCCGTCAGGGCGAAAATGAGTGGTGATTGCGGATTATGTCCCGTGGAAACAGGCGACGCCGATCTTTCCACGGATTCCAGGATACCAAAAAAACTCGGTGGTCCATTGCGAGCACAGTCAACATCATGTCTCACGCGGAAGAGAATCAAAGTTCGAATTTCTACATATCCGCAGACCGGCGTTAGTTCCATACAATATCCCATATCCCCCACAGCAATAACCAATACATAAGATAGAGTCCTATTATCCCATCCCCGAATAACCTCATCAAGCTCCCCCAACAACAAATATCTATACACACAACACCAGAAGACAAAAAGGACATAGAAAATCAAAACCTCCTCGCCACCAACTCGACCACTATCTGTCGATCTGACCGTTCGGGATGTCCCATCGCAACGTACACCCTATCATAATACCCTGTCCCGGGTCCTAATCCCAAGTCCGCTTTTTGCTCCTCTTTGCCAATCATCCTGACGTCGCGTCCGGGGATAATTTGCACGAGACTTACTCCTCCCTCACCGAATTCGCCGTCACAGCGCCATATTTCGATGAACGAGGTGTCAAAGGCGATGACATATTTTCCGTCGATGACTTGAGTTGCGCGAGGTTTGCCGTGCCAGTTTATTACTTTTGAGCGGGAGATTTCGCCATGTTTGTCGACGTAGATGGCACATTCTATAACGTAAGAAGCAGTCTACGCGGGGGAAATACCGTCGTAGCAGAGGAGGAATTCGTTGTCGTTGATGCGGAACATGCCTAAGGCACGGGTACCGTCAAGACGGCGGGCAAGGTGAGCCATCTGTGGAGCTGACAGATCGGGAATTGTCGACGGAGCATCTTTGCTATCCAAGGATAGAACTTCGAAACCTACAATCAGCAATGACCCAAGTCGAGGAGGATACCTTTCTGCGTAGGAATGGCAATCGTATTCTTGAAAGTAAACAATCCAAAACAATCTGTTGCGATGAAGAAGTCCTAAAAATCAGCGCTACGATACAATGGGAGGCGATACATCATATTCCCGGAAGAACTCTGTCTGAGCCTTCTTCCTGGCAAAAAGATTTCGCCTCGTTGAATCCCCCTTGCCCACGACAGGTTCCAAACATTTGAACACGGCATTCGTGGAACTCTTCTTCTTATAAATAACCAGCATCCGATCTTTTAACTTCCCCGTCGCAAAGAATCCCACGGAATGACTCCCCGATAACCGCTGCGGCTGTTTTGTCACGGGCGGGGCTTGGACAACGCCTCTCGTGGGCGGTAAAGCAGGAATCAGACTCGACAGACTGTATGCGATGAGTTCTTTATTCGCCAGCACGAGAAACACGCCAAATTCCTCCAGTACGTCAATCTGTGTCGTTTGCGGTAGACTCAGCATTTTACTCCATGTTGTGCATAGTCCAGACAATTCAGGCAAGTAGCCAATGTACACGCCGTCATCTGTTCCTACGGCCACAAGTCGTTGATGAGCGTAGTCGGTGTTTTCAGGGGCGATGAACGATTTTGCGCAGTTGACTCTTGCGTGCGTGATGGCTCTTCCTAGCGTCCTTGAGCCGAAAGGTTCGGCGCGGAGGGCAGTCAATGCGCGATGCATGGTTGATAAATCGACTAATGCAGGCGGTCGTTGTGTCAATTGATCCAATGTAGTCGGGCTCCCGAAGACACTCTCCCCAACAATCCTAGCCTCGAAGGGTTCGATTTTCGACATTGCAAGGGCACGTTCATTCTTCGCTTCTAGGATTCTGTCTACCCAGGATTGGCGAGCGTTCGCGCTCTCGGCGTAGAGGGTGTAAGTATCGCCGGAAGAGGAGAGGTGGGTGACACTGAAGGGCCAGATGAGAGTTTTATCGGAGGGAGGAGACGTGAGTGACGTGATTATATGCGGAATATCGGGGGTGGTTGAACCGGAGGAGGCAGATGAAATTTTTGTAAGGCCAGCGCGAGTGGATTTTATGCGTGAGATGGGTGGACTGGGAGCGACGCTGACGACGGTTGTCATTGTGCCGACGAGTTTCCCCTGTTTGGTCACTGCGTCTTCTGTAACTCCCTCGAGTTGGAGTAAGTCGACGGGAATAGCCTTGTCATAAGCTTCAGTTAGGGGAGGTGGGGCTACTTGTTTGGAGACGTAGAGTCTCTCAACACCACGATCACGTCTTCGTTTTGTCATGATGAGGAAATTGTCCAGGAGAATCAAGTGGATGTCCAGCCATTCCAACTTGTTGTCCGACTTTTTCGTTACATCTCCGCGATGAAGAACCTTCCTGGTTGGATCCTGTAGTCCGAGATCGACTTTTGCGCCGCTCTTGAACACCAGTTTCTCCTCCAACTCTGATCTCGCCAAATTCGCGGTTGTCTCGGCAATTCTACCCTATTAGCCTCACGAGTCATCCAAGAAAGTACCGAGCATCACAATCGTGAACAATCACTTTTAGTTCATCCGTCGCTTTCTGCAACGTTTCTCGATCCCGATTCGTCTCCTCGGTGTTCTTGATGATTTCTGCGAAATGCAGCAACACACGTTGAATTTTTCGATTCGGACCCTGTAAGAAGGAATTGAACGATAAGCGTCGACATGCTGGGTCAGCTTGTAATCGCTACCATCAGTTGCATCAACAATAGTCAGTACATCAAGCCAACTGGCAAACAAAGGATTGATAGCCATCTCCTCCCTCACCAAAATATCCGCAAGGGGATATCCTCCCGCATAATCTGCATAAATCATACTACAACCTCTGACCCACTCCAACACAATATCTCCCACACCGCGCACCACAGGACCCTGCGTAGCCTGTCTCTCCCTCAAGGGCACCAACAGTTTCTTACTCTGCCATTCCAGAATCGGCTTAACACAACCAAACACTCTGTTTAGAAACTCGTCCAATTTATGTTTGGCAACGATGGGAGTTGGTGTGCTGCTACTTGCAATGAGTTGCTTTTGGAAATTGAGCATGGTGTTGAGATCGCCGACGTACTCTTCTTCCGCTTGGATAAACTCGAAAATCACGTTTTGGCGTTTGATTTCGCGTTTTTCCATAGCACGTAGGAATTCAGCGTCGAGCTCCCAGAACGAAGCCCAGTCGGCGAGTTTACCCGTGGGAGGCGGGGATGTAGGCATTGCGGGTGGAGACGGAAGCATCGACTTTTTGACAAGAGTACGGGAACATAAGTGCGAGTAACATCGTCCTACACCTGGGGGAGTCGTCGCGCAGGTATGGGAATAGCATCCTTTTCCGGTAAGTGTGGGGAGAACGCCCTGGAGTGGTTTCGGTGTGAATCCTAATTCGAGTGTGGAGAGGGGGTTCCAGAGTGCGGTGTTTGCGATAGTGGGTTCAAAGAGGATCCCCTCGCGGATCCAGGTTGTGCCGACTTGGGCGGCGAGTTTGTCGGCTTGTAGGATTGAGAGAGTGCTTACATGGTGAGTGAATAGTCCCTGCAGTGCAAGAGAGATTGTTTCCATGGATACACTATTTCCGAAAATATCTTGAATCCAGTTTCGGAGCGCCGATAGTGACCATGGCTCGGTGCACATTTGAAATGTCTTTGAGGAGAGAGGAAATGACTTTGAGTCCGTGGCGGGGGTCAAGGGAGATTCCTCTGCTAGCTGTTCTTGCATGAATTTGACTGGATGGGAAGGACTTCGATGGAGCGGTTTTACTGCATTTTGCGACTGACTGCGTAGGACGCCGAGAGAGGGTGGTCGTGAGTAGGGTTCATTGAGAGGGACTTTTGGAGGCGGCACGGGTGCAAAGGGTTCTGTGGATGCAGTTCGATGATGTCCTGGTTCGGTGCGAGAGCGGTAAATGGGTGGAGATCCAGAAAACGAGTTTGACTGGGAGTGACCGCGTGGCGGAGGCGAACTACTCGATATCTCGACATGAGGAGGGGGATGTGGAGGCAAAGGAGGAGGCGTTATAAGATCGTCCGTTGCGACTCGCAAGGAACCGTAAGCTGAATTTTTGGGAGTCGATTGAATTGTTCCAGACCTTCCAAACGAATTGGATCGCACGCTAACTGGAGACGCCGAGTAGTCGTTGTCATGATACTCATGGTAGTCATCCTCAATAGGCCGATCCTGAGTATAGGAGTACATACTACTGGTTGAACTCCTTGTTCCAGGTCTATTGCCCGAGCCCGTGCGACTCAGACTCTGTCGAGGATCGGGGGATTGCACAGGTGACATGTACGAGGGGGATTTCGGGGTCGGAGGCAATGGATGTAACACGTCTCTGGAAGATTCAACTATCGGAGTAGGCATTTCGAGATGGTCAGCCATGTTTTGGGTAGAGGGCGATCGTCGTATTGATACAGGTCGTTCAGGATACGGATCTCGGAACGGATCCTCTTCCTCCACTATGTCCGGCGACTGATGATGGAATCGTTCGTTGGGGTACATAGCGTTCGATTGTTGTTCATAAGGCGAGACATGAAGTTTCGGCGGATATGGTTCCGGACGCGGTGGGAGAGGTCTGTACATTTCATTCATCCCCGCCGGGATATCATCATCAAAGGCATCATCATCCGTACCCTTTCTCTCGGAAGAAGGATAAGTCCCGTCATGCGTATACGACTTCTTGGGCGGTGGAACAGGAGGGTGAGTATACACGAATTCCTCGGGATAGACAAGCGTCGACTTGGAGTCGGTATTGTAGCCACTTGCAGCCTGTTGAGCAGCCTGTGGCCAGTCGTACATGAATCGCCCGTTTTGTTGGGACGTAGCGCTGACGGGCGGGGCGCCGTAGGTGTCTTGGCGACGGTAAGAGGGGGATGAGAAGGAAGAGGATCCGTTGTTGTCGAGTGTGGAGTGGCGGGGGGCTTGGCCGACTGGGCGACGACGCGGGGCAGAATTGCTGTTGGTGCTCATGGGGGAAGAGTAGTTGTTGGTGTACTGGTCATCGTCCTCGTTGTCGTTGTAGTGGCCGTATGTGGGACGCCGACGGGGAGGAGACGGGGTGGAGGTTGGGTGCATGGGTGGGTAGTTCATACTGTTGTGGTGGGTGTTGCCCTCATCCAGACACAATCATCACGGACGGCAATTCCCTGCAACGATTGATCAAGTGGAGGTTTTTGATCGAAATAAATTGAGTGATACACAGAAGAAACAACGGGGAAATGAGTTGCAGATTTGTTTGATGGAAGAGTTGAGGAGGCAAGTCGTGTCGCCCCTTTCAATGCACTAGATCGAATATGCCGTAGAGGTGGTCAGGTCAGTGCTTTTCCCCCCAACGAGCCACACACGTTGGAAATTGAAACTCGAGAGGCTGAAGCTAAACCGGGGAATCCTGCAGTAAATGCGGAAATGAGATTATGTCACTTCTCAAGCGAATCTCTATAATTTCAGAGGGCCCAGACTCCGATTCCGCAATGTCCGGAACCCACATACATAATTCTCTTTATAATTTCCTCTTCAAACGCCATTATTCCGCAAACGCATAAAATGAAGAGGCAAAGCAACTCTATCACGCCTTCTCCTCATTAAAAGATGTGCCAATGCGCACGGGCAAAGTGAGGCGTGAATGGCTGAATGGCGGAGATCATCCCGGAGTGGCACTGTCTCTGGGACGAAATAAAAATGGCCAAGGTTTCGGAAAACCCACACCCTTTCAACGCTTGGCACAAACCTTGATTGCCCACTCTAGTACAGAGTCTTAGGGAGGACGAATGGGAATGTCTGGTTTTATCAGGAACTGGGAAGCCAAGCCACATACTTGTGGCATCCATATATTCCGGCGCAATTGGGGGACGCATTTCGTCACAGCCTCCAATGATATCATGAATCACAGGGGAATCTGGGAACCCCATTTCAAGTCCACACCCCTATGGAATGTATGGGAAATAGCGATTCAAGATGTTTGCCAAGAAGGAAATCCATACATTCTGACAGCCACTTAGAATCGCGCCTCGCGTACTGACCGTTGTAGCGACGTACTCGGCCACATTCTCTTCTGGACAACTCACTCCTCGTCTTCTGTCGCCGTTTCCGTCTCCCTCTGTTTACTCCCACCTTTCCTCCTCCTCCTCCTTCTCCTTCCAGCATCTCTATCACGATACTCCAGATCAATCAACATCGAAACATACCACGTAAACAACGAAATCGCACCAATAATACTAATCCCCGCAATCCAACTCCAGATATCCTCATTATTCTGTTTCAACGCTCGAATCTCGTTCCACATCTCGCCCTGGTTCCCCACCGCCCCGGCCAAAGCTCTGTCCATATTCTTGGCCACTCTATCATTTTGTACCGCAACTTGGCGTTGGACTTCTGTTGCGATGGTACTGTCGAGGTATTGTCGTAGAGCTTGAGCCTGTGCCCATTCAGCGGTGGAGTAAACGTCAGAGGGGGAGACTTGGCCGTCGATTTGTGTGCGTTCTTCCTCTTCCTCATTGATAGGAGGCATTTTCCTGGTGGAAATAATTGTCTGAGAAAGGGGAACGGACTAATGTCGCGTGAGACGATCAGCGAAAGGGCCAGTTCGATGAGTATTAGAGTTATTTATCTAAGTCTCATAACGCCTTTTATAAACTCTTCAATCCAACTTTTTGGCACATGCTCGCTATAAGAATCTTGACCCTGCTGTTGCAGTGATGTTGACGCAAAACATCTGATTCGGACACGGTTGATCCGGCGCGCACAACACCGTCTCGCAATCATCTCCACTGACACAATCCGTCGCACCTACCATAAGCTCCTCACCACACACAAAGAATTCATACTCGTGCACTCATTCCCTGTACTCACGCGACATGTAGCGGTCACCGGATCACACACATTCGTTGGATATCCGATACATTCTTGATCGTAGAGACATCCGCCCTGCAGAGGAACGACTCGGAACGTACAGATCGTGTTTGTGCAATTGAGAGTCACGCAGTCGGTTATTGCGAGACAGTTTCCCCCCAGTGGGGACGTGCCGCAGTGGTTCGTGGAGGAACAGTTATTGGACAGGCATTGAAAGTTAAACTACATCAGCATTTGACATGAAGAAGAGAAAGTACGGTACAGTTGAGACCCGGGCGAAGCGCGAGAGGGTATGGAGTATTCAGATAACAGACAGTAGGATCAACCGAACAATTCCCCGCGGCGGTCGTCGTGCCTGTTGCCTGTCCCTTCGTCAGAGTTAGAAAACCCATCACAATCCATATGATAAACATGTTTCCCGATTTAGGCGTCATCACGCGAAGTGTCACAAAGAAAGGTAAGAAGGGGAAGGGTAGATGACGTGACAGGCAAATTTTATAAGAGGACGAACGGACAAACCATTCAATGAGGGAGAAAAGGGATTAATTCGGTGATCCGGAGACGGTTGAATGGGGGGAGGGCCACCCATCGGTTGCGCATGTGGCGTCCAATTGAGCCCGTCTGATGCGTTGAACTCGCAGATCAGGGAATGATATATCTCCAATTTTGGGATCGACCTTGAAATAGAGTTTTGAGCACCCTGTCGCACGTGAAATGCGATTTCTGCAGGTAGTTTAACTAATGTGCATTAGAATAGCCAGAGAAGATACAATGATTTCGAAAATGTACTCTTTGTCAACGATATGCACGGAAATGCAAACCTGATATACGCATGCAAAGATAAGCAAAAACAATCTCCCCCCCTCACAAACCGCCCACCACCAACACAAATTGCTGAAATACATATACATTTTACCATAGTCCCTCCGCTCAGGAAACACAGCAACTTGAACATCCAGCACCTTCTTCCCCCTCTCCATCTACCCCACCCTCCTTCTGTTTCAGCATGACATTCATCCCACCGCTCCCCTTCTGCACCTTCACCGCCTCCTCATTAATCGCAATAATCTGTCTCACTAAATCATAGAAAATCTCATCCACGTTCGTCCTTGTCTTTGCAGAAGTTTCATAATGAGGGCATTTCCATTGCCGAGATAATTCCTTGCCCCTCTGATGAGACACTTTTCGTTCCATGGCAAGATCGAGTTTATTCCCCACGAGCACGAGCGGGATGACGGGGGAGACGGAGGGATTGGCAGGTGGTGTCGATGGAACGGTGAGTTTGTTGCGCAGGATTTGAGTGTAAAGGTCGTTTAGATCGTCCACGGAAGCGGGGTTGGTGATGTCGTAAACGAGGATAAAACCTTGACGGTCGCGCATTTGATGGTCACTACAGAATCAGTTGCCATCTCTCGTGGAATAATATGAGGAATACCGCATCGCAATAAACTGTTCGACACCCGCGGTATCGAGACTACGTGTCAGTGCGTCCAGTGGCCTAAAGGGTGGATTGTACATTTCCAGTACGCACTCACGCCCATCGACAGTGACTTCTTTCCGAAATGCGTCTTCGATGGTTGGATCATATCGTTCCGTCCACATATGCGAAACAAACTGTCCCGTCAAACTCGACTTTCCAACCCCTTCCCCCCGCACATCAGCAAATACATCGAACAATCAAGGGAAAGGAGTATATACCTCCACTGCCAAATAAGGCGATTTTGTATTCACTCATCCCATTTGGCGGATTGGGATTGAGCGAATTCGATCGTGGCTGCTTGATAATCGCCGTTTTCTCTGTCGCCGATTGTCGTCGGCCTCACGCACTTTTCAAGGGGCAAATTTCTCCACACAAGCCACACACCGCCAACTTTGACGAATATCCGATTGACACGTTCTTCGCCAATTAAAAATTCAAATGTCCCTGTCGCTTGATGATAGTACTCTTCTGTTGTACAGGAAAGTAGGCGTTGAAAAGGAGGAGATGGTGAGGGTCGTGTTGCGCAGATATGTGTGAAATTAGGGGGAAGGCGGATCGGATCCCCTCACCCCTTTTACATGACCCAATTCGCTCGAGGCTGGGAAACCCAAATTCCACTTTTAATTTCGGTGATCGTCCGTGCCCGCTCCACGTTACTATTTTCGCAACGCCAGACACCCAAGACCTCGGCATGAAGGACCCCCTCATTCATGCAAGTGAAACATTGCTCAGCCTTTCCCTGTGAAAAGGTGCAACTGCTGGCGCATCGGCTTTCGTTTTGGGTTATATTGGACGTGGAGAATCACATGGCCCTCACATGATTGTCGATTTGAGATATTGGGTTTTTTTTGGTGGCCCGAGCGCGGATGCAGGGAAATGTTAAATGTGAGTTTCCCAAATTTTCAAAGATCGGCACGCACTTTTGGACCAGAAATTTCTATTTTCATGGGTTGACGTGATATCCGTGAGACTGGAGGGAGCCAAATGCTGGCAAAACCCTTGGCGTGGGATACAAACACCGCCCCCGTAAAGGGTACAATGTCTTTTATTTGCCCGAACAACCGCCCAAGATAGAAAATATTTAGAGTTGGAACGGCTATTTAATTGCTGCAACTGGGATCTAATGGTGCCTGCCCCCAGGGTGTCGATCGTTTGAAATTAGAGAAGAGATCGACATCGCAGCCGCGCTAATTATCCAGTTTATGATCGATTCTGGAGGTATTTACTTTCCGTGCTTTCGGAGCAGGTGGAGAATGAAACATGTCTCAAATCACGGGAATTGTCTCCAAAACGGTCCGCGTTAAAGGAAAAACCTTCAGCCTTGGATAATCCGAGAGCTCTCGAATCAGGGATAAGTGTGAGGAACCGCAAGGCGGGAGGAGAACAAAAGATTAAACTTCGAGCTATTTAGTTGTAATCACATCCGCAATATTACACTATTTCGCATTTACGATACTAGTCAACAATTCCATGCGAATGTCATTGGACCTCACTACTTATGCAACCGACCCCTGAATCATCAGCCTAATAGAAGAGGGGGGAATCTACCGCGCGCTTGCGTGCTTCAGACCGCCCCTGCATAAGCACCGTGCTGAGAACAAGGACTGATAAAGTTGTATCCTCAATCCCCTCCATGGTCAGAAGATTCCCAGCATTTGCCTCTGTTCCTTCTGGGGTAAATTGAGCAACCAACCTTTCCGTCTTCTCGTCAAAGACGTCGGTATATCCTTTCCAGTAGTACTTTTTTTCGCCGACACTGAACTTTGTCTTTGGCGAAAGAAGGCCCAACATCCGACGGGGAATATGTTGCAAAATAACGGCGGATTCAGGATCAGTGCATGTGATTTTAGAAGTCCCCTGTTGCTCATGACATGGATCGGCGGTAGCAAGAACGGGGCCGGCTTTACCGCCTCGATGGAGCGTGATGGTATCGCCCGGTCCCATCTCGATATAGTATAGAATTTCCTATCAGATCAGTGATGGTAATGGAGGATTAACCTTTTTCCCTCTCTCTCGACAGAGTCTGTCGGTGAAATTGGACCCTTCTTGGGTGTCAGGTATGATTTCGTAGTGAATATCCTTGCCCATCTTTGAGATACGGTGGCGGGCTACATCTGGGCCGAGCGCGTACGTTTTATAGAGCGATATCTGCGTGTTTGGCAGTACACGTGCCTAAACGATTGGAAGAGGTCGCAATCACCAATGGTCATGTGAACAATTTACAACGACGTCGAACGAGGGGCTTTTGGGCAGCAGAGATTTGATTTGCGGGGGAGAGATGATCTTCCACCAATCACCAACGGAAAATGACCGAATCTTGCTCGAACCTTAAATTGACGAAATTTTGGGCGACAATAATTTACGATGTAGGAATCTCGAGTTATCACCAACGGCCTGTCTCCAGCTCCCTGCACTTTCTGGCATGGGAGACAGGTTTACCCTGTGGAGAAGATTGGGTTGGTATAACCGGAAAAGTCCATCCGGCCCCAACGAGCGGAATTTACCCATCAGTCCGCCAGTGCTGAACTCCCGAGGCGAGGCTTGATTAAATTATATGATATTTTACTCGATGATATTATGCAGGTACGAGTTGATGTTGACTAAATTGAGAGTTTCATACCGTTGTTAGCAAATTTGGCGGCTTGCGAGAAAAATAAGTCAAAATTTCTGTCCAGCTTGACTGCGCTTTGGTGTATCTATCGTCGGCACCCGAAACGGGAATGGCCGACATGGTAAAGTGACAAGGGATTATTCAAGGCGATCCTCTCTTGCCCAACGTCGAAATACATATGCTGTTAGCCATTCCGTCGTATGATGGAGAGATGGAGGTACAGCAGACGATTGTGCTAAATCACTGTAATATCTGTGGAGTTGAAAGGGGTTCTTTTCCTCCGAAGTGCGGGAAGTCGGGTGCTGGAGCGGCGAGCTTATTAATGTCATTGAATGTATCCGCCACAAATTCTCATGTAATAATTTGAACTCCGGAATATTGCATGAGGATCGAATTCAGTTTTTGCTGAATTTGAGGGATCCGGCGATGCGGTGCCCATCCGTCTGAAACCGATCAGATTGACAGAGTCATTATATTCATAGGCTGACGGAGCATTTGAGAGTAAATCCATTTCCGGATTGAATTTATTCAAAAGCTTTCCTTTCGCTAAATAAACAGAATTCGGAAAGCATTCCCTTAATTTGAAATTCTTCAGAAAGGGTACTTTTTTGCTGAGGTTCTCTCGACGTACTTTGAAAGTTTTATCCTGGGAAGAAATTCTTAAACATAGGGCCTTAGACATGGTGACTGTCTCATTGTAAATTTGACAGATCCCAGTGTCTGCAAATAGCCGACTTGAAATCGCAAGACGAAATTGCGATTTTAAGGTCACCGTTCTGCGGCAAGTATTCCACCGTGAACAAGCCATAACGGAGAGAATTCAAACCATAGATGTTCAATGTGTTAAACAGAATATTTCAGTCCTTTCGAGTAAGGGTAATAAGCGTAGTTGATATCTTCATACAAAGTCTTCTCGGTGCAACGGCAGGCTGAGGGATTTTAGTTGTTTCATTTTTGAAGTCCAAAGTAACATCGCAAGAAGCGGAGAGAATAATATCTTTTCCGGTCGAATAAATGTCGACTTCATGGTTGCACTAGATGCCCATATGTGCCAGGCGGACCGAGATCTCCTTGGATCCCACAAGGCGAAAGAATCGTCAGATTAATCTCAGATTTCTTCATTCATTCCCATCGGGATGGAAGAATCACAAACCACAAGTGACAGGTAATCACTATTTCAACCATCTCAATGATGCCAAATTCCAGCTGTCTTAGAAAATATTACTCCTGACGCGTGTTCGTTGAATCAGATGTCATTTTGTCTCATTTTTCAAGAAGATCTTGATAAACTTGTCATCCCAGTAGACCAATGCCAGGCCGGCACCAAGGTCGAACTGCGCGGACCTCACGTCATAATATCCCGAATTGCTCTTGCCACGCTCAATTTTCTCGTGCCAATACTCAATGAAGCGGCTTGCTGTTTGGTTGTTTTGCCAGTGTTCGATGTGTGGCACGAAATTTTCGCGGTGCTTTTGTACGTGATCGGCAGTACCGGGGTAAAGTCCACAACACACAACTCGACTTTCTTTTGAGAAACAGAAATATTTTGTCTTCTTAGCTATATACGCAGAGATAATTCCCACAAGACATCAATTGAAAAGAAAAGAGACATACTGCGAGACTAACTACGGCATCCTCAAAACGCATCTCAAGGTTTCGTGGCAATCTAAACATCAGCACGATCCGGATATCTCCCCCCAAGCCAAACCACACGTCAAGCAATTGCATTTTGGTTTGGTTCGGAGATAAGGACGGGGGACATACACCAATGACACCGCAAGCAGCACGACCACCAGCATTGCCAGTCTTCAAACTCTCATCATTGCCACCCTTTCCAAGATCATCTTCTCCAGCATGAACAACAACCATCCTTCCAATAACGCTCTCGGGACCAATCAATTTAATGTACTTATCCTCGACAGTGCCCTTTGCTGCGCCCGAGGAGTCGACATTGACATTGCCCAAATCGCCTACATGGCGGGTGGAGCTAGTGCGGTCTCCGTGCGTGGCATTATGAGGATTGAAATGGGGGCCTGATCATCAATCCATACAATCTCTTGATGCCGATAGGATAGGGACATACCAGCAGAGATACAGCCGTTGGTGTTATCACCGAAGGCACTTTTCGGTGGGTTAGTTGTGGCATGTGGGGAAGAGAGGGGTAAGAGGGTGGGTACTGAACGTGAAAGCCACGTTTGGAGGAAGGGTCCATTCCAGTGATGTTGTAGGTGATTTTAGTTGGAGAATCCTCAGAGGATTGTTCAAAAGTGACATCGCCCGTCACCCTGGAGTCTCCTCGAAGAACAGCGACTGGTAGCAAGAGTTAGTAAAGTTTGCGAATGTTCGGGCAGATCGGCTCGAGCGGAAACTGGCAGATCGGAGAGGAGGGGGGGAAGTACCTGCGAGAACCATGCTTACTAGTAAATGTCTGAGAATGTGTCTAAGGTTTGATTGAGTGAATTGTGCAAGATAGATTGAGTTTGGATTGACGATGTGTTTTGCTGTTTAGTGAAGCCGAGACAGAATCACGTCAAGTTTTTGTGGTGGGTGGGCGGGGGAGAGACTTTTAGTGGGACGTCAGTATGATTACAAAGCGCGGGACTTCCGATAGGCTCAGAGCCAATCATATCCACGGAATTATTGTGTGTCGAAAGTATTGAACCGCGAAGATTTGGCAAGACTGTCGATCATTTCATTCGGCGACTCAGGAGACGGGGTAAGTTGATGAGAAGGTTGCTCCGACTCGCCAGACTTTGGCAATGCACGGGACAAACTACTCGACCCCTGTCCACACACTCTACAGACAATTTGAATGCGTATCTCTCGCAGAGTGTAGCTATATTCCCTCGCGTGGACTGTCCTACTCCCCAATCCCTCTGCGGGCGGACGATTGCCCTCAAGGACAACATCTGCACGAACGATGAGCTGCCCACTTCCTGTGCTTCATCAATGCTCAATGGTAATCAGAAACTCTATCTCATCTCACAATAGGATACCATTCTCCGTTTGATGCGACTGCGGTGACTCTGCTAAGAGAGGCAGGAGCAGAAATCACGGGCAAAACAAATATGGATGAATTCGCAATGGGGAGTACAAGCACCAATAACCTTTTGAACGTAATCAATCCTCATCGTGGGAACTATGGAGAAGAATTATGCGCCGGGGGAAGTTCAGGTGGAAGTGCTGCCGCCGTGGCTGCTGGGCTGGCATGGGGGTCGGTCTCTCTGAAGCATAAGAGCTGATTTGACAGAGCAATTGGGACGGACACTGGCGGCAGTGTGCGGTTACCTGCTGCTTACTGTGGGATCGTTGGATTCAAACCCACATACGGCTTGATATCGCGATACGGCGTTGTTTCGTATGCTCATTCGCTCGATACAGTGGGAATATTCTCTCGTGACGTTCAGTCCGCGAGGGTAATTTTTGGTATACCTTTATTTGAATATGGCTGATGGAGATGCCCTTAATAAGCATGATAAGCATGACCCTACAGCATTGCCTCAGTCAATACGATCAGAATTCCCGAGAGAATTACCCAAGAAGTGGACTATTGGTGTTCCCGCCGAATATAACCTTCCATCTCTTCATCCAGCTATGTCTCGCGCTTGGTCAATCGCAATCTCTCTTCTACGGTCAGCGGGACACACTATCACGCGCATTCCTCTGCCTCGGACAAGGGAGGCGTTAAGTGCGTATTACGTTCTTGCAACCGCAGAGGCAGCAAGTAATCTTGCTCGTTACGACGGGGTACGATATGGATATCATTCAAACGCGGATGTCTATCGAGAGGGAGTCCTTGCTTCCCGAGGACATGGATTTGGCGATGAAGTTCGAAGAAGGATTTTGCTGGGGAATTATACTCTTTCTGCGAGGTAATCTGTTCCGTACTGTTTCTTATTCTAGAGCGTTTGAGAGTTACTTCATTCAGGCGCAGAGAGTGAGACGGTTGATACAGTATTCGTTCGATGACGTTTTCTCGCAGGAAAATATCTTGCATCGACGACCTCAACAGATTGAATCACAGGGTAAATGCGACTTCATACTCTGTCCAACAGCTATTGGACCAGCCCCCGCCCTGTCAACAATCTCCTCCCTGTCACCTGTCGAAACATACGTGAATGATGTATTCACCGTCCCAGGGAGTCTAGCAGGTCTCCCGTCCATCAGCATTCCCGTCCAAATAGATGGTCACATACTAGGACTTCAGCTCGTAGGCCAAGTAGGCACAGACATCATCCTACTCAGCGCAGCCCAGAGCCTAGAGTCCATCCTCCACAGCATATAGCACCAATGAAGATATAACGCTTCATATATTGACTACATATTATACGTATAGCGTATCCCATACAAACACACCCAGACACACTCCGCACACCTTCTAACCAAACTATAACCAAGTCAACTAACCAACTATAAAGCCCAAACCAACCAACGAAACCGACCAGCCATGATAAACTATCCCAGCAAACTACCACATTCCCTGTCAGACAGGATGCGCGCTCAATCATCCTCCGAGTGTCGTACTCGCGTTGAAACAGCGGTATCCACTCCAGTTTTTATCAATGCATTCACCTGACATTCTCCATCCATTCCGCCTGCGGCACCAGGTAAACTATTCTCACATGCAAACAGAATCTCCCCTCCTTCACCAAGTTTACCCCGTCCGTCAGCCAGAAGACGAATATTACTTCCAGGAATGATTTGAGCTAGCGCCCCTGTCTCGAGCGAATGGATTTCCACAAATGACGGCTCAAACGCAAACAAATACGGATATGCAACGGCTAAACCACAAAGTCAGCATGAAACCACCAAACGCAGCAGGGATGCAGGGATAAAGGTGGGGGGAAAGGTACCGCATCCTTGAGGGAGGCCTTCCCAGGAGACCATCCAGTCGTGTTTTGCGCGCCAGCCATTTTTGTTGACGAAGAAGGCAAATTCATCGTAACAGAGGAGGAAGAGTCCGTTGAAACGGTATATGGCGATTGGTTTGGCCGCCCCTGCACCTTCCTTTCGAGATACAAAGTCGAGGGACGTGTCTGCGGGGTCCAATAACGATTGCGTCTCCAGATTATCCAGATCTACAATCTCGAATCCCTTCGAACAGCCCACACATAATTTTGATTTCAAAAAGTGAATGGATGTGCTCTCTGTTGGGATATAAAATTCCTACTCGTTAATCAAGGGGTCCGGGAATAGGGAGAGACCTTGAAAACTTTGAAATCCTGGCCTCCTTGCAGGAGTTTTGCGAAACCGAGTTTTGTGCGGCCTCGGTTTAAGCCCTCGACTGGTTCGAGGACTTTGATGGTCGAACTCATGGCACTGGATTTGACGACGCAGAGGAAAACTCTTCCTAGACACACTCCCGATTTAAAGAAATTGACGTGTCCACTGACTTTCTTTGCCTTGCGATTCATCTGGAAATTCGTCGCATTGTCATGGTCGGTGAGAAGTTCAATCGGATAGGACGACAGAGTTTTATCGCACAACACTAGAAGTAGACCGTACTCCTCCAGGACGTCAATTTGAGTCACGTTCCCTAATGGATGAACGCGGATGGGCGTCGTTTTGGCGTTGGAATGAGGTTTGCGATCCGAAACGTAAATTCCACTATCCGTACCATAGGCCAACTTTCGTCCACCATCTACGATCAGCTTAGGCTCCCCCAACTTGTGTACCAAACGCAACTGCACAATTGACTTTATTGCTTCCCATAAAATATTTCTCACAGACGACGACTTTGGAGAATATCGAACTTCGGTCACGAATAAGTCGTTGTTGTGCTTCGATGTGTTCGGCCCATTTCCGTCGAGAGACCCAAGTTGGAGCGTATAATGTGATATTGTAGCCTCGTCGACCAAGATGGGTAAACGTAATGGCATACCCTCGATTGGCAGGATCGGTATTTCGTCCTGGAAGATTCAATCCGATAGTGGTTGTCTTGGCCGGCGGCAATAACCCCGACGATGGTCGTTTTGCGAGACCCCTTGCCGCATTCCCATCATCCGACTGTGCAAGGATCAACAACTCCAACGGAATTGGCTACAAATTAGTATCCAAACAAGCCGAAAGGGGGTCGAACTTTGCGATAAATACGATACGTCTCTCGTTTATTGACGACCTTGATCTTGACGACGACGAGTAAGTGATCAAACAGGAACAACTGCAACGAATCTCCATCCGCATTATTCCCTCCCAGTGCAACCGGTCGTCTCGCCAACGCGCCCTTAAACAGAATCTGTCTCCCCTCCTCAGTCAATTTGAGATCGAAATTAGGTTCCCCAGGCCTCACACTCAACTGCTGCGCCAACTGTATCAAATTAAACTTATTCTCCGCCTTTCCCGACTCGATATTCACCGTCGCCAAAAACTCTCTCACCAATGCCACCGCTTTCGGTAAATCCTGTTTATCCGGGTTATCATCTGCCGAATGCGCACAAATGGCCTCCATCAACAATGGATACCGCGCAAGACGGGTCGTCGGTTTGGTGAGATAGCCGTTCAACTCGAGTTTGCGAGACTCGATTTTGCGTTCCACGTCGTCGACCCACCGAGCAAATGTTGGGTTACTCGATTTTTCCTTTTCGAATTCATATTTCCCCCAGAGTTGGTTTGCGCCGTAGCG
>Ga0335073_10004497_pt1 | contig 19481 bp, 18 predicted proteins | sample Lox_Sample_22_FD_207093 | JGI IMG/M metagenome (GOLD analysis project Ga0335073, IMG submission 207093) | Soil microbial communities from Loxahatchee National Wildlife Refuge, Florida, United States - Lox_Sample_2.2 | ecosystem: Environmental > Terrestrial > Soil > Wetlands | place: USA...
GGCCCCGAATGGGCCGGTACCAGACATCGCGCGCAGCGCCTTCTTTGTTTTCCGATCTGGCAGAGTGCGCAGCGTCAACTACAAGCCATGCATTCATGACTGGAAGTTCGCGCCGCGCGATGCCATTATCGCACCATGAGCGCGCCTGTTCTTTGGAAACCCCGTCCAACGCCTTGGCGTTAGATTGCGCGAGGCTTGACCATAGGCTTTGGCGGTCTTGCTATGCTCTTGGCGCTCGGTAAGCTCGCCGAAGTAGCAACCCTGCAGTGGTTTGGAACGTCGGCCGCCCACAGCGTTGTTCACGCTCGGAACGTGTCGCTTGCGGTCTGGGGATACGGATTCGTGCCGGCTTACCAACTGGCTCGGGAGCAACCGACCCTCCGGGCTAAGATTCGCGTCGGAATCATCGGAGTTGTGGCCTATTTGACTGGTCTTTTGGCGCTGGCGCCGATGGTTCTCCATCAGCCGCTGCGTCCGTGGCTTTCGGCGATCATCCTCCTCGGCGGCATCTGGTCACTGATCCTCATCCCGAGCATCGCCGGCATCCGCGCCTATCGCAAAACGAGCGCGACGCCAAATCCCTGGTGGAGGACGAGCAGCAAGTGTTAACGCCGCTTCAGCCTGGCTTCGATACGGCGGCGGACTTTCTGCCAGTCTTCGAAGACGGCGCTTCCATCTGACAGCGAGCGAGCGCGGTTGCCGATCTCATCGAGCCATGCGCTTGCGGCCCCTTCGTCAGAGGTATCCTCCAGGCTTTGAACCAGTTCGCTCGCAAGTCGGGCGCGCTCGGACTGCGGTAATGCGAGCAGGCGCTCAAGTTTTGCATCCTTTGACATTAAGCTCTGGTTCTACTCCCGTGCCGGGGATTTGGCACAGGTAACCATCGCGCCGAGCGCGTCATCGAAACTGGGATTTTCGGTTTGAGCCGACGCGGTGTCGATTGTAATTTCAGTTTCAGTTGATCTTGCTGCGACAAGCTGCGAGCCTCGACTCTCGGCTGACGTTCGGCCCTTAACGCGCGGCCTGCTCGCGCCTCAAACAGGTGGAGCCATCGCAATGCCCACGCTGCGTTTCCCGATCCTCGCATTCGTCGCCGCGATGCTGATGGCGTCGTTCGCCTGCGCGCAGGAACAGAATCCGCTCGCGGCGCCGAAGTCGATGAACCAGGTCGGCTTCCCGGCCCAGCTCTACTCGTGGGTGATTCCGCCCGACAATCCGCAATCGCCGGCCAAGGTCGCGCTCGGGCGCAAACTCTTCTTCGACGATCGCCTTTCCGCCGACGGCACCGTCTCCTGCGACCAGTGTCATTCGCCGACCAAAGGCTTTACCGATCAGCTGCCGACCTCGATGGGAATCCACAAGGCCTTCGGCCAGCGCAACGCGCCGACGGTCCTGAACGCGCTCTTCAATACGCTGCAATTCTGGGACGGCCGCGCGCCCTCGCTCGAAATTCAGATCGAAGGTCCGATCACCAATCCCGTCGAGATGGGCAACAAGTCTCTCGACGATGTCGTTACCAAGGTCAAGTCGATTACCGAATACCAGCAGCCGTTCCAGGATGTGTTCGGCGGCCAAATCACGATGGGCAACATCGAAAAAGCGATCGCCGCCTACGAGCGCACGCAGATCGCCTTCGATACTCCCTTCGACCACTTCATGAATGGCGAGCAGAACGCGATCAGTCCGGCGGCCAAGCGCGGATGGGCGCTGTTCAACGGTCAGGGGCGCTGCATGACGTGTCACGGATGGAATCCGACGCAGCCGCTTTTCACCGACAATCGCTTTCACAACATCGGAGTATCCGCGCACAAGTCCGACTTTGTGCCGCTCGCACGGCAGGCGCTCGCACTCCTCCAGCGGGGCGGCGGCGGAATGATGCAGATCGATAAACTCGCGATCCAGACCGACATGAGCGGACTTGGGCGCTTCCTAATCACCAAGCAGCCGCACGATATCGGCGGCTTCCGCACGATGGGCCTGCGCAACCTGCTCGTGACGCAGCCCTACTTCCATGACGGCTCGCAGCAGACGTTGTGGGACGTGATCGATCACTACAACAAGGGCGGCGTGCAGAATCCTTATCTCGACGGCGGTCTGCTGCCGCTCGGGCTCAGCGAATCGCAGGAAGATGACCTGGTCGCGTTCCTCGCGACGCTCACCAGTCCCGAATACGCCGATGCCGCGAAGGAAGAACTCGATCTTCAGCGCAAACGATCCATGACCGATCGCCCGCAGCGTGATCTCGCGGCGGCGATGGGCAAGACCGGACTGGGTCCCGGCTTCAAAGGACCGTTCGGCGATATCGGGCCGGTGCAGAACCAGGAAAATCCCGCGCAGCTCGGCGGCTACTGATCAACCTTACGAGGCACGAAAGCGATGGCGGTACGGCACAAGAGCGTCGAAACCAAGTACATGGAAGATCGCGACAAGGCGCTGCGCAGCTTGCGCCATCTCGATCGCCGCACGTTTCTGAAAGTGCTCGCCGCGACGACCGGCGCCGTGATGTCGAAGGGGCTCATCACGCCGCATTCGTTTCAGCTCGTGAATGTCGCCAACGCGGCGGTCGACAAGACCGCGAGCGGCACGGGTGCATCGGGAACGCCGCCCTTCACGTTCGCATATATCTCCGACACTCATATGTATGTGCGCACGCTCAACCAGCGCTTCGTCAAGGGCGCCGTCAAAGCGGTCGAGGATGTCAACGCGCTCGATCCGCAACCCGACTTCGTGCTGTTCGGCGGCGACCTCGCGCAGCTCGGTCGTCCCGAGGAGCTCGAGCAGGGCCAGCAGGTGCTGAGCATGGTCAAGGCGCCGGTCAAGATGATGGTCGGAGAGCACGACTGGTTCTACGACATGGGCGACAAATGGCAGGAGCTGTTCGGCCCGCCGAATTACTCGTTCGACTGGAAGGGCGTGCACGTGATCGTCCTGATGAGCGTGCATGAGAAGGATTTCTGGACCGCGCGAGGCTTCACACCGGCGCAGCGGATGCAAACGGTCGCGGGACTCGACAATGGAATCCAGTCGCGCTTCGAGGTTGGCGATGACGAGCGCACGTGGCTGAAGAACGATCTCGCCAAGGTGCCGACCACGACACCGCTGCTCGTGTTCTCGCATTCGCCGCTCTACAAGTACTACCGCAACTGGAACTTCTGGACCGAGGACGCCGAGCAAGTCCAGGAGATACTGAAACCATATCCAAATGTCACCGTCGTTCATGGCCACACGCATCAGATGCTCTTCAATCAAATTGGAAACATCAGCTTTTACGGGATGCTCTCGACGGCGTGGCCGTGGCCCTACGCGCCCGAAGGACTGCCGCAGTTGACGGTGCAGATGAATCGCCCCGATCCATACGACCAGCTCGACGGTCTCGGCGACGGCCAGGTCAACGTCAGCAAAGAGGGCCTCGCCGACATGATGTACAACCTGTGGGATCGCAACCCGGTGACGGTGCGCTCCGAGTACCTGCGCTCCAACGGCAAGACCTACGTTCCGCCGGCGCCGCAATTCGCGAGTTACTGATTCGCCAGATGACTTCCAACCTGACGAGGCGACGATGATCTCCAAATACCCAGTCATCCGCGCGATCGCTCTGGCAGCCGCCGTCACAGCATTCGGCTCGCGCGCGCTCGCGCAGGATAATCCCACGCATGACGCTCCCGCGCCTGCGCACGGCGGCACGGTCGTGATGCTCTGCGACGGCAAGACCAGTATCGAGGTGAAGGATCTGAAGCCCGGCCAGGAGATGACTCATGACGAAGCCGAGAAGGTCAGCCGCGACCTGATGGCGAAGTGGATGGCCGCGCATCCGGGCGAGCATTGGGAGATGGCGCAGGAATCGTCGCCGCAATCGGAACCGTCAGCGGCAGCTTCGCCGATGGGCGCGCCCGCGCCGGGTAATCCCGCCGCTCCCGCTTCTGCTCCTTCGATGACCGTGCAGCAAGGCGATACATACGCGAGCTTTCAGCCGCGCGATTACAAAGTCTGGAAAGCTGAGACCGATGCGTTCGTTGCCGACGGCAAACGAATCTTCCACGATTCCAAAGCTCTTGGCAGCACGATCGGCGTGAGCTGCGACATGTGTCATCCTGACGCCTCCAACACGCATCCCGAGACCTATCCGAAGTACCAGGTGCAACTGCAGAAGGTCGCGCTGCTCCGCGATATGATCGACTGGTGCATCGAGAATCCAATCAAGGGCAAAGCGCTCGATCCCAACGATCCAAAGCTGCGCGCGCTCGAGGCCTACATCTACGCCCAACGCAAAGGCGTCCCGCTGGATTACGGCAAGCACTAGAAGTCGGCGGCGAATCTGTCACGGCTTTCATACGAGTGTCGGCGTTGGCGGCGCGATGCGCTCGCGCTAGATTCGCGGCATGTCCAAGCAGCGTGTTGGCGATATCGACATCTTCTACGAGATTCATGGCGACGGACCGCAGACTCTGGTTGCGATCCGCGGGCTCGGATCGAACTTGTGTGCGTGGTACGAGCAGACGCCCGAGTTTGCACGGCACTTCCGCACCGTGGTGTTCGATAATCGCGGCGCCGGACGCACCGACAAGCCCGACGCACCATACACGATTGCGCAGATGGCGTCGGACACCGCCGGCCTGATGGACGCGCTCGGCATCCGGCGCGCAGCGCTGCTCGGCATCTCGATGGGCGGAATGATCGCGCAGGAGTTCGTGCTTCATTATCCAGAGCGCCTGAGCTGCCTCATCCTCGGATGCACTCACTTTGGCGGCCACGACGTTGTCCAGGCCGATCCCGCGATCGTCGGCGCAGTCGTCGCGGGTGCCAATGCCACCGCCCAGCAGCAGAAGCTGCAGCTCAAAGCGGTGTTCACCGACGCTACGATCGAGCGCCGTCCCGACGTCGTGAAGAAGGACCAGGAGATGCGCGCGATGTATCCGATCCCGCAGTTCGCGCTCGCGCGCCAGGTCGGCGCGGTGGTGGGCTTCGACGCGAGCAGCCGTATCGCATCGATCAATCTGCCAACGATGGTGATCGGCGGTCGCGACGATCGTCTCGTGCCGTTCGCGAATTCAAAATTGATCGCATCGCGAATCCCGCGCGCGAAGTTGGTCGAGCTGCCGGGCGGTCACCTTTTCTTCGTCGAGTATCCAGCCGAGTTCAATCGCGCCGTCGTCGATTTCGTGAAGGCCAATCCTTAGCGGTCCCCCAATCGTATCTCGTACGGATGGACCCTCGCCCGGTGAGCGCGTAGATCTACGGCTATGCCGCTGTCATCAGCGATTGTCGGCGCCGCCTCCAAGCCCGTCGCGACCAAAATCGATTCGCGATGGACGATGGCCTATGCCGCAGCACTCGGCGACGCCCTGCCGTGCTATCTCGACACCACGCGCGAGGCGGGCGTGATCGCGCATCCGATGTTCCCGGTCTGCTTCGAATGGCCGCTGATCCTCAACATGCGCCACGAGATCGGCAACGTCGGCCTGACGACTGAAGAGGCGCTGCGCGGCGTGCATGCGACGCACGATGTCGTGCTCCATCGCCCGATCCGCGCGGACGAGGATCTCACCTCGCAGCTCACCGTCGCGGGCGTCGAGCGTCGCAAGCCGGGCGCGTTCATGGTCGCGCGAATCGACACCACCGACGACAGCGGTATTCCCGTCTGCACCACCTGGTATGGCACGCTGTATCGCGATGTCGCGGTCGAAGGCGCGGACTTCCCGGCGAAGATCATGCCGCTTCCGCCGCCGCCGCTGATCGCCGAAGGTGAGCCGCTCGACGAAGCCGAGATCGACATCCCGGCCGGCATGGCTCACGTCTATACCGAGTGTGCGCGAATCTTCAATCCGATTCACACCGACGCGGCCGTCGCGCGCGCCGCGGGACTTCCTGAAATCATTCTCCACGGCACGGCGACGCTTGCGGTTGCCGTGTCGCGAATTGTCGAGTTCGAGTCGACGAAGCATCCGGAGCGAGTCGCGCGGATCGCGGGGCGCTTCGGCGCGATGGTCAGCATGCCGTCGATCCTCACCGTGCGCGTCATCGCGCGCGATTCCGCGCCCGACGGAACGTCGATCTTTTTCGAGGCGCTCAATCATCAAGGCAAGCTCGCGATCCGTGACGGAGTCGTCACCTTTCGCGCCTGATTCGGGAGCAGCAGTGAAAGTCAAAGCCGCAGTCGCAAACAAGGCGGGTGAGCCGCTCGAAGTCACCACGGTCGATCTCGAAGGGCCGCGCACCGGCGAAGTCCTGGTCGAGATCAAAGCGACGGGAGTCTGTCATACCGATGCGTTCACGCTCTCGGGCGCCGATCCCGAGGGCCTCTTCCCCTGCATCATGGGGCACGAGGGCGCCGGCATCGTGGTGGAGATCGGCGCGGGCGTGACGACGCTGCGCCGCGGCGATCACGTGATTCCGCTCTACATCCCGGAATGCCGCAACTGCCCCTCGTGCCTGTCGGGCAAGACCAATCTCTGCACCGCGATTCGCGAGACCCAGGGCCGCGGCGTGATGCCCGATGGCACTAGCCGCTTCTCGCGCAACGGTAAATTGATTCATCACTACATGGGCACCTCGACGTTCTCGAACTTCACCGTCGTGCCCGAGATCGCGCTGGCCAAGGTTCGCGAGGACGCGCCCTTCGACAAGATCTGCTACATCGGATGCGGCGTCACGACCGGTATTGGCGCCGTGCTCAACACGGCGAAGGTCCAGGCCGGCGATCGGGTCGTGGTGTTCGGCCTCGGTGGAATCGGCCTCAACGTGATCCAGGGCGCGCGGCTCGCCGGCGCGGCGATGATCGTCGGCGTCGATATCAACGCCGGGCGCAAGCCGATCGCCGAGAAATTCGGCATGACACATTTTGTCAACCCGAAAGAGGTCGAGGGCGATCTCGTGCCGTACCTCGTCAACCTGACCAAGGGCGGCGCCGACTTCTCCTTCGAATGCGTTGGCAACGTGCAACTCATGCGCCAGGCGCTGGAATGCTGTCAACGCGGATGGGGCACGTCGGTTATAATCGGCGTCGCGGGCGCGGGTCAGGAAGTCGCGACGCGGCCGTTCCAGCTCGTCACCGGGCGCACCTGGAAGGGCACGGCCTTCGGTGGCGCCAAGAGCCGCCGCGACGTGCCGAAGATCGTCGAGTGGTACATGGACAAGCGCATCAATATCGACGACCTCATCACTCACACCATGCCGCTGGAACAAATCAACGAGGCGTTCGACCTGATGCACGCGGGCAAATCGATTCGGAGCGTGGTCACGTTCTAAATGTTCCGCCGGGCACACTTCGCGCTGCGGACACTGACGATCGCGGCGCTGGTCGCCTGCGCGATCGGCGGATGCTCGCTGTTTCAGCATCAGCCGACCGCGCGGGAACGCTTTGCGGATGCGCTCTCGCGCGGCAATTCGATGGAAGCGGCCGCGATCTGGCGCTCGATGACGCCGGACGAGAAAGAGGATTTCGCGCTTGGCAACGGGATGAAGCCCGACCCCGAAATGGAAGCGGCAGCGAAGAAGGAAGCCGAGCAGCAACAGCAGCAAAATCAGAACGCCGCGCCCGACGCGTCTTCTGATAGCACTTTGTCAACTGATGATGATGACGGCCGTTCCGGCAAAACGCTCGCGGACTTTTTTCACGGTGCTAACGGCAAGGACAGAATTACCGACGATAACGGCCAGAGCGGACGCACGTTGTCGGACTTCATTCCCTATATGAAGGGCCGCGGCGCCAATCAGGATCAACCGTCGGAAAACTCCGGCAACTCCGCTCCGGCCGCGCAGGCCGAGCCGATGGACTCGCAACCCGCGCCGCCAAGCGACGAAATTCAGGTCAGATAGATTTAACGATGGACTTCGCACTAAGCCCCGACCAGACGCTCCTTCAGAACACGCTACGTGACTTCGCGATGCGCGAGCTTCTGCCCGCATACGCCTCGCGCGATGCTGACGCCGATCTGCCGGCATCACTTATCCGCAAAGTCGGAGAGTTGGGACTGCTCGCGCCGATGGTCGAGGCGAAGCACGGCGGCTCCGGTCTTGACTACGTGTCACTGGGGATGGCGCACGAGGAGATCGCGCGCGGCGACTTCAATGTCGCGTACGTGCTGCTGCTCTCGTCGCTGGTGGGCGCGATCGTCGCGCGCAATGGCGACGATCGGCAGCGCGCCGAGATCCTGCCGGCGATCTGCCGCGGCGATATCGTGCCTGCCCTCGGTGTCACCGAACCGGGCGGCGGTTCCGATGCGGCCCACGTGAAGCTCGCGGCGCGGCGTGACGGCGATTCGTATGTGCTGAACGGTGAGAAGACCTCGATCTCGTTCGCGTCGGGTGCGGCAGGCGCGCTCGTGATGGCGCGGACCGGCACCCTCGAGCAGGCCGCGCGCGGAGTCAGCGCCTTCTACGTCGATCTCAACGCGCCGGGCGTCAGCCGCACGCGCTTTCGCGATCTCGGCTCGCGTGCCATCGGCCGCGGCTCGATCTTTTTCGACTCGGTGCGAGTGCCCGCAGCGATGCGAGTCGGCGCGGAGGGCATGGGCTTCATCCAGGTGATGCAGGGCTTCGATTTCAGCCGCTCGCTCATCGGCCTGATGTGTATCGGTGCGGCGGAGCAAAGCGTCGAGGAGACCTGCCGCTACGTCGATGAGCGCCAGGCGTTCGGCGGCAGCCTCGCCAGATTCGAGGGCGTCTCCTTCCCGCTCGCGGAAGCGGCGGTCCGCCTGCGCGCCGCGCGGCACCTCTGCTACGAGGCGCTATGGCTGAAGGATCGCAACGAGCCGCACGGCTGGGTATCGGCGGGCGCGAAGTGGCTCGCGCCGGAGCTGGCCGCCCAGGTCCTTCATCAGTGCCTGCTGCTCCACGGCCATCTCGGCTTCAGCCTTGACCTGCCGCATCAACAACGGATGCGCGACGTGATCGGCCTCGAAATCGGCGACGGCACCGCGCAAATCATGAAGTCGCTCGTAGCCCGCGAGATCATCGGCAAAAACGCCCGCCCGTACTGATCGCGCGGTCGTCGGGTCTGCGCGCGGCCGTTCTGACTGCCGCTAGATTGTCACCAGGCGACCGCGAGCAAAGCTTGACAATCCGTCATCGGTAGCGGCGATCGGATTCCTTGATCGGATAGTCGTTGGCGCTCATGTCGCGGCGCCGATTGAGGCCTTGTTCGTCGAATTCCCAGTGCTCGTTGCCGTGGGTGCGGTACCATTGACCGGATGCGTCGTGCCATTCGTACTCGAAGCGCACCGAGATGCGGTTATCGTTAAAGCACCACAGCTCTTTCATCAACCGGTAGTCGAGCTCCTGGTCCCATTTGCGCCGCAGGAACTCCTTGATCGCGGCGTGGCCCTTCATGAACTCGGTGCGATTGCGCCAGTCGGAGTCTTCAGAGTAGCCGCGCGCGACGATCTCGGGATCGCGCGTGTTCCACGCATCCTGGGCGGCTCTGACCTTGGCGAGCGCGGTCTCGCGCGTGAACGGTGGACGAATCGCTGTGGTCTTCTCCATGATTTTCACCAGCGATTCGATGCCCGATGCAATCTCGCAGTTACGCGGGCCGGGACTAAATGAAGTTGAAGAGCTTGAGCCGCGCCTCGACGATTTGTTTGATGCCGGCGACGGCGTCGGCGAGCAGCTTGTAGGGCGTCACTTCGTTGGGCTTGGCTTTGAGCGCCGCTTCGATGCCGCGGCGCCATGCGATGCGGATCTCGGTGTTGACGTGAACGATCGACATGCCGTTTTTGATCGCGGTGCGAAAGTCGTCGTCGTGAGTGCCGGAGCCGCCGTGCAGCGTCATGAAGGCGGGCGTGGCCTTGCCGAGCTCGGCGATGCGCCCGAGATCGAGCCGCTTCTCGGCCTTGCCTTCGACCATGCTCGCGAGCATCCCGTGCATGTTGCCGACCGCGGGCGCCAGCACATCGACCTTGGTCTCGGCGACGAACTGCCGCGCCTCTTCGGGCGTCGATAGCGCGCTCATGTTGTCCGGCTTCTTGTCGAGAATCGCCGATGCGGAACCGATGTAGCCGATTTCGCCCTCGATCAGGATTTTGGGGTTGATCGTCTTGAGAACCTCGACCGCGTGCTTGGTCTCAACGAGGTTCTTGTCGAACGGCAGCGCCGAGCCATCGAAAATGATTTCGTCGAAGCCAGCACGTGCCGCCGCCTCGGCATGCTCGAGCGAGTGCGTGTGGTCGGCGTTGAGGTAGATGTCGAGGCCGTATTGCTCGCGCGCGCTTTTAACCAGCTCGACGGCTTCATAGACGCCGACGAATTCGCGCTCGCCCTCCGACACTCCGACCATCACCGGCAGCTTGAGCTCAACCGCCGCGTCAACGATCGCGTTGAACCCGGCGAGATCGGAGAAGTTGAAATGCCCGACGGCGACCTTTCGCCGCCGCGCATCGGCAAGGACATCGACCAGTGGCTTCATGCCAATGAGTGTAACGATGGGTCATCGTTGTGCCTAATCCAGAATTTCATCCGTTGGTATGAGAAGGGTCGCCGCGGCCATCGGCTGGTCCGGCGCGGCGGCCTCCGACCGCGATTGGCGATAACTTGTTGAAAAATGCTACGCAGCCAAGGGTGGAATAATCGCGCGCCGGTCTGGAATGTCGCGGCGTTTCGATACAGGATTGAGATGGATGCGGAGTCGTGTGCCGGGGGATTCCTGTCGAAAGTGCTGCACACCGGTGCCGCAAGTCACGCGCGGCGGCAATGCGTTAGCAACGCCCGCGCGCCGCTAGCTTTTGCAGGATTGACGACAGAATGGCTGTTCCCCCGGTTGCGGATTCAAACCTGAACCTCTTCAGGAATCTGATCGAGCATCACGTCCGATTCACGCTCGCCAAGCGGCGGATGCAGCTCACCCGCCACGACTGGTATCGCGCGACGGCACTCGTCGTCCGCGACATGCTGGTCGAGAAAATGCTCACCACGCGGCGGCGCTTCGATCGCAGCAACGCCAAGAAGCTCTATTACCTCTCGCTCGAGTTCCTGATCGGGCGCTCGCTCGAGAACAATCTTTTCAATCTCGGCATTATCGACACTTGCCGCGACTTTCTCGCCGACAACGGCGTCGATATGCGCACGCTGTTCGACGAAGAGCCCGACGCCGCGCTCGGCAACGGCGGCCTCGGCCGCCTCGCCGCCTGCTTCCTCGATTCGCTCGCCACGCTCGACATGCCGGGCTACGGCTACGGCATCAACTACGAGTTCGGTCTCTTCAAGCAGGAGATTCGCGACGGCTACCAGGTCGAGCGTCCCGATTCGTGGCAGCGCGAGCGCTCGCCGTGGCTGGTCGCGCGCTCCGAGGAAGTGGTCCGCATTCCGGTCTACGGCCGCATCGAGCATCGCATCGATCGCCGCGGCGAATACACGCCGACCTGGGTCGATCACCGCACTCTCGTCGGTGTGCCGTCCGATCTGCCGATTGCAGGCTTCGGCGGCCATACCGTCAACTACGTGCGGCTCTATTCCGCGGGCGCATCGGACGAGTTCGACATGCAGATCTTCAACGCCGGCGACTATATGAAAGCCGTCGAGCAGAAGATGGTCTCGGAAACCGTGTCGCGCGTGCTCTATCCGTCCGACGCGGTGCAGGCCGGCCGCGAGCTGCGCCTGTTGCAGGAATACTTCTTCGTCGCCTGCGCGGTGCGCGATATCGTGCGCACCTACCTCGAGCGCGGCGAGGAAGACTTTGGCGATTTTCCATCGAAAGTGGCTATTCAGCTCAACGATACTCATCCGACACTGGCTATTGCCGAGCTGATGCGCCTGCTGGTCGATGAGTACGATCTCAAGTGGGAAGTGGCGTGGAAGGTGACGCAGCAGACCGTCGCCTACACCAATCACACCCTGATGCCCGAGGCGCTGGAGCGCTGGCCGCTCGGACTCCTCGAGCGCGTCGTCCCGCGCCATCTGCAGATCATTTATGAGATCAACCGCCGCTTCCTGAGCCGTGTGACCGAGCTTTATCCCGACGATCACGAATTGCCGCGCCGGGTCGCGATCGTCGAGGAAGGTTACGAAGGCCAGGTGCGGATGGCTCATCTCGCGATCGTCGGCAGCCATTCGGTAAACGGCGTGTCAGCGCTGCACTCGGAGCTGGTGAAGAATCGGCTCGTGCCCGATTTCTACAAGCTCTGGCCCGAGAGGTTCAGCAACAAGACCAACGGCGTCACGCAGCGGCGATGGCTGCTGATGGCGAATCCGCCGCTGGCCAATCTGCTCGATGCGACGATCGGTCCCGGATGGACGACGGACTTCGAGCAGGTGCGCAACATCGAGAACCTCGCCGAGCAGCCCGAGTTCCAGGCACGGATGGCGGCGCTCAAGCGTGCCAACAAGGAACGCCTCGCGCGAATAGTCAATCGCATCTCGGTGGTGGATATCGATCCGGCCGCGCTCTTCGACGTGCAGGCCAAGCGCATCCACGAGTACAAGCGGCAGTTGCTGATGGCGCTTGGGATCATCCACGAGTATTTGAAGCTCGTCGATGACGGAATCGAGCCGGCGGTTCCGCGTGCCTACCTGATCGCGGGCAAGGCCGCGCCGGGCTACTGGGCGGCGAAAATGATCATCAAGCTGATCAACAGCCTCGGCGAGATTATCAATGCGGACCCGCGCACGCGCGGAATGATCAAAGTGGCATTCCTTCCCGATTACCGCGTGTCGCTGGCCGAGCGAATCATGCCCGCCGCGGACGTGTCGGAGCAGATCTCAACCGCGGGCTTCGAGGCTTCGGGCACCGGCAACATGAAATTCGCGATGAACGGCGCACTGACTATTGGCACCCTCGACGGCGCCAATATCGAGATTCGCGAGGCGGTCGGCGCTGAGAATTTCTTCCTGTTCGGGCTGACCGCTGAGGAGATCGCGGAGATGCGCCGCGCCGGCAGCTACAAGCCGCATAGCTACTACGAATCCGATCCGCGGCTTAAGCGCGTGCTCGACGAACTCGCGTCGGATCGCTTCTGCCCCAAGGAGCCGGGCCTTTTCCGATGGATTCGCGACCTGCTGCTCGATCGCGACGAGTATTTTCTCCTGGGCGACTTCGGCCCGTACGTCGATACTCAGTCCGAAATATCCAAATTATATGTCCAGGAAGAAGTCTGGATAAAGAAAGCGATTCTGAATATCGCCCGCGTCGGCCGCTTCTCAAGCGACCGCACCGTCGCCGAATACGCCCAGGAAATCTGGGCCCTCACCCCTTCGTGATCGAGCCGCTGTCTAGCGCTGTTTCAGAACGCTCCTCACGAGTTGCTCCGTGACCTCCTCGACGATCCACTGCGGTTTCCATTTGCCGTTTTCGCGGTACCAGTTGGCAACCGTGAAGGCGCCGCGCAGGATCACGAAGCTCATCAGCTTTGCGTCGCCGGCGATGAAAACTCCCTTTTCGATTCCCATGCGCAGGATGTTCGTGAACATGTGTTCGTAGCGCCGGCCGATGGAGCGGATGCGCTTGCGATTCGCGGCGCTTAGCGACACCGGATCCGGCACCAGCGGCTCGTAGCGATCGCGTTCTTCGTAGATTCTGCCAACGATGCTCGCCGTCGCTTTGCGCAGGAGCACCGCGGGATCGGTTTCGCCTGAGCGCACGATCGCATTTAGTTGATCGAGCAGGCGGCCGACCGCGTCGACGCGGATCTCGGTGAAGATCTCCTCTTTGCTGCGGAAGTAGTGGTAGATGTGGCCCTTGGCGAGGCCGCATTCGTGCGCGATCTGATCCATGTTGGTGGCGTCGAAGCTCGCGTGTGCAAACGCGCGTGCCGCGCCGACCAGGATTTCGCGGCGGCGCTCGGCCGCCTTCGCGACGTTGCGGACGCGATAGCCGCGGACGCCGACCGGCGGCTTCGCAGACTCGCGCGCTGACTCAGATTTTGGCTGTCGCGAGGCCATTGGAGAAATTACTTACTCCCCCTTGACTGGAACGGAGATTTTAGAATATCCATTCTATTTAGAATAGACGTTCTAAACAGCTATGGAAAGACCCCGGCCAGTAATTATGCGCATCGAGACGCGGAAATCACAAACCCTGCGGCACGCGCTACTGAAATGCGCGTGGGGAAAGAAAGCCTCGTCGCGATCCGCTAGGAGGCCGAGCCCGGAAGCGGTTAGAGTGCGCGAGCAAACAACCTAACCGCGGCGGCTCCTCAGGAGCGGCGCAAAAGGAACAAGCTCATGGCGCGTAAAGGCAAACAGGCCAATATCAGCTCGACGTTCGAACGAATCCGCTACGAAACTCCGGCCCCGCATATCGCACGCGTCGTGCTGGCGCGATCCGAACAGCGCAACGCGCAGGATCGCAAGATGCTCTACGAACTCGACCGCGCGTTTCGAATCGCGGTCACCGACAACGACATTAAAGTCATCGTCATCGCGGCCGACGGTCCGCATTTTTCATCGGGACACGACCTCAACGATCGCGCCGACCTGAATGACTTCGACACTGTCAGCCTCTGGGGCGGATTCGACGAGGACGGCCAGGCCGGCATGATGAACGGCGAGGAGGAGATCTACCTCGGCTTCTGCTGGCGATGGCGCAACCTGCCCAAGCCGACAATCGTGCAGGTGCAGGGCAAGGTGATCGCCGGCGGACTGATGCTGGTGTGGCCGTTCGATATCGTGGTCGCGAGCGACGATGCGACCTTCTCGGACCCCGTGGTCGCGTTCGGCGTCAACGGTCATGAATTTTTCACCCATGCGTGGGAGCTCGGCGCGCGCAAGGCCAAGGAGATGCTCTTCACGGGCGCGGCCTTCACCGCCCAGGAATGCCATCAGCTCGGCATGGTCAACGTCGTGGTGCCGCGCGCCAACCTCGAAGCCGCCACGCTCGAGCTCGCGGAGCGCATCGCCAAGCGGCCGATGGTCGGGCTGCGCCTGGCGAAGATGGCCGTCAATCAGAGCCTCGACGCGCAGGGGCAGTGGACTGCTGTTCAGTCCGCCTTCTCGCTGCATCACATCGGACATGCCAACGCTCGCGCCAAGTATGGTTTTCCGGTCGAGCCCAGCGGCGCCGAGTTGATTCGCAACGACGCCAAGGGCCGCAAGGCCGGAGGCTGAAACTAAAAAAGGGTTATCATGGATCGAACTTATGTCGTCACCGGCTCCGCGTCCGGCATCGGCGCGGCTACAGCGCACTATCTTCGCGAGCACGGCGGCCGCGTCATTGGGGCCGATCTTCACGATGCGGACGTGATTGCCGATCTCTCGAACGCCGAGGGCCGCGCAAAGCTGGTCGCAGATGTGAAGCGGCTCTCGGGCGGCAGAATCGACGGCATCGTCGCCAATGCCGGCGGCGGGCGCCCTGAAACAATGCTGTCGCTGAACTTCTTCGGCACGGTGGCGACGCTCGAAGGATTGCGCCCGCTGCTCGAGAGCAGTCCCGCGCCGCGCGCCGTGATGGTCTCCTCGATCGCTTCGCTGAGCCCCATCGATCCGCGAATCGTCGAAGCCTGTCTCGCCATGGATGAGGCTGGAGCGAACGCGATCGCGCGGGAGGCGTTCGACTCCGGAAAGGCCGTGCTCGATTTCTACGCGATCGCAAAGCATGCGCTGAATACGTGGTGCCGCAGAGTCGCCGGAACGCCGCAGTGGGCAGGCGCCGGGATTCCGATCAACGTCGTTGCGCCGGGACTCTTCGATACGCCCGCCGCCCGCTGGGTCCTCGACAATCCGGAGCAGCGCGCGGCGATGGGCCAGATGATACCGATGCAGGGTCAGTATCCCGCCCGTCCCGAGCGCATGGCCTCGATTCTCGCCTGGTGTGTGGGCGAGGAAAACTCCGTGATGACAGGGCAGATCATCTACGTCGATGGTGGCTTCGAATGCGTGACGCGCGGAGAGCGAACCTGGTGAGCATGGATTCGAACAATCGTCCGCCGCTGACTCTTTCCACCAATATCTTCTACGGCTTCGGCTCTGTCGCCTTCGGCGTGCATCAGGTCGCGCTGACTTCGATCCTGATGCTGTACTTCAACCAGGTCGTCGGATTGCCGGCGGCGTGGGTCGGCATGGCCATGATGGTCACGATGGTGTTCGACGCGATTTGCGATCCGCTGATCGGCGAATGGTCCGATCACGCGCACTCGCGATGGGGCCGGCGCCATCCCTTCATGTACGCCTCCGCGCTGCCTGCGGCGGTCGCGTTTTATTTCCTGTTCGTTCCGCCGATCGGATGGTCGCAACGCTACCTCTTCGTCTTCATGGTGGTGATGCTCGTGCTGGTGCGCCTGTTGCTCAGCCTCTACGAGATTCCGAGCACAGCGCTCGGCCCCGAGCTCACCTATGACTACGACCAGCGCACCACGCTGATGGGCTCGCGATTCTTTTTCGGCGCGGTCGGCGGCGCCGTAATCGCGGTGCTCGCGTTCCAGGTCTTCCTGCGCAAGGACGCAACGCATCCGCTGGGCGTGCTGAATCGCGCGGGCTATGAGCAGTTCGGACTCGTTTCGGCGATAGCGATTTTCGTTTCGATCATCGTCTCGTGCCTTGGCACGCATCGCTTTATCGACAGCGTCGTTCACGAACCGGAGGAAAAGAGTCCATGGCGTGAGAAGCTGCGCGAGGTCACCGGCACGGTGACCAACCGCTCGTTCATCGCGCTTGCCGTGTCGGGGACAATCGGCGCGATTTCGATGGGAGTGACGCAGGGCCTCGAGCTCTATATCGCGAATTACTACTTTGAGCTCACGCCCGCGCAGATTTCATATATCGTCGCGCTCATGCTGCCCGCCGCCTTGCTCGGCGTCGTGCTCTCCACGCCGGTATCGAGCCGGTTCGGAAAGAAGCCCTCGATGATCGCGGTGTTATTCGGCTCGCTGTTCTTTGGCTATACGACTCTCATCGCGATGCGCCTGATCGGCATCCTGCCCGCGAACGGCACGCATGCGTTGCTCACGCTGCTGCTCGTCTTCCGCTTCTTCTCGCTGACACTCGGTCTCATGGGATTCATCATCGCGACTTCGATGATGGCGGACGTGGTCGAGGACGCCGCCATTGCGACGGGACACCGCTCGGAGGGGTTGCTGTTCGCCGCGAACGGCCTGATTGCGAAATGCGTCACTGGCCTCGGCACGTTCCTGTCCGGGCTCGTCCTGGCGTGGGTCAGTTTCCCGCAGCATGCGATTCAGGGGCAGGTCGATCCCGCCGTGCTTCGCCATCTCGGTATGGTGTTCCTACCGTTGGTAGTGGCCTTTGGCGCGGTCTCGATCGCGGTCTTGATGTTCTACGACATCGATCGCACAACGCACGAGCGAAACGTCGAGCAGCTCAAGACGAAGCTGGATCGGAACGTCGCGAGCGAAGATCGCGCGCGAGCGGTCGGATTCTAAATCAGACCCGCGGCCAACAGTGCGAACGGCCCTGTGCGATCTGCTCCCGCTCGCCTTGCTCACTTCCCTCACCATGACAAAAAAACCGCTTGCCACGCGCTTCACTCCACTCGGCCAAGGCTGTCGGAGTCGAAGTGCCCGCCCCTGACCGAGCCGAACGGATCTGGAGCGCCCCGAGGGATCGCTAGTGAGTCAGTTTGTCAACTTCGGCGAATTCTTCGGCGCTCAGCTTCCAGGCGCCCGACTTGACGTTGTCGGTGACCTGTTGCGGCGAGGTCGCGCCGGCGATGACGCTCGAGACCTGGGGATTCGACGCGAGCCAGCTCATCGCAAGCTCGAGGATCGAATGACCGCGCGCCTTGGCGAAGGCCGTCAGCTTATCGACCGCGTCGAGGTTCTTCTCAGTCATGAGCTGGTCGGCAAATCGTTTCATGAGCGCGAGCCGCGTGCCCTGCGGCAGGGCTTCGCCGCGGGCGTATTTGCCGGTGAGCAGGCCGCTCGCGAGTGGGAAGTAGGGCAGGATCCCGACGCCGAATTGCTTACAGGCCGGAACCAGCTCGCGCTCGACGCGCCGCTCGAGCAGGTTGTAGTGGTTCTGGGCCGAAACGTAGTGCGCGAGGCTCTCGCTGCGCGAGATACAGGCAGCCTCGGCGACCTGCCATCCGGCGAAATTGCTCGAGCCGATGTAACGGACCTTGCCCGCGTGAACGAGATCGGTGAGCGCCGCGAGCGTCTCCTCCTGCGGCGTCTCGGGATCGGGCTGATGCAGCTGATACAGATCGATGTAATCGGTGCCGAGGCGTCGCAGGCTGGCCTCGACCGCGGCTGCGATATACCTGCGCGACGCGCCCTTCATATAAGGACCGTCGCCCATCGCCATCCCGAACTTGCTTGCGACGAGTACGTCCTTGCGCCGATCGCCGAGCGCCTTGCCGAGCATTTCCTCGGATTGCCCGCGATTGCCGTAGATATCGGCGGTATCGAAGAGCGTGATGCCCTCGTCGAGTGCGCGGCTCACGACTGCGCGCGTCTCCTCGAGGCTGATCTTCATGCCGAAGTTGTTGCATCCGAGGCCGACGAGCGAAACCTTGAGTCCCGAGTTGCCGAGATTGCGAAATTCCATGGCGGTCCCTTTCTTCGATCGATGTAGGCGGTCTAAGCGGGCGTCTTGACCAGCTCGGCGCGCGCCCGAGTACGAAGGCGTGCGGTCAGGCTGCTGATTATCGCGGACAATTCCGACAATTCGACCGGCTTGACCACGTGGCTGTCGAAGCCCGAGCTCAGAATTTGCACACGGTCCTCGACGCGTCCATAGGCGGTGAGCGCGATAAGCGGCACACGAAAGTCGCGGGCCGATTCGCGCTCGCGTTTGCGAATCTCCTGCGCCAGCGAGAGCCCGTCGCGCCCGGGCATCCCGATGTCCGACACGATAACGTCAGGATCCATTCCGTCGATAAGACGCAGCGCATCGTCGACTGATTGCGCTGTATCGACTTTGGCGCCGAGCGAGCCGAGGAGTTCTTTCAGCGCGCCGCAGGCACTCTCGTCGTCGTCGGCGACGACAATATAGAGACCGTCGAGGCGCGAGAGTTCGCCCGTCCGCGTCATTGGCGCGACTGTGGGATGACGCCGCGGCTGCTCGCTGACGGGCGCTGTGCTGACCGGGAGCGGCAGCCGCACGGTGAATGTTGCACCCTTTCCGAACCCGTCGCTGTGGGCGACGATCGTGCCGCCATGCATCGTGACAAGCTGTCGTGCGATCGATAACCCGAGGCCAACTCCGACTTCAACTCGGTCGGCGCCCGGCGCCTGCCAGAACCTGTCGAACACGAGCGGCAGCGACGCAGGCTCGATACCCTTGCCGTTGTCGGCCACGATTATCTCGACGTGGGAATTGATGCGCTCCAGGCGCACCTGGATTCGTCCGCCCTTGGGCGTGAACTTCACCGCGTTGGAGACCAGGTTCCACACCACTTGCTGAAGGCGGTGCGGGTCGCCGGCGATCGGCGTGACGCGCGGATCGATCGTCTCGACGAGGCTTATCGATTTTGCGTCGGCCGCAACCCGCATCGCCTCGACTGCCGACTGCACGACATCGACGAGATCGGTGGTCTGCACGTCGAGGCGCAGGCGGCCGGACTCGATACGCGAGATGTCGAGCAGGTCTTCGATAAGCTG
>Ga0335073_10004498_pt1 | contig 19480 bp, 17 predicted proteins | sample Lox_Sample_22_FD_207093 | JGI IMG/M metagenome (GOLD analysis project Ga0335073, IMG submission 207093) | Soil microbial communities from Loxahatchee National Wildlife Refuge, Florida, United States - Lox_Sample_2.2 | ecosystem: Environmental > Terrestrial > Soil > Wetlands | place: USA...
TGCGTGCGCCCAGTGGGCGGAATTCCCCGGCGATGAGTCCGGTGTAGCCATGCTGGACTCCCAGTACCTCAAGCCCGAGAGACACTCCGGTACGCACCACGGCGCGGATGGCGGCGTTCATGCCCGGCGCATCTCCGCCGCTGGTCAGAACCGCGATGCGCCTCATGAACATGCTCCCTGTTCCAGGCTTGCGCTCGATCGCTCATCAGCCATAGCGGGGTGGCGCACCACGCGTGGCCAGCCACTGATCGAAGTCCCGCTCCGCGGCGAGCCAATCCTCGAGGTCGTGACCGGCTTCGAAGCCGCGGCGCTGTGCGCGAAAGTATGCCGCCTCTCGAATGAGGTCCTCGCGCGCCTGCGCATCGATCGATGCCGTGCCGTGCGACAGTGCGGGACGGCTTGCAGTTGGGGATTTCGGCGCAAATGGCTTCACGCGAGGGAAGATAGTCGCGAGACCGCGAGCGAAGAATCGGGGTTTGTGCGTACCGCCGCGAAAATGTACGTATCCGTGGACGAGATAATGCGGATTACCCGCGATGAGCGATTCGGTCACGTTAGCCTCAGATCTCCAAGGGACACGCGCCATGAGAAAGTCGTGCCGAGCATTCCGATTCGCGAAGGCGGCCGCGGCTGTCGCGCTCCTGGTCGGCTTCGGAGATGCTTGCGCTCGAGAGGAGGATCTGAGCGCGGTGCGCGCGGCGATCGCGAGCGCGGTTGCCCAGACGCATGCCTTCGAATGTCCGCGTGGTCGGGTGCCCCAGAGCGGCCGGGCTCGCTGCGTGCGCGATCCACGAGGCCTGCAGGAGGCTCTGCAAAGCCTCTACAGTCGTTCCGCCGACAGTCCGCTCTGGAGTGGCGAGGACGGTCCGACACCCCAGGCGGTTGAGCTTCTGGCGGCGCTTCGTGCAGTGGACACCTACGGGCTGCGTCCCGAGGACTATGTGCCCCAGGCCACGGCGCAGGTCTCTGGAATGCCCGCGACGCCGCCGCGCGACGCCGCCGCTCGGCGCGCATGGTCCGACGTGGAGCTCTCGGCCGCGGCACTCAGGCTCGTGAGCGACCTGCATTTCGGGCGGATCGAGCCGCAGCGGGCCGGTTTCCAGCTCGACACGCCGCGCCAGCCCTTCGATCTGGCCGCGGCAGTGCAGCGTCTGGCCGGCGCAGAAGGCGTCGCACGCGTGCTCGAATCGGTGGAGCCGCAATTCTATCATTACAAGTTGCTCGAGATCGCGCTGCGACGCTACCGCGGCCTCGCGGAGCGCACCGGGCCGACGGTGCTTCCCGTGCCGAGGAAGTCCGTGCGGCTCGGTGACACCTACGCGGGCGCACCGGCTTTGCGCCACCTGCTCATGGCTGTCGGGGATCTGCCCGCGGCATCGGGGCCGGGGTCGTCGGATCTCGTCGTGGACGCCGCTCTCGCCTCTGCCATCGCCAGGTTTCAGACCCGCCATGGCCTCAACCCCGATGGCGTGCTCGGCAAGACGACCTACGCTGCGCTTGCCATACCACCCGCGCAGCGGGTGCGGCAGATCGAGCTCACGCTCGAGCGGTGGCGATGGCTGCCGGCCTTCGATACCCCGCCAATCATCGTCAATATTCCGGAGTTTCGACTGTTCGCATTCCAATCCACAGCGGATCGCAAGGCGAGCATCCTGCAAATGGACGTGATCGTCGGGAAGAGCTACCGCAGATTTCAGACGCCCGTCTTTGCGGCGGACATGAAGTATGTGGTCTTCCGTCCCTACTGGGACATCCCCTACAGCATCATGCTCCGCGAGATGCTGCCTCGCATCCGCGCGAATCCCGCGTACCTGGCCCAGCAGCATCTCGAGATCGTGGCCGGTCAGACCGATGCCGCCCGACCGCTGCCTCCCACCAGCTCGAACATCGAGTTACTGGCGGCTGGAAAGCTGAGGCTGCGGCAGCAGCCGGGCGCGGACAATGCGCTCGGGCTCATCAAGTTCATGCTTCCCAACCACTACAACGTCTATCTGCACGCGACGCCGGCACACAATCTCTTCAAGGAATCGCGCCGCGCGTTCAGTCACGGGTGCATCCGGGTGAGCGATCCGGTGGCGCTCGCCGAGCACGTGCTGCGCAATGCGGCCGGAGAGTGGACCCGCGAGAGGATTCAGGCTGCGATGAGCGGGTCCACCACGCAGCGCACGAACCTCGTGAAGCCGATCCGGGTGATGATCCTGTACGGGACGGTTCTGGCAACCGAGTCGGGAGATGTGCTCTTCTTCGATGACATCTACGGCGGTGACCGCAAGCTCGAGGCGCTGCTCGGACTCACGCCGGTGACTTGAGAGGCCCCCGTGGCGTTGCGCCTGCCGCTCGCCAGCGGGCCACCTCTGCGAGCTGCGGTTCGGGCAGGCGCCGTACCGTGGGCAGTCGCCCCCGGTACACCGCGCCGCGCTCCGCGTCGAGCGTGATCTCGTCTCCTTCGGTCAGCCGGGTCTCTCCGATCCAGGCTGCGCGCCCCGCGGCCTCGATGCGCAGCGCACGGCAATCGACCAGACAGACCTTGCCGAGCTGTCGTGCGACGACCGCAGCGTGCGAGGTGCGCCCGCCCGAGCCTGTCAGAACGCCCGCCGCCGCCGCGATGCCGTCAATGTCCGCCGTCTGGATGTCCGGACGCGCGAGGATGACCGGCACAGCTTCCCTCGCGAGCGCGACGGCGCGTTGGGAATCGAACACCAGCCGGCCGGCGGCGACGCCGATGCTCGCCGATACGGCCGAGGCGAGTGGCACGACGCTGCTTCCCATCTCGAGCTCCGTCCGTTCGATCCGCCCGAGATCGAGCCCCTCGAGGTGTGCCAAAGCCTCGGCCTGGTCGATGCATCCCTCGCGCACCAGATCTGTAGCTATGCGAAGCGCTGCCCAAGGCGTACGTTTGCCGGGGCGCGTCTGAAGAACATACAGCTCGGAGTTCTCCACGGTGAACTCGAAGTCCTGCATGTCATGCAGTGCACTCTCGAGAACGGTCTTCAGCCGCTCGAGCTGCGCGGCTACGCGCGGCAGACGGCGGGCGAGCAGGGCGGTGTCCTCGGCATGCTGACGGCCCGCGACGACATCCTCGCCCTGCGCGTTGAAGATGAAGTCGACGTAGAGTCTGTTCTCTCCCGTGGCCGGGTCGCGGGTGAAGCCCACGCCCGCACCGGACCGGGCGCCGCTGTTGCCAAAGACCATGGCCTGGATCGTCACGGCCGTGCCCATGGCATCGTCGATGTGATTCAGACGGCGATAGTGCCGCGCCTTGTCGCTCGCCCAGGAGCGCCAGACTGCTTCCACCCCCTGCATGAGCTGCTCCATGGGGTCCTGCGGAAAGGGCTTCCCGAAGGCGGTCAAGGCAAGCGCGAGAGATTCCTCGAGAATCCTGGCCAGTGTGAGGCTATCGAGCGCTCGAGCGCTCACCAGGCCCTGCTGGGAGCAATGCCGGTCGAGGATCCCATCGAAGGCAGCGGGCGCGACGCCGTGGACAACCTCGGAGAAATCGCGCACCAGACGCCGATAGCAATCCCGCACCAGCCGGGGGTTGCCGGTTGCGCGCAGAAACCCGTTCACGGTCTGCGGCGTGAGTCCGACGTTGAGGATCGTCTCCATCATGCCCGGCATCGACACGGGGGCCCCCGAGCGCACGGCAAGCAGAAGCGGGCGGCGCGCGCCGCCGTACCTACAGCCGGTGCTCTCCTCCAGGCGCTCTATGCCGAAACGGAGCGTCTCCCGCGTGGATTCGGGCACCTGCCCGCGCGCGAAGTATTCGCGGCACAGCTCGGTTCCCAGCACGAAGCCCGGCGGAACAGGCAGTCCCAAGTGTGCGAGCTGCAGGAGCCCGTGAGCCTTCGAGCCCACCGTCATGACACTCGCTCGGGACGCGGTGCCCGCGTTGGGCAGGATCAGGTGCAGGTGCTCGGGTAGGGATCTCATGCCAGTCACCCCGACAGAACGTCGTTGAGCAGGTGGTCGCGCAGGCGCAGTGCACTCACGGCGAGCCCGTCAGCGGCATGCTCGAGCGCATTCGTGAGTCGCGCGAGGACATGCAGCCGTCGTGCATCCACCTCGTGCACCAGCAGGTTTCCCGTGGCGGCGCGCTCGGCGGAATCGGTCTCCTGCTCCAGCGCGATCACTCGGTCCACTGCCGCGAAGAAGTCCTGGACGTCTTCGCGTGTACCCTCACGCGTGACGTGACGCGCGGCCTCATACATCTTGACCGCCTCCTGCGCTGCCTCCACGAGCAGCGATGCCATGTGCCGCAGCGGCTGGAGGAGGGCACCGTCGACGCTCAAGGTCCCCAGATGGGTGAGCAGGAACGCGGCCTCCTCGAGTCCATCGGCGGCTTCGTCCGCCTCGTGCAACAGCTGCGCGTAGACCTCGGGCTGCGCCGTGCGGCGGGCGAGCGAGCGAATGCGGATCACGAGCGCGTCGCATTCGCGCTCCCAGCCGCGGGCTCGCTCGGCACCGCGAGCGAGGGCAGCGTCCGACCCGGGCGCATCGCAGCTCAGCAACCCCTCGCTCACCTCGGTCGCCAGATCGAACACCCGCTCCGCGTGCGTGAGCGCCATCGCGAGCAGGCCCGCATTGGCGGTGCGGAATCGTCGGGCGAGCTCGGCTTTGATCTCATCGCGGATGAAGCGCGCCGCGCGTCCTTGCGCGAGGCCGCTGGTCGCCTGGCGGAACACGAACTGCAGGTAATCGAAGGCGGCATCCTCGCCGAGCAGCTCGTGTAGCCGCTCCCCGTACTGAAGGGTCGCCGGCTGCGCAAACGAGATGGCCTCGTAGAGGAGGCGCTCGCCGCCGAGCTCGATGAAGCCGCGGTGTCCGATGTTGTGATCCGCGGCCCACTTGAGCAGCCGCACGGGTGCTCCCTTGGGCAGGAACTGGCGCAGCTGCTTGCGGGCACGGTTCCAGTCGATGAGGAACACGATGCGCGAGCCGAGAAAGCCGAGGTAGCGGGCGAGTGCGTCCGGGTCGGACGCTGTCGAGCGCGCAACTGTGAGGCAATAGCCCCGGCCTTCGCTCAGGCGCTCGCTGCGCTGCGTGCCCCGGTCGCTCCATTCGACGGGAAAGGATTTGAAGAGGCTCTGGAAGAATTCCAGACGGCGTGCGTGCACGTCCGTGTAGGTCAGTGTCGCCGTGAGGCCCTCGACCTGCACCACGAGAACATGTGCGTCGGTCGTTCCGATGTCGTTCTGAATCACCAGGCGCGCACCGGTGCGCGTTACCGTCGTGCCGAGGCCCGGGTGATCGAACTTGAGCGGTGCAGTCTCGTTCAGTCCAGCCATGAACGCCCGGATGAGCGCACGGTCGGCATCCTCGATGTTCCACGCGCGGGCCCCGTCGATGCTCTCCTCGGCAAGGCTGGCCTGCAGGCAATTCACTGCCCTGTGCAGGTCCATGACGAGACGGTGCAAGGTGTCGGCGCCTGGTCCGCTGCCGCGTCCGGGCGAGGTGATCGCCGCGACGGCGTCCGGCGGTACGCGGTCGTTGTCGAAGGGTGGAAGGGCGGCCGCGAGCGTCTCGCGCCGGGCGGCAAAGGCAGGCGCCTCGGGGACCTCGGCCAAGGCGAGCGGCGCCTCCATTGCGGCGACATCATCGAGAATGCGCTTGCGCAGGTGCGCGGCGCCTCGAAACACCAACCACCCGTCGGTATCCCGGTGACTTTCGCCGAGCTTCGATCCCGGTTCGACGAGGTCCGCGTACGGTTGCTCGAGCGAGAAATCGGGTACTGGATCCTGTGGGTGGTCGGCATGGTGCTCGGCCGCCTGGAGCACGCTGAAGCAGAGCTTCAGCCGATCGTTCGCGGTGAGCGCCTGTCGGAGACGCTCCGGCAGGAGCAGGGCGCGCTCGCCGAGGATATCGATGATTGCGTTCTTCGTTGCCATGCGCGCCACCAGGATTCTGCACGCCCGTGACCAGTACATGACAGAACCGGTGCCGGCGCATGCGCATTTTCCACAAGTGCCGGCCGGTGCCGCGCCCACGACGGCAAGTGCGTATGGCGCGATCGCCCGCGATTGGCTCAAATCAAACATAGATCGGAGGTCGGCCGGTCGGCGTTCCCACCGACCTCGATATCGTCGTTTCCGTCGTGGCGCGGGAGGTGGACCCCAAGGACCTCACGGTTGCCGATTTGATGAGCCGCGGCCCCGCTGCAGTCGAGGAAGGAGAGTCGATAGAGCAGGCTCTGCGAACGATGCGCCGCATGGGCGTACGGCGCCTGCCGGTGCTCGGCGCGCGCGGCATGCTGTTCGGGGTTCTGGCGCTCGATGATGTGCTGGACGTGCTCGCCGGCGAGATAGGAGAGCTCTCAGGCGCCGTTCACAACGAGCGGACCATCGAGGGCGTACTGCGGCCCTGAGGCTGATCTTATCCTCGAAGACCCTCGAGGTAGCGGGACAGCGCCAGGATCTCGTCGCTGCTCAAGCGGGCGAGCACACGCGCGTGATCCGGCTCCATGCTGGGCCTGCGACCTTCGGCGGCATCGTGCAGCTGCTCATCGAGGTACTGCGCGTGCTGGCCGGCAAGTCTGGGCGCGCGCGCGGATGCCTTGCCTTCCCCGCGTGCCCCGTGGCACGCCGCGCACATAGTGGCGAACAGGCTCTGGGCTAGCGGGTCCGGACCCGCGCTCGCGAGAGAGACCTGTCGCGGCGGAAGCCTGCTCACGTAGCCGGCCACGTCGGCGAGGTCTTGTGCAGCGGCCAGGTGATGGTGATCCACGAAGTGCTGCATGCGGATGCTGAACCGCGCGTCGTAGCGGAAGTCGACGATCTGCTTGACGATCACCGCTTCGGGCTGGCCGGCGATCGCTGGAATCGATCCGTCCGATGCGCCGCGGCCGTTGTCGCCATGACAGGCCGCACAGGTATCGAAGATCTCGGCGCCATGATTGAGCCGGGGCTTCAGGCGCAATGCCGCATTGAGCTCCTCGGTCGCGGTGGACATGGCGACTGCCGCGAACGACGCGAGAAGCGCGAGCGCGCACGCTGACACTACAGCCCATTTCGCTCTCATCAGAGGCGCACCGTGAGCTCGTTGCGCACATTTGAGACCCCAGGCGCCGCCCATGCCGTCTGTTGCGCCTGGTCGCGCTCGGACCAGGAGCGCACCTCGCCCCGCAAGGTAATCTCCGAGCCGCTCGCCTCGATACGGATCTGCTGTGCATCCAGAGCGGCACTGCGGCGGAAAGCCTCCTCGATCTTGGTCTTGATGTCCGCGCGGGTGGCACGATGCGCCAGGCGAATGGAATTGCGCACACCGCGCACGCCGCGCACGCGACGCACGGCGTGCTCCGCGCGCTCGCGCTGATCGTGCCAGTCGAGAGTACCCTCCAGGGCGATGTGCCCGGCGTGCACCAGCGGAGTGATATGCTCCCAGCTCATCGGCAGCTCGCCGCGGAGGGCCGCCACCGCATCGCGCGCAATCTCGGGATCGCTCCGATCGGCCCCCGAAGGCAGCCGCACTTCGACATCGTTGGCAACCGCGAGCACTCCCACGACGCGCTTGGCCGCAGCTTCGGCGCGAATCCTGTCCGAATAGCTCGGGACGTAGCCGGTGAGTGTCGCGATGCCGCCGTTGACCTTCACTGCGATGTCGCGCGCCTCGACATCGGGCGCCCATCGAAGCTCGGCTTCCACGTCACGTTGAGTCTCGGCGTCGGTTCGCATGGTTACTGGCCTTGAGTTGCAGCATGTGCAGTCGATGGTTCGATAGCGCTCGGAGCGACGCAATCCGCACCTATACGTAGGGAGGTTCACGGTCGTGAAATCCCCTATGCAGGTGCGGTGGATGCGACTGCCGCGGGCGCTCGTGTCCTGAGATTCTCGAGCCTTGCGCACCGAGCGCCGCAACCGTTGATGGAGGGACCTTGCCATGCCGAATTCCCGCACGAAGCCGCAGCTCTACTACACGATGGAGTCGGCGGCCAATTGGCTGCGTCTGGCTGTGGCTGCCGTGGACGAGGCAGCAGCCGCCTTGTGCCGCAACAAGTGGCAGCTGGCACGGATCGCGGTGGCTACACAGAGGTCGGGCGGATCGCCGCGGGGCCGTGGCCGAGTCGATCGTGGCCACCCGATGTGCGATCCTGTGCTTCACTGATGCGGTTCGGACCTGATCGCCGATCCTCTGGCACCTTCGCCGATCGCGCCGCGGCCGGCAGCGAGCTTGCGCGTGCGCTCGAACGGCGGCGTTTCCCGCCACCCCTGATCGTGCTTGGACTGCCGCGTGGTGGAGTCGCTGTGGCGCAACCCGTCGCCCGCGCGCTGCATGCTCCTCTGGATGTGCTCGTCGTGCGCAAGGTCGGCATGCCCGGTCAGCCCGAGTTTGCCATTGGGGCGATCGCTACCGGGGGCGTCGTGGTACACGAGGGCGGGATTGCGACACCGTTTGGATCCAAGCAACGAGACAGCCAGGCATTCGTGAGAGCGGCCGCGATGGAACGCGAGGAGCTCGAGCGGCGGGAGGCGGTGTACCGGGCGGGGCGTCCGCCGCTCGATCTGCAAGGCAAGACCGTCATCATCGTGGACGATGGTCTTGCAACGGGCGCGACGATGGTCGCGGCAGTGCGAGCCGCGCGCAAGGCGGGCGCAGGCACCATCGTCGCCGCGGCTCCGGTGGCATCGAACGAGGCTCTCGAGCGGCTGGGTGCAGAGGCGGACGAGACCGTGGTGCTCAATGTTCCAGAAGCATTGTTCGCGATCGGGGAGTGGTACGATCGATTCGAGCAGCTGAGCGATGCGGAAGTATTGCGCTTGCTGCGCCTCGAGCACCCAGCCATTGAACGTCGAGAATGAACCCGAGAGCGAATCTGAGAGCACTCTGCCCGGGCTGCTGGAAAGACGCATCGCGCTCACGCCGAATGCCGAGGCCTATCGCCAGTACGATTCATCGCTGCAGCGCTGGGTAAGTCATGACTGGCGTGATGTGGGGCGCCGCGTCGCCGCCTGCAGGCGGGCGCTGAGGGACGAAGGACTTCCGGCTGGCGCCCGCGTCGGCATCCTGGTCCCCAATAGCCTCGAGCACGTGTGCATGGACCAGGCGGCCCTCTCTCTGGGCCTGGTGCCCGTGCCGCTGCACGTGATCGACAATCCCGAGAGCCTCGCCTACGTGCTCGCCGATAGCGGTGCGGCGCTGCTCTTCATCGACTCGGCAGCACGCTGGCAGCTGCTCGAGCCGCTCAGAGCAGGACTTCCAGACCTCAAGCGCGTGATCTATCTGGGCGGAGAGGCGGCCGGAGAAGGTATTGCACGCTCGCTGGCGGGGTGGCTCGCTGCGTCCGGGCGCTCGGATCGGGATGCCGCGGGAGCGGTGCCAATCGATCCCGGAGCGCTCGCCGCGATCGTCTATACCTCCGGAACGACGGGCCGGCCCAAGGGCGTGATGCTCACGCACCGCAATGTGGTGTCGAACCTCCGTTCGATCCTCGCCGCGGTCCCGGTCCTGGAAACGGACGTGTTTCTGTCCTTCCTGCCCCTGTCACACACGCTCGAGCGCACGGCGGGTTACTACCTCCCGATTGCAGCGGGCGCCTGCGTTGCGTTTGCTCGCTCTGTATCGCAGCTGATGGAGGATCTCACCGTTGTCCGCCCGACCGTTCTGGTCTCCGTTCCACGCATCTATGAGCGGGTGTACGCACGAATTCGCGAGTCGCTGCAGAGGCGCCCCCTCGCGCGCGCGTTGTTCGCGCTCGCGGTCCGCTGCGGCTGGGCACGATTTGTTCAACAGCAGGGCCGCCAACCGCACGTTCCCGCGGCATTGCGAGCCGTGGCGCCGGTGCTCGACCGCTCTGTCGGTACACGGGTGCGCGCTGTATTCGGCCGCCGCTTGCGAGCGGCCGTGACCGGAGGCGCGCCGATGTCCCTGGAGATCGCGCGAACCTTCCTCGCGCTGCGCGTCCCGCTGCTTCAGGGCTATGGGCTCACCGAGAGCGCCCCGGTCGTGGCCTGCAACACCCCGACGGACAATCATCCCGAATCGGTGGGCAAGCCCTTGCCGGATGTTGCAGTGCAGATCGGCGAGCACGACGAGCTCCTCGTTCGCGGGCCGAACGTCATGGTCGGCTACTGGCAGCGTCCGCAGGATACGGCGCAGGCGATCGATGTGGAGGGATGGCTCCATACCGGTGATCAGGCGCAGATCATCGACGGACGGATCTTCATCAAGGGTCGCATCAAGGACATCATCGTCACATCGACTGGGGAGAAGATCGCGCCCGTGGACCTCGAGACGGCAATCCTCACCGACAGCGCGTTCGATCAGGTGATGGTGGTCGGGGAAGGGCGTCCGTTTATCGCAGCCCTCTGCGTTCTGAACCGGCGACGCTGGGAGGAAGAGGCGGCCAGGCTCGGTCTCGACGCGGCCGACCCGGCGAGCCTTCGATCACCGGCCGCCCTTGCGTGGGCCACCGCGCGAATTGGCACGGCTGCGCGCAGCTTCCCCTCTTATGCCAGGCCGCGCGCGGTGTTTCTGATGGTGGATCCGTGGACGATCGATGCGGGACTTCTGACGCCGACCCTCAAGCCGAAGCGCCTGGCGATCGAGTCCCGCTTCGCCGGGGCGATCGGCGATCTATATCGCGGCCACGGCATCACGCATTGAACTGAAGCTGATGGCGGCAGTGCTCGGTGCCGAAGGGGTCATCGACGCCTGCGAACAGCCGTTCCATCAGCAGGATCTCGCGCTCACGGATGACGTTCAGCAGATCGCTCGGCCCGTGCATATCGTGGAATGCTGCGTAGCCGCGCTCCAGGAGCCTGTGAAGAAGTCCGAATCCAGCCACGTGAGCCGGTACGTAGGCTGCCCGCAGCGTGACCCCCATCAGTGGGTTGCTCGCGGCGCGACCGATGTCGCCGGCCATCGCGTAGAGCAGATCCACCTGCTGCTCTCGCGCGCCCCGCAGTCCCACGGCGCGGTACGCAGCGGCATACGCCGTTTCCGTGATCGGTAGGGCCCGTTCGAGCCGACTCGCCATGGCGTGATCGAGCTCATCCCTCAGCACCTCGAACTCGACGGCGCGACGCAGCAGCTCGACCGCCGCCTCGGGAAGCGCCAGCCTCAGGCGCTCCCATGCCCCGACCAGCTCGCGCGTGCGGCGCGCGATGTCCCGCATGCCGTACAGGTCTTTGAGGCAGAAGGCCAAGGCGCGCGCGTAGCGCGGATCGCGGTACAGATGATCGTAAGTGCGGGCCAGACGAGCGCTCTCCCAGGCGCGCAGCTCGTTGCGGCGCCTGCGCAGCGTAGGGAACTCCAAGTCATTCTGCTCGAGAAGCTCTCGGCGATGGAGCATCGCCTGGAGATCGCCGAGTGACTGCATCGAAGGCCTCATCCCGAAAGCGAGCCCTGGCGGCTCGGTGCTGAATGAATTACCCAACCGCGGCGGATGTTGACAACGCCTGGCGGCTCGAGCCATACGTGGTCTCCGCACTCGCGCCGGCCCGTCGATGATCAATACGTATATCCCGCGAGACCAATAGGGGCGGACGCGCATTGCCCGTGTCCTGAATGCAAAACAAGATTGCGTCCAATGGGAGACGCGAACATCGTGCGAAGCATCGTGCCCCTGCTGGGCGGGTTGTGTGTGATGGGTGCGCTTCTCGGCGGAAGCGGGTCCGCGCTCGGCGCGGAGGCGCCGGGGCCGAGCGCCAGCCAGGACCTCGAGTCGGTTCTGAGCGCCATCCCGGATGTGAAGGCGGGTGCGAGGCGGTTCGCGCTGTGCGCTCAGTGTCACGGAGCCGATGGGGCAGGACTGGCGCAGGCACGAACGCCGGCCATCGCCGGTCAGCATGCGCGGGTGCTCGCCAAGCAGCTCGTCGCCTATCGCCATTCAGTCAGATGGGATCCTGAGATGGAGAAGGTTGCCAGCCGTCACATCCTCAAGTCGCCGCAGGAGATCGCCGACATCGTGGCCTACGTTGCGCAACTGAACCCCCCGGTGCAGACGTCCGTCGGTACGCGAGAGTGGATTGGTCGCGGCCAGCGCGTTTATGGTACGCGTTGCCGCGCATGCCACGGCGCTCAAGCAGAGGGAAACGCCGCGCTCCTCGTGCCGCGGCTCGCCGGCCAGCGCTACGATTATCTACTGCGCCAGCTGCGCGAGGTGCTCGACGGCCGGCGGCCGAGCCTCGAGTCCGTCCACATGGGAGCGTTGCACAAGCTCGACGCGCAGGAACTCGAGGGACTTGCGGATTACATCTCGCGCTTGTCGCCGGGGACGTTGCAGCACGTATCGCGCTGACCGCCAGCGCGCTCGGGGTTGTCGCCCCGATCGGTGCCGCACGTTACAGGTTCTGCGCGCGCAGCTCCGCGATCAGCTTGGACAGGCGTTCCGCGAGGTGCGGCATGGCGCCTTCCCCGCTCAGGAAAGGGCCGAGCGTCGGATCCGCCAGTACGTCCTCGATCCTTCGTGCGCTGCCATTCACGTAAGCCGTTCGGCTGACCAGCCGCACCCCATGACTGTAGTCCGCATAGCGAGCGCCGTGCACAGTGCTCAGCGGCTGGATGGGTTGGCCCTGGGCACGATGCCAGCCGTAGATGGCCACGCGTCCGGGAAACTGCCAGAGGCGCTCGGTGAGCACGAGGTCCTTCTTGTCACCGCTCGTAAGAGCGCCGAGCGGCGCGGGCCACGCCTGACGCTGCAGCTTGATCAGTTGTGTGTGGTACAGGACGTAAGGGGTGCTGCGCATCTGAGCGCCGGGTGTCAGAGGCTGCGGATCGAGCTTCACGGAGCTTGCGGCATAGATGGCATCGACCAGGCGCGGAGTGGGCAGCACGAACCCGAACCGGGTGGCGACCTGCAGGGCGGCTCTGAGTCCCATGGGCACGAACAGAAAATCGGTATTCGAGCCGACCGCAAGATAATCGGGCAGCACACACACAGTGACCGAAGCCGTCCGGCCGCCGGAAGTGCGCTGCACCGTCACGGGAACGAGATGCCGCAGGAACTCCGGGACATCCCCGGCCATCAGCTCCGAGGTTGTGAGCTGGTCGCGCGTTGTGCCGGAGAGGGTGCGCACGCTCTGCGCAAAGGCGCTGCCCGACGGCGCGGCAGCGGTCCGGGCCGGGATCTGCGCAAGCAGGCTCTCGTTGCAGAAGCCCTGATTCTGCTGGGCGCCGGCAGGACGCGCCGCACATGCGAGAATCGCGAGCGACAGTGCGAGCGAGATCCGCGGCGCGAGCTGTGGAGGTTTGAAAGGCACGTCCATCGTGCTGTCACCCGACCCCTGGTACGAATTCATACAATTCTATCATAACGGCCGAGGTCTAGCCGCTGATGGGTATATTCCCGTAGTGACGGGCCTCACGATCGGTCCATATCCTTTCGTATGAGCAAGCTTTGCGCGGCACGGCCGGAAGAAGTCATTGCGCTTCTAAGCCATCGCCGTCGCCGCGGACTCACCCGTAGCGTGCAACCGATCGAGACCCATTTCGCCTGGGTATTTCTCATCGGTACCAGGGCCTACAAGCTGAAGAAGCCCATGCGCCAGACCTCGATGGACTACCGGGCTTTGGCGGCGCGAGAGCGAGGTTGCCGCAACGAAACCCTTCTCAACCGCCGGCTGGCGCCGGGGATCTATCGGGGCGTGATCCCGATCGCGCGCGGACCGACGGGCAGGCTTACCCTCGGTCGCGGTGCGCCGATCCTCGACTGGGTGATCGAGATGCGCAGGCTCCCCGCTGCGGGAATGCTGGAACGCGCCATTCTGGAGCGCAGGGTGAAGGGGGCCGACGTCGACCGCATCGTGCACAGACTCGCCGGGTTCTTCCGGCACGCAGAGCCCAGGCCGATGAGCGCTCGTCGCTATCTCGAGAGACTGCGTGGACAGATCCTGAACAATGGCAAGGACCTCGCCGCGCGCGATCTTGGATTGAGTCACCGGCGCGTGCAGTCGCTGATCCGATCGCAGCTTGCGTTCCTCACCGCCGAGGCGCCGATCCTTGCAGCCCGTGGCGCTCGACTGGTCGATGGTCATGGGGATCTTCGTCCCGAGCACGTGTACGTGGGCAACCGGGGGCGCGATGCTTGCGTCATCGACTGCCTGGAGTTCGACCCCGATCTGCGTCGGCTCGATCCGGCAGAGGAAGTCGCATTTCTGGCGCTCGAGTGCGAGCGACTCGGGGCGCGCGAGCTTGCACGCGAGTTCGTGGAGCGATACCGGCTCGCTGCATCCGATTGCGTCGCGGATGCAGTCATGCGCTTCTACATGAGCCGGCGGGCAGCGACGCGCGCCATGATTGCAGCCTGGCACCTACGCGATCCGCAGTTCGCGGGCCGGGGCCGCGAATGGAAGGCGCGAGCATACTCGTACCTGAACGATGCGCTCATGCACATTCGCGCGGCGCGGCGACCCTCAGGATTCCCCGAGAAGCTCGGACATCAGGGTCAGCAGCTGCGCGGCCCGCAGCGGCTTGTTCGCGATGCGCAGGTGCGCGTCGGGTTGCAGGCTCTTGACCACGAATGAGGTGTCGCCGCTCACCACGATCGCGTTGAGCTCACCCCCATACCGGACGCGCAGCTCGGTGAGCAGGTCAACTCCGGTGGCACCGCCCCCCAGGTGGAAGTCCGTGATGAGCAGCTCGAATGGGTCGGACTCTGCGACGATCTGCAGGGCCTCGCTCATCGAAGCGGCTGCGGCCACGTCGTATCCTTCCGCTGCCAGCAGCATGAGCATGGCCTTGCGAACGGCGCGATCGTCCTCGACCAGGAGCACCTGTCGGCCGACTTTGCGGCCAGCGGCGGCAGCGCTTTCGGCTTGACGCGCGGACTCCATGTGCGCACCTGGTGCGATGCTGGCCGGTAGTTGCAGCAAGAAGCTCGATCCCTTGCCGGGCTCGGAGTGCACATCGAGCTTCAGATCCAGGAGCTTCACCAGGCGGCTGACGATGCTCAAGCCGAGCCCGTAGCCATCGCGCGTTGTATTGGGCGCGACTCCGACCTGGTAGAACTCGTCGTAAATGTAGGGGAGCTGATCGGCAGGGATGCCGATGCCTGTATCGAGCACTTCGACGCCTATGGCGCTCGGCCGGTGCACGCAGCGCAGCAGCACACTTCCCGCCCGGGTGTACTTGATCGCATTTGAAATGAGGTTACGCAGAATCTGTTCGACCAGCGATGGATCGCTGCGGACGGTGTCCGCACATCCCTCGACCTGCAACTCGAGGCCCTTGTTGACGGCCAGCTGTGCGAACTCGTTGCCGAGCTCGTGCAGCAGCGCGGCGACCGTGAAGTCGGTGACTTCGGGCTTGATGACCCCGGCCTCGAGCTTGCTCACGTCGAGCAGCGCATTGAGTAGCCGCGACATCGCCCCGATCGCCTGCTCCTGTTGTGCAAACGCTTCCGACAGCAGCGCGTCTCGAGAGAGGCGTTGCACGGTACCGTTCAAGAGCGAAAGTGCCTGCAGAGGCTGGCGCAGGTCGTGACTGGCGGTTGCGAGAAAGCGCGATTTCGCAAGATTCGCCCGGTCTGCGGCCTCGCGCGCGGCCACGAGCTCGGCCTCGATGCGCTTACGCTCGGTGACATCCCGGATGGCCGCTGCGATGAGCAGGCGCTCCCCGTCTCGAATGGGACTGAGGCTGATCTCCACGGGAAATTCGCTGCCGTCCTTGCGCAGGGCGAAGAGCTCCAATTCCGCACCCATCGGACGCATCTGCGGATTGAACCCGTACCCGGTGCGGTGCGCGAGGTGGCGCGCGCGAAAGCGCTCCGGGAGCAAAGTCTCTACTTTGAGACCGAGAATGTCAGAGGCGCGGTGGCCGAAGAGGGCGGCGACCTGACGATTGGCAAAGACGATCGAGCCCGATGCATCGCTGATCACGATCGCATCAGGTGCTGATTCCAGAGCGCTCTGGACGAGCCGCGGCGGCAGCATGACACACTCCCGATGTCCCTCAGAGTTCACGGCGCATCCGTGGGACGCTTATGGGACGGGTACTCTGCGACAGTGCAGCCGCGCGTAACAAGTCCGCAATAGCCCGTATGTTCTCGAACGACAACTGTGGGCAGTCTTAATCTCAGGATGAAGGCACACGCTCGACACACCCTTGCCGCTCTGGCGGCAGTGCTTGGGTGCTGGGCGCTTTCGCACGCCCAGCCGACGGATGTCTTGGCACTGCAGTGGGATAGGTACGAAGCTGAAGCGCCGAAGAGCATTCTCGAGCTGCAACCGTTTCGCAGCGAGGCGCGCGTGCAGCTTGCTGGTGTGGGCGGAAAGGTTGCGACCGTCACACTCACGAACCTCAATCCGCACATCAATGCCTGGTTCCTGCTGACCGTCGATGCTCGCGAAGGCGGCGCTCCCCGAGCGTATCACCTGGAGAACCCGCAGCCGCGCAACGCATGGCCGCAACTTGCGCAGGCGCGGGCCGATGTGGCGGCGATGACGGGCCTCGGTACCCACGAGGCGTGTGTGCTGTGGCGATTGGGCGGCGGTAGTCCGGTCGAGCTGGCGGCGCACTCGGGGTTGCCGTACGCCCCGCTGTGTGATGGGCGTCTGTACCTTCGCAATCCGGTCGCGGGCCACCGAAGCTCTCTCGAGGCGATCACGCAGTTCCTGCGCGACCACGTCTATGGCGGCGAGGAGATCATTTCGTTCGCGAAGGAGGAGATCTACCGCGATCACTTCCTCGAGCGCGGAGCAGGAGGCACCGGGACCTGCAGCGCGCCGCTATCGAGCTCCTCCGCCGCACCGGAACCGGCAGCAACCCACCCCGACCCGAACGAGGGCTGCATCGTGCAGGGAAGCATTGGACTCGATCTGGAGGTGGCTTCGGCGGATCTTGTGCCTGGGGCATGGTACGGCGTGCGCGACCTGCCGAATGTTTATGCGGGGGTTCTGACCCCGGAGCATCTTGCCAGCGATTTTCTGTCGGGCAGACAGCCGGGGGTCAATCGGCTGGACGCCACCGAATCGAACGCGCTCGTCTATCTCGTCGCCTTCGACCTGGCGAGCTTCGAGGTGCACTTCGCCCTCGGCACCGATCACCCGCAGCTCGATTGGTCGCCGCGTCCTCCAGAGGCGGTACGGGATCCGCGCCTCCCGGGTCCGGACGGCGTCGGCAGTGCCGCGCCGCTCGTTCCAAACGGCATGGTGAGCCCGGCCGACGTGGACCGCACCGTCGCCGCGTTCGCCGGTGGATTCAAGCGCGAACACGGTGCATTCCGCTACGGTCCGCTCGCGCTCGTCAATCACGGCAGTCACTACGGCTTCATCCAGCAAGGCGTGATCTTCAGCAAGTTGCAACCTGGGCTTGCCACTGTCTTCGTGACGGGCGCAGGGCAGCTCGACATGAAGACCTGGACCCACGCCGATGATTCGATGCTCGGGGCCATTCGCGACGCGCGCCAGAACGGCGTTCCACTCATCGAGTACGATGCCGCGCGGGGTATGAGCAGACCCGGCGCATTCGTCAATCAATGGGGGCCGGGCAACTGGTCAGGCTCCGCGGAGGAGGTGCTGCGGACGGTGCGCGCGGGCGCATGCTTGCAACAGTCGGAATCGCGCCGCTTCCTCATCTATGCGTACTTCTCGGCCGCCACGCCTTCGGCAATGGCGCGACTGTTCGAGGCCTATCACTGCCGCTACGCGATGCAGCTCGACATCAATGCGCTCGAGCACACTTACCTTGCGCTCTACGTGCGTCGCAATCGCGAACGGCTGGTCGAGCACGCGGTGCAGGGCATGGAGCAGTGCGACAGTCGCACCCGAGATGGATTCGCGCCGCGATTCCTCGCGGTGCCGGACGACCGGGACTTCTTCTATCTGACTCGAAAGGGCTTGCCGTGATGAGAGTTCTCATGCTTGCAGCGAGCGCGTTGCTCGTGGGTCCGCCGATCGCCCTCGCGCAGGAGCCACCGCAAGTGCTCCACGGCCGCGCCGAACAGAACCAGGCGCTGCTGCACGAGCTGCAGCAGGTCCATGGATTGACGGATGCGCAGATGGCGGTGATCCGCTCGATCTTTGCGGGCTCGCCGGTGATTGGCCAGGGCAATCCGGCCATCACGCATCATCCGATGACGCGCGAGCAGTGCATGCAGAGGCTCGACCAGCAGCATGTCGTGTACCAGAATGCACGCTTCGAGCGCATCTGCGGGCGCAAGTACATGGCTCCCCTCTACGATCCGGCCAGGCAACGTCCCGAGGATGCGACCGCCTGCATCGATCAATTCGAGTTTCCCGATGTTCCCTGTGACTATCCGGTCGTGTGGGTCAAGGCGCGCGAGGCAGCGGAGATCTGCTCCGCCGAAGGCAAGCGCCTTTGCGATGCCGATGAATGGGAGGATGCATGCCAGGGAGAGCGCGAGCCGCCCGACTATCGTTTCGACCTCGCGCAGGGCGTGCCCCCGGAGGTCGGGATCCGGCGCATGCGCGAGGCACACAACCGAGCCCACGTCGCCGACGAGCGCTGGAGCTACGGGCCGGCATACGAGCGCGGCATCTGCGCAACGGGCAGCATCAAGACTGCGGGCTGCAACGGCGGCAGCTGGACGGGATGCGGCTCGAACACCTACCCCGACGGCAGCTTCCCTGCGTGTCACAGCCCGCTCGAGGTATACGACCTGAACGGTAATGCGGCCGAGCACATGAATCTTCCCTTGAGCCCCGCGCAGATGTCGCAGCTTGGCAGCACCTCCCTCGGCTACACGGAAATGAAGGGCAGCTGGTTCATCTTCGACACCTATCGCGCGCATCCGGACTGGTGCCGCTGGCGCGCGCCGTTCTGGCATGGGACTCGGGTGATGGACCCTCACAGCCACGCGAACTATCACCTGGGCTTTCGCTGCTGCAGCAGCCTCGCGACACCCGCACGGATCGGCGCGCTGGCTACACCGCGAGCCAGGCACTGGCTGCCATGAGCACGACGAGCGCAACGCTCAGCCGGTCCCGCATCGCGAACACGAGGGGGTCATCCGTCATGCGGCCCCGATGCGCCATCAGCCACATGTGGCTGATCCAGTAGAGCAGCAGAACCGAGGTCACCCAGATGAGCTCGGCGCGGCTGTAGAAGCGCTCGATATTTCCGGTACTGATGTAGATCGCGAGCACCAGCACCGAGAGGACCCCGCTCGAGCCCCCGAGGACGAGAACGACTTCCTGATCCTCCAGCAGGTATCCGCGCGCGTGCGCCGAGGATCCGTCGCGGCGCTTGAGCAGCGCAAGCTCCGCATAGCGCTTGAGCAGCGCGAGGCTGAAGAACAGAAATATGCAGAACGCGAGCAATCGAGCCGAAGGGCGGATGTGCACGGCAAGGCCGCCCGCCAGGACTCGCAGCGCGTAACCGCCGGCGAGGATCAGGGAGTCGAGCAACGCAACAGCCTTCAGCCGCAGCGAATACGCGACCATGAGCGCAAGATACAGCCCGAGCACCCAGGCGCAGCCCGCATCGACAGTGAGCACCGCTGCCAGCGCCGCCGCAAGCAGGATGGGCACGAACGCCAGTGCGATGGAGCGCGGCAGGCGGCCCGAGGGGATGGGCCGCTGTTGCTTGT
>Ga0335073_10004499_pt1 | contig 19479 bp, 8 predicted proteins | sample Lox_Sample_22_FD_207093 | JGI IMG/M metagenome (GOLD analysis project Ga0335073, IMG submission 207093) | Soil microbial communities from Loxahatchee National Wildlife Refuge, Florida, United States - Lox_Sample_2.2 | ecosystem: Environmental > Terrestrial > Soil > Wetlands | place: USA: Florida...
TTGCCGAACATCTCGTCGGCCACCTTGTCGGTAACCGCCGACCACATCTGGATGACCTTGTTGGAACGCTCGCCGTTGGTGATGGCGCCGTCCATGTACTGCTTCTGGACTTCGATCACCTTCTTGTCGGCTTCGTCCACCACGGTGTACTTGCTGGCCGGGATCACCATGTCGTCCAGGCCGACCGACAGGCCGGAACGCGTGGCGAACTGGAAGCCCAGCGACTTGATGCGGTCGAGCATGCCGACTGTCACTTCAAGGCCGAGATTCTGGTTGCAGTAGTTGACGAGCTGGCCAATGCCCTTCTTCTTGAGCAGGCCGTTGACGAAGGGCATGCCCACAGGCAGCGCATCATTGAGGATGACGCGGCCCACGGTGGTGTTGAGATATTCACGGTTGAAGTCGACCGGCTCGGTATGCGTCAGATCCTGATCGTCGTAAGCCGTGGTCATGTCGAGCACCTTGCCCGTGTAGCGCATGCGGATGGGCGACAGCGTCTCGACCTCCTTGGCTTCGAGCGCCATCAGCACCTCTTCGACGTTCGCGAAGGTGCGGCCTTCACCCTTGCCGCCCTTCTTGGCCTTGGTGAGGTAGTAGAGGCCGAGCACCATGTCCTGCGTGGGCACGGTGATGGGCTGGCCGGAGGCCGGCGACAGGATGTTGTGCGAGGCGAGCATCAGCACGCTGGCTTCGATCTGCGCCTCGGGCGAGAGCGGAATGTGCACGGCCATCTGGTCGCCGTCGAAGTCGGCGTTGAAGGCGGTGCAGACCAGGGGGTGAATCTTGATGGCCTTGCCCTCGACCAGCACCGGCTCAAAGGCCTGAATGCCGAGGCGGTGAAGCGTGGGGGCGCGGTTCAAGAGCACCGGATGGTCCTTGATGACCTCTTCGAGGATGTCCCAGACCACCGGCTCCTGCATCTCCACCATTTCTTTCGCTTGCTTGATGGTGGTGCACTGGCCGGTCTGCTCGAGACGGTGATAGATGAAGGGCTTGAAGAGCTCAAGAGCCATCTTCTTGGGCAGGCCGCACTGGTGCAGCTTGAGCTCGGGGCCGACGACGATGACGGAGCGGCCGGAGTAGTCCACGCGCTTGCCGAGCAGGTTCTGCCGGAAGCGGCCCTGCTTGCCCTTGAGGGTATCGGAGAGAGACTTGAGCGGACGGTTGTTGGCGCCGCGCAGCACGCGGCCGCGGCGGCCGTTGTCGAACAGCGCGTCGACGGCCTCCTGCAACATGCGCTTCTCGTTGCGCACGATCACTTCGGGCGCGTGCAGGTCCATCAGCTTCTTCAACCGGTTGTTACGGTTGATGACGCGGCGATAGAGATCATTCAAGTCGGAGGTGGCAAAGCGGCCGCCGTCCAGCGGCACCAGCGGGCGCAGCTCCGGAGGAATCACCGGCAGCACGTCCAGGATCATCCACTGCGGCTTGTTGGCGCTCTTGCGGAAGGCCTCCACGACCTTGAGGCGCTTGGCGTACTTGAGCTTCTTCTGCGCCGAGGCTTCGCTCTTCATCCTCTCGCGCAGCTCGATGCCCAGCTCGTCCACGCTGACGCGCTTGAGCAGTTCCTTGATCGCCTCGGCGCCCATCATGGCCTTGAACCCCGAAGGGCGGAACTGCTGGTCGAGCTCGCGGAAGCGCGTCTCGTCCTTGATGATCTCGCGCTCGCGCACGGGCGCGTCGCCGGGATCGACGACCACGTAGGACTCGAAGTAGAGGATGCTCTCGAGATCGCGCAGCGAGATGTCGAGCAGGTGGCCGATCCGCGAGGGCAGGCCCTTGAAGAACCACACATGCGAACAGGGAGACGCCAGCTCGATGTGGCCCATCCGTTCGCGCCGCACCTTGCTGACCGTCACTTCCACGCCGCACTTGTCGCAGATGACGCCGCGGTGCTTCATGCGCTTGTACTTGCCGCAGAGGCACTCCCAGTCGGTGACCGGGCCGAAGATGCGGGCGCAGAACAGGCCGTCCCGCTCCGGTTTGAAGGTTCGGTAGTTGATGGTCTCGGGCTTGGTGACCTCGCCATGCGACCAGCTCCGGATCTTCTCCGGAGAAGCGAGCATGATGCGGATGGCGTCGAAATCGGTGATGGGGCTGGTAAGCTCAAACGGGTTCGAACGGAACAAGGCGACCCTCCAGTTCCTAGCTGCTAGCTTCTAGCTGCTAGCCTCTAGCTTTTGGCTTCCCAGGTTCGGGAAGCAGTTCATTTTTCCGGCGCTGCGTGCGCGTTTGAGAAACGGTTCGCACATTGCGCAAACTTCGCATCGCCTCCACTGCTGGCTCTGCCACGATGAAGCTAGAGGCTGGAAGCTAGCAGCTAGAGGCTGCTTTTAGTCCGCCACCGCCGCTACGGGCTCCGGCGCCGGCGCTTTCTTGGCGCCCTCGGCGGCGCGCTTGATCAACTCCACATCCAGGCACAGCGACTGCAGTTCGCGGATGAGCACGTTGAACGACTCCGGCACGCCCGGCTCGATGGCCGCTTCGCCCTTGACGATGGCCTCGTAGATCTTGGTGCGGCCGTAGACGTCGTCGGACTTGGCGGTCAGCAGCTCCTGCAGGATGTAGGCTGCGCCATACGCTTCGAGGGCCCAGACCTCCATCTCGCCGAAGCGCTGGCCGCCGAACTGCGCCTTGCCGCCCAGCGGCTGCTGCGTGATGAGCGAGTACGGTCCGATGGAGCGCGCGTGAATCTTGTCGTCCACCAGGTGCGACAGCTTGAGCATGTAAATGTAGCCCACCGTAACCGGCTGCTCGAACTGCTCGCCGGTCATGCCGTCGTAGAGCACCGTCTTGCCCGAAGTGGGCAGGCCGGCCGCCGACAGCAGCGCCTTGATCTCCTCCTCGCGCGCGCCGTCGAAGACCGCGGTGCCGAACCAGATGCCGCGCTCCATGCCCGCCGCGACCCGCAGCAGCATCTCGTCATCGAGCTCGAGAAGCTGGCGCAGCGTCGCCGTGCCGGCAAACTCCTTCTTCGCCTGCTCGCGGATGAACTCGGCGCCTGCGTTGGCACGAACCAGGGCGGCGATCTTCTTGCCCAGCCCTGCCGCGGCCCAGCCCAGGTGGGTCTCGAGAATCTGGCCCACGTTCATACGCGAGGGCACACCGAGCGGGTTCAAAACGATCTCGACCGGAGTGCCGTCGGGCAGGTACGGCATGTCCTCCTCGGGAAGAATGCGCGCGATCACACCCTTGTTGCCGTGGCGGCCGGCCATCTTGTCGCCCACCGAGAGCTTGCGCTTCATGGCGACGTAGACCTTGACCAGCTTGATCACGCCCGGGGGCAGCTCGTCGCCCTTCTGCAGCTTGAGCACCTTTTCGTTGGTGATCTTGCGCAGCACCTCGATCTGCCGCGAGGTCATCTCCTCGATCTCGTCGATCTGCTCATTGACCCGCGGGTCCTTGTCGGCGTAGCGGATACGCTTCAGGTTCTTGGTCGAGATGCGCTCGATGGTGTCGCGGTCGAGCAGGGCGCCCTTGATCAGGAGGCGCTTGTTGGTGCGCTCGTCGTGCAGGTCGGCCAACACCTCTTTGCCGCCAAGCATCGCCTCCAGCCGCTTCAGACGCTCATCGGTCAGAATGCGGATCTCGTCGCCCAGGTTCTTTTCGAGCTTGGCTACATACTCGGCCTCGATCTGCTTGGCGCGCTCGTCCTTCTCCTGGCCCTTGCGGCTGAAGATGCGCACGTCCACCACCGTGCCCTCGATGCCCGGAGGGCAGGTGAGCGAAGCGTCGCGCACGTCGCCGGCCTTTTCGCCGAAGATGGCGCGCAGCAGCTTCTCTTCCGGCGTCAACTGGGTCTCGCCCTTGGGCGTGACCTTGCCCACAAGAATGTCGCCGTGGCCGATCTGGGCGCCGATGCGGATCACGCCGCTCTCGTCCAGATCGCGCAGCGCGTGCTCGCTCACGTTGGGGATGTCGCGCGTGATCTCTTCCGGGCCGAGCTTGGTATCGCGCGCCTCGATCTCGAACTCCTCGATGTGCACCGAGGTGTAGTAGTCCTCCTTGACCAGCTTCTCCGAGATCAGAATGGCGTCCTCGAAGTTATATCCGCGCCAGGGCATGAAGGCCACCAGCACGTTGCGGCCGAGCGCCAGCTCGCCCTGCTCCGTGCACGGTCCGTCGGCGATCACCTGCCCCTTGACCACACGATCGCCTTCGCGGACGACGGGCTTCTGGTTGATGCAGGTGTTCTGGTTCGAACGCTTAAACTTGATGAGCTGGTAGATGTCGGAACCCACCTCGCGCGAGAGCTGCGTGGGATGATGCTCACCCTCGACGCGCACGATGATGCGCTCGGAGTCGACCGAGTCCACGATGCCGTTGCGTTTGGCCAGGATCACGGCGCCGGAGTCGCGCGCGGTGACGCCTTCCATGCCGGTGCCCACCAGCGGCGCCTCGGCCACCAGCAGCGGAACCGACTGCCGCTGCATGTTGGCGCCCATCAGCGCGCGGTTGGCGTCGTCGTGCTCGAGGAAGGGCACCAGCGACGCGGCCACCGAGACCAGTTGCTTGGGGCTGACGTCGATGTAGTCGACTTCGGTCCGGTTCACCAGAACGAAGTTCCCCTGCCGGCGCGCGTTCACCAGGTCTTCGGTGATCTCGCCCTGGTCGTTGAACTCGATGTTGGCCTGGGCGATGGTGTGCTTGTCCTCTTCCCACGCCGAAAGGTAAAAGCTGTAAGGAATGGACTCAATCGTGCGCTTGCCCGCCTTCTTCAGGTTGTCGTTCAGGCGCAGCGCCTCCTCTTTCTCGATGTGGTCGCCCACACGCAGGCCGCTTTCGCCCGCGTTGACGATCTCCACGTAGTCGAGGATGCGCGAGTCCTTCACCTTGCGGTAAGGCGACTCGATGAATCCATACTCATTGATCCGCGCAAAGCACGAGAGCGAGCTGATCAGGCCGATGTTCGGGCCCTCCGGTGTCTCGATCGGGCAGATGCGGCCGTAGTGCGTCGGGTGCACGTCGCGCACCTCGAAGCCGGCGCGCTCGCGGCTCAACCCGCCCGGCCCCAGCGCCGACAGCCGCCGCTTGTGCGTGATCTCCGACAGCGGATTGGTCTGGTCCATGAACTGCGAGAGCTGCGAGGAGCCGAAGAACTCGCGGATGGCCGCCATCACCGGCTTGGCGTTGATCAGGTCGTGCGGCATGGCCGTGTTGAGCTCCTGATACACGCTCATCTTTTCCTTGATGGCGCGCTCCATGCGCACCAGGCCGATGCGGAACTGGTTCTCCATCAGCTCGCCCACGGCGCGCACGCGGCGGTTGCCCAGGTGGTCGATGTCGTCCACGATGCCAATGTTCTTGCGCAGCTTGAGCAGGTAGCGGATGGTCGCGTAGAAGTCCTCGGCCGTCAGCGTACGGTGATCGAGCGGCGTGGCGTCCTGGTTCTCGTAGAGCTTGATGTTGAACTTGAGGCGGCCGACGCGCGAGAAGTCATACTTGCGCGGGTCGAAGAACATCCCCTCGAAGAGCGCGGTGGCCGTGTCCAGCGTGGGCGGATCGCCCGGGCGCAGCTTGCGGTAGATTTCGATCAGCGCCTCTTCGGGCTTGTGCACCGAGTCGCGCTTGAGCGTGTTGGTGATGATGTTGCCCACGTCGTCGCGCTCGGGGAAGAAGACCTCGAAGCTGGTGGCTCCGCTGGCCATCACCTTGTGCAGGCGGTCGGCGGTCATCTCCACGTTGGCCTCGACGATCACTTCGCCGGTATTGAGATCGACAACGTCGGCAGCCGTGATGGCGCCATCCAGCTCGGCCGATTCCACTTCGATCTTGTTGATCGCCGCGGCGCGGATGGCCTTCATCGTGTGCGGGGTGATCTTGCGGCCCGAGTGCGCGATCTCTTCGCCGTTGTGAACGACCGCATGCGCGGGCTTCGAGCCCACCAGGTGCGTGTTCGACTTGGGGTCTTCGGGCACGGACCAGAAAAGCTTCCCGTCCGCGATCTGAATGCGGTCGACCGTGTAGAAGGTCTTGAGAATCTCCTCGTCCGAGCGCAGTCCCAGCGCGCGCAGGAAGATGGTGCCCAGGAACTTGCGCTTGCGGTCGATGCGCACATAGAGCGTGTTCTTCTGGTCGTACTCGAACTCCACCCACGAGCCGCGGTAGGGAATGATCTTGCCCAGGAAGTAGGTGCGGTTCTGCGCCGTCTCAAAGAAGACGCCCGGCGAGCGGTGAAGCTGCGAGACGATGACGCGCTCGGTTCCGTTGACGATGAAGGTGCCGTTGGGCGTCATCAGGGGAATGTCGCCGAAGAAGACCTCCTGCTCCTTGATGTCGCGGATGGTCTTGTTGCCGGTCTCGGCGTCTTTGTCGTAGATAGTGAGGCGCACCGTCACCTTGAGCGGCGCCGAGAAGGTCATGCCCCGCTCTTCGCACTCCTGCTGGTCGTACTTCAGCTGCAGGCCCACCGGGTCACCGCACTTGTTGCAGAAGTCAGGCGTGTTCTTGTTGTAGGTGCCGCACTTCTGGCAGAGCACGTCGCCGGGCAGAAAGGGGTCCGTGATCACCATGGCGCCGCAATGGGCGCAGGCCGTGCGCAGGTGGTGAAGGCCCTTGAGGTGGCCGCACTTGCACTCCCAGTTGCCGATCGAGTAATCCACAAAATCGAGCTGCGAGATGCCGCGAAAGTCCGAAATCGGAAACACCGAGACGAAGACCGACTGCAGCCCCGAATCGTCGCGCTCGTTGGGGAGTTTGTCCATCTGAAGGAAACGCTCATAGGAACGGCGTTGCACTTCAATCAGGTTGGGAATCTGGGTTGCGGTGGGAATCTTTGAAAAATCGAGCCTGCTGCGAATCGCGCGCTTCTCGTTGGACATGTTCACTCCTGAGGCTCGTTTTTCCGGGTCCGTGCGGCTCCGGACCGGCGCCCGAGTCTCTGCGGCGCCGGTTAATTTCCTCTAACTGATCGAAATACCTGACTGGCCAACCTCCCGACTCCAGTCACCACCCGCTAGTGCACGGCGCGCCCGGCTGCGGGTTCGCCGCTAGCGCGTCCGGAATGCCGGCCAGGTAAATTCGATGAAAACCGCGTCAAAAGACACGTTCGGGGCATTGCCGCGTATCCAGCAGTTGAGCTAGACTGCGCACAATCGGGGTTGGGCGAGCCGAACTGCAAGCCCGCAAACGGGGTTGCCGCGGCTTGGATATGGAGTTGCGCACGCGGGGAGAAATGGTCATAAGAAACCGGTCTTCCCACGCGCGAGACACGAACAGCCCGTAAGGACGCAACGCCTCACGAGCCTGGCTCATCGCCTGTGCCCCCATCCGAATTCTCTGTTCCCGCCCTTCGCCGATCCCAATGCTCGCTTCTGCCGCCCGCTCGCCAATCGCTCAAACCTGCCGCAAGAAAGCCAGCCTGGCTTCCGGCTCGCCCGCGGCAAATCGTTGACCCCAAAAGCACTTAAGCTGCAATGCGATGTCCGCTTGGCCGAGGCTTCTCTTCCACCCCGCCCCGCGGACGATTTGCTGTCCGTTCAAGAATCAAAAAGCGCGCCGCCCGGCCGGGCACAATCCCTCGCTTACGGGGAGATGCCGCCAACACGCGCAACTTTTATCATAGCGCGCGTCGGCCGGGCATGCAAGCCTACTTGATTTCGACCGTCGCTACGCCCTCGAACTTCTTCTTGATAGCCTCGGCCTCATCCTTGGTGGCGTTCTCCTTGATTGCCTTGGGCGCGCCGTCCACCAGGTCCTTGGCTTCCTTCAGGCCCAGCGACGTAACCTCGCGTACCGCCTTGATCGTATTGATCTTGTTGGCGCCCGCGTCCTTCAGGATCACCTGGAACTCGGTCTTCTCCTCGACCGCCGGAGCCGCCGCACCCGCGCCCGCGCCAGCCACCACCACCGGAGCCGCGGCCGCCGCCGAAACCCCAAGCCGCTCCTCCAGCTTCTTTACCAGAGCCGCCGCTTCCAGCAGGCTCAACGAAACAATCTGCTCTTCCAACTGTGCTAGATCTGCCATGTTCTTCTCCAAACCTCGTAAATTGACTTTTCCCGGCCGCCAAAGCAAAATGCGAAAGTTTCCGGTGCGCCAGACATGCGCCCTTTCGATTTACTTCCCGGCCAAACCCTTAAAAACAGTTGTCAGTGATCAGTTCTCAGTGATCAGCGGCGCCTGACCAGCGCGACGCTCTTCTGATAACTGGCAACTGAATACTGACGGCTGCGCGGCTACGCCGCGCCCGCGAACTTCTCTTTCTCTACGCCTTGTCCCAGCACCACGGCCAGATCGCGGCCCGTGGCGTTGAGTACCGTCGCCAGTCGCTGCGCGGGCGCGTTGATCAGGAACAGCAGCTTCGCGAAGATCTCTTCCTTGCCCGGCATCGTCGCCAGGGCCTTCACGCCGTCCGCGTTCAGCAGGCTGCCGTCCACAATGCCGAGCTTGAATTCGAATTCGGCGTTCTCACCTGCCCACTTGGCGAAGACCTTGGCCAGCGCCACCGGGTCGCCCGCGGTGAACGCCACCGAGTTCACCCCCTTCAGACCCTTCAGCGCAGCCTCAACCTGCGACCCGGAACCCGAGATCGCCGCCAGCTTGTTCTTCACCACGCGATACTTGCCGCCCGCCTCCCGGATCACCTTGCGCAACTCGTAGTCCTTCGCCACCGTCAGCTTGGAAAACGTGCCGATGATCGCCGTAGTCGAGGTCTTCAGCTCGCCCGCGAGCAGTTCAATCTTCTCCGCCTTTTTTGCCCTTGAAATCGCCATTGTGTGCTCCGCACAGTGAACAGTGGACAGTGGACAGTTGAAAACCATCCTCGATCAATAGTTCCCGTCTTAAATCTCTCTCAAACCCTTGCAGACCAGGACCGAAACCGAACGCGCGGTCACTGTTCACTGATCACTGTCCACTGCCGTTTAGTGTTTCCCCGCCGCCTCGGCCACCGCCGCATCCAGCGGAACGCCCGGTCCCATCGTCGAGCTCAGCGTCACGCTCTTGATGTACTTGCCTTTAGCCGCCGAAGGCTTGGCGCGCACGATCGACGTGATCACAGTCGTCGCATTCTCCACCAGCTTCTCCGGCGCAAAGCTCAACTTGCCCACCGGCACATGCACCAGGCTGGTCTTGTCGGCCCGGAACTCCACCTTGCCGGCCTTGATCTCCTTCACCGCCGCGGCCACATCTATGGTCACGGTGCCGGTCTTGGGGTTGGGCATCAGGCCCTTGGGGCCGAGCACCTTGCCCAGCCGCCCTACCACCTTCATCATGTCCGGCGTGGCGATCAGCGCGTCGAAGGCGGTCCAGTTCTCCTTCTGAATCTTCTCCACCATCTCCTCGCCGCCCACAAAATCCGCACCCGCTTCGGTGGCCTCTTTCTGACGTTCGCCTGTGGCGATGACAGCCACCGTCTTCGACTTGCCCAGCCCGTGCGGCAGGATCACCGTGCCGCGGACCATCTGGTCGGCGTGGCGAGTATCGACGCCGAGCCGCAGCGTCAGATCGACGGTCTCGTCGAACTTGGCGTACTTGACCTGCTTCAGGAGCCCGACGGCCTCGGGCAGCGGATACGCCGGCTTGTTGACAGCGGCGCGCGCCTTCGCAATATTCTTGCTGGCTTTTGCCATGCTTCCCCCGTCTCCCACCGCCTTTGCCAGCCCGCCGGAGCGGGATCCATTGGCCTGTCCGGGCACCGATGCAAAACACCGCCCGTCGGCAAGGACCAAAAACCGTGGTGCAATTGACCGCCCAGGGACCTCCCTGGACACATTGAATCATCATATCGAAGCAATTCTGGATTTGCAAATCTCAGTCCAAGTCCCGGGCGGCAGGGCCACAGCCGATAACGCCGGCAGAGCGCGAGAAGCAGCCGGCGATTCCGGCAATCTGGCAGACGAACGCTGTATTCAATACACTTGTCCACCTTTTCTGCCACACTCAGCGCCTCACGAACGCAGTCCAGGGCCGCTGCTGCGGCTTCCGCTCCCCTTCCGTAGTCGCTCTCTCAAAAAGGGCGGCAACCTTGCGCGGTCTTTCCCTGAGTTCCTGCCCGGTATTCAATGCCACTCATTCCGTCATAGAGAAAATGAAGGCGCGCAGCCGTCTGAATCAGATGGAACCGCGCAAGTCGAAAGAGACCTAACGGCGATTTCACTCCTCGCTATCGAGAGTTTCGAGGGATACCGGGAGTCGCAGATAGCCCCCTGCGACTTCATCGCACTTCAAAACGGCAGCCCCCAATCAGCTTCGCTGTCCACGGGCACAGTTGCTAAAGGTGGAGCGAGCGGCCGAAATCGAACCCATGCACTGCCAGGCTGGAGCCATGGCGCCCTACCGCTGGGTGACGCCCGCTCAAGAAGTGCGATTCAGACTTCCCGCAAGGACCACTAACGCCCTCACGGCACACTCTTCCCGGCGGTAGGACAGGATCTCCGAAGCATGAATGACCGGCGCCGCGGTGGCATTCGTATCGGTCTTGGTTACATTGCCTTATCCGGCTCTGCCAGAATCAGCAACCAGTGCTGTACCAGCCTCCAACAGGGACTAAGGGTGTGGTTGCAAATCAGTCTCGGCTGCTCTCCTCCCATGGGCTTGGCTCCGCAGCATTACGAACCCGCTGATCGCTGAACGGAGGGAGCCCCCACGCCAATCAACGTCACCGGCCCTTCTGCTTTTGCCGGAGTGCGAAGCGCCTTCAGCTCGGCTCGAACCTCTTTGTACCTGCTTCAAGGGCGAACGATTTCACGCAGCCGCTCAGGCTGCCGGCGGCACTCGAGCTGAAATCCGGATCCCGTTCGCGGTCAATAGCGCTTTCGGCGGCTCAATGGCCGAAATCCAATACGAGGCTGATGCCGTTTGGCTCATCTGAACTTCTCGACCGGCGGTACGGAGTTTGTTATTGTTGTTAACGATGTCCCTTCAGAGACTAGCATTCCGGTGAGGTAATGGCTTGCAGCTGGATAAAAACAATTTGAATCCGCAGGTAAGAAGCGGCTTTATCTGGAGGGTATCCTTCATCGCCGGGCTGGGGGGCATCCTATACGGTTACGACATGGGAATCATAGCCGCAGCCCTTATTTTTGTGCGCGGCACGTTCAACCTGTCGACCAATATGCAGGAACTGCTCGTGAGTATTGTGCTCGTTGGAGCCATGCTTGGAGCTATCTATGGCGGAGCCATCGCCGACCGTATCGGAAGAAGAGGCACGCTCCTATGGGGCAGCGCAGTCTTCATTTCCGGCTCAATCCTCGCCCCGCTTTCGCCCAACGTCGGCACCCTGATCGTCGCTCGCATGCTGCTTGGCATTGCCATCGGATTCACCTCAGTCACCGCACCGGTATATGTCTCGGAGCTATCGCCGCCGCAGTCACGCGGCAGGCTGATCGGGCTTTACCAATTTGCCCTCACTCTGGGCATCGCCCTCGCCGATCTTGTCGGCTACTGGCTCGCCGGGCAGCATGCCTGGAGAATGATGTTCGGCATCGGAGCAGTCCCCGCAATCACCTTCCTGCTCATGATCCTCACGCTTCCCGAAAGCCCACGTTGGCTGTTCTCGAAAAATCGCGCGGCAGATGCCAAGCGCGTACTTGATTCGTATACCGATGAAGCAGGCGCGCTGCTCTTGCTCGATGACATCCGCAACGGCCTGGCAACGCCGATGGAAACCCGCTGGAGCACTCTCTGGAGCCCTGCAGTGCGCGGCTCACTGGTCATTGCCGTTGGCTTTACCATTCTTCAGCAGGTGACCGGAATCAACACAATCATCTATTATGGCCCGCAGATCTTCACTATGGCCGGTATCACCTCGAACAGCCATGCCATCTTCGCTACTCTGTTGGTCGCTGTTACAAATGTTCTTGCTACGGTGATCGCTCTGGTTTTAGTGGACCGCATCGGCCGCAAGCCGCTTCTTTATGCCGGTGTCGGCGGCATGACCGTTTCCCTCTTTACCCTTGCTGTAGCGTTCCACTTTCAAGCGGCCCTGGGAGCATCCCTGGGCGTACTCGCTACCGTGTGCTTGATGCTCTATATCACATGCTTCGCGGCCAGTATGGGGCCAATCGCATGGATCCTGGTCGCCGAAGTCTTTCCGTTGCGGCTGCGGGGCCGAGGAGTTGCGGCGGCAACCCTGGGCTCTGGCATTTCAAACTTTATTGTTTCTCTTACATTCCTCTCTCTTATTAAGGTTGCCGGCAACTCGTCCACCTTTGGCATCTATGGCGTGTTTTGCATTCTCACGCTGCTGTTTACGCGGTTCATCATCCCTGAGACCAAGGGGCGTGAACTGGAAAGCATCAGCACTGCAATGAGCGCAACCGTATAACCAGTGCGATGGAACGCGCGCAAAAACCGCAATCTCCGAGGACAATCCCTAAGATGGTGCAACAGTCCTACCCCGGCATACTTGGACAAGAACCACGTGCGCAGCATGACACCGGCTATGTTGTCGGCGTAGACATCGGCGCCACCAACCTGCGCGTGGCGCTTGCAGACGCCTCCGGCGCCATCGTTGCCAGGCAGTCAGCGTCAACCGCTGGTACGCGCGGCCCCCAAATGGTCGTAGACCTGATTCGGCAGGCCATCGGTCGGCTTCTTGAAGAGAAGAGCCTGTCGCGCAACGATCTGCGCGCGGTCGCTGCCGGCGCTCCCGGCGTTACGGACGTAAATGCCGGAGTCGTCATAGCCACATCGTATCTGCTCGGCTGGCGCGACATTCCATTACGGTCAATGCTTGAATCCACTCTCGGAATTCCCGCAGCGATTGATAACGATGTAAATCTCGCCGCGTTGGGCGAATCTTCCGCGGGCATTGCGCAAGGGGCAAAGGATTTCGTGTTTATTGCTGTGGGTACCGGCATCGGCGCCGGAATCATCCTGAATGGCACGCCATTTCGCGGCACGGATTGGACGGCCGGCGAGATTGGCTACATGCTTGTTCCCGGAACCCAGGAGGAACCGGCCGGACCGGGAGAGCCCGGAGCACTCGAAAGCCTCGCAGGCGGTGAAGGTATCCGGAACCAGTGGCTGCGCGCCTGGGGCCCGGAAAAGACTCGCCTACCCAAAGAACTGACGGCAACTCAGATCTTTGACCACGCTATGCAGGAAGACGGCGATCCATTGGCCCTCGCAATTCTGCAGCAGTCTGCGCGGCTCCTTGCTTATGCCCTGTATAACGTGTCGCTTGTCTTCAGCTGCCCGCTCTTTGTCGTCGGGGGAACCGTGGGCCTGCACCCGGCTCTCAGTAATGCGGTTCAGGCAGCCCTTCGACAGCGCCAAGATCGCGCTCACTGCCAGGTCTGCTGCAGCATTTTGGGAGCGGACGCTCAACTATATGGAGCAATACGCGCGGCACTCGACATCGCAGTTGCAAACGAGAGCGAAGCGGGCCTCGAGGTAACATCAACAATTGATCATCGCCCCAATAAAGCAATTCATAGGCGTTAATCCATGCGATTTGCAGCATTGACAAGTGGAGGCAAAAAGGGGCTGGCAGTTGGCGGTGCGGATGGAATCTTCCGCAGATTCTGCGACGGCGACTCAGAACATCCGGGCTCACTGGACTCTCTCATCGGTAAAGACTCTGAAGCTCCCGATGCCGCTGCAGCGGTCGTCAAGAACGGCCCCGCTATCGACCTTAAGCAGAATTGGCTTCTTCCTCCGATTCAGACTCCGGGCAAGATCATTTCCGTCGGCCTCAACTATGTCGAGAACTGGCTTGAGAGCGGCTTTACCCCGCCCGGCTTTCCAGCTATCTCCGCTCGCTTCACCTTCAGCCGCATCGGAGCAGGCTCACCATCATTTGACCCAAAACCTCCAAGCGGCTGGACTGCGAAGGCGGAATGGTTGCAGTCATCGGCACTGGTGGATGCCATATTGCTGAAGCAGACGGGCTCAAGGGTATCATCGGATACTCCATCATCAACGATGCTTCCATACGCTACTTTCAGATGAAGTCTCCGCAACGGAAAGCGGGAAAGAACTTGGACGGCGCCGGCGCATTCGGCCCTGGCTCCCCACCGCCGGCCACTTGCCTTTGGGCGGCCCAGGCCTGCACCTTCAAACCCGCTCTATCGCCGCCGTGGTTCAGGATGCCTCGACCGGCGACATGGTCTTCAGCGCCGCAAGGCTGCTCGTTATTCTGAGCGAAGCCATGACGCTGCCGCCCGGCGACATCATTGTCAGCGGCACACCAGCCGGTGTCGGCTCTGCCCGCAAACCACCGCTCGAAATGAAGTACGGCAACGTCTGCGAAATTGAAATTGAAGGAACTAGAGTGCTGCGCCACACCGTCAAGGATGAGCAGGCACCACGAAACCCGGATGCTTCAACTGAAGCTCAGCGTCAACACGGGAGCAAGAATGACCGGGAGCGGAGCCGCTTCCAGCGCCCAGACCGAAGACACGCAGCTGCGGCGAAATACCCTGTATGCGGTCGATCCCTTGTTCGTCATCGTAAAGCTGCCGCTCTGTCCGGCTCACGTCGGCTCCCTGGCATTACCGGAACCGGCGCACGCGCAGCGTGTGCCGCCCCGACCGGTAGAATCCCACCACGTACACCGTCGCGCGGCTCTTCGTCGAGAAGATCAGTTGCCGGATGCGCAGCAGCGGACTGCCGCGCGTGATCGCGAGAATATCCGCCAGGCGCAGGTCTGCATCCGTCGCGTCGATCTCCTCATCCGAGTACGCCAGCCCCACACCGAACTCTCGTTCCATCACGCCGAACAACGAAAGCCGCTCCAGCGGCGCGTTTACCAGGTTCGGAAACTCATCGGCCGACCAGTAGCAGGTCTCCAGCGCCACCGGCTCATCGCCAGCCAGCCGGACACGCTCCACCTTGCCCAGCCGGGCGGTCGGCGCCATGCCCAGCCGCGCCGCAATCTCGTGCTCCCGCGTCACAATCCCGCACGTGATCACCCGCGAATTGGCCGTCAGCCCCAGGCTCGCCATCTGCTCCGTGTAGCCCAGCAGCTTGTTGAACTGAACCCGCGGCGGGGCCACGAAGGTCCCCACTCCGTGCCGCCGCTCCACGATCCCGTCCCGCGCCAGCTCGCTCAGCGCGTGGCGCGCCGTCATCAGGCTCACCTTGTGCAGCCGCGCCAACTCACGCTCCGAGGGCACGGGATTGCCCGGTTTCAGTTGTCCTGAGTCGATCCGCCGCCGGATGGCGTTCTGAATCTGCCTGTAGATTGGTTCCTCGTTGCGGTTCCGCATCGTCCGTCCTCTTTGCTGCGAATACTGGGAGCGATCTCATCAGACGAACTGCGTCTCTGGCTCTTTCCCGGCGCCAGGTACCGGTGCTTGAAGCCGCCCTGGCCGAATGGAAGGACATGTACTGCTCCCCAGTCTTCCTGAATACGGTAGCAGAGCATCTGCTATAGGGCGGCGCTTCGGCAGGGAACTGATCGCTATATAGCGCACACCGTACCATTGAATCCGGGCAATGTAAACACCCGCCGTTCCTGCAGGCAATGGCGGTCCGGCGGCACCGCTCCGAAAACCTGCCCGGATCCTCTGCCGTGCCGATACTGTTCACGTCTGCCACCGTACCCCCGGACCTCTACGGCCTCTGTCGCCGCCTTCGCCACAGAGGACTCCACCGTCCCGCTGCATTGGGACCTGGTCGTCTGCTTGGGTATTGTTCTATAGGATAGTGCACGTGCTATATAGCGCCACCATGCAAAGGTTAAAAAAAACAGTTGCCTTTTTTTAAGATTCGTCATAGGCTAGGTGCCAGATTTCTGATACTCATTTCCCCGCTCCCTATCAGAAATGCTCTCTATGAGGTGCTCTCTTTCAGAAGTAGAGCTGTCCCGACGGCGGACGGGCCTAGAGCATTGCTCAGGTTTGTAGTCTATCGGCTCGGCCACGTTTCTAAGGAATTGTCCCGCATTCATTCACCAGGTCGAGTGTAAGGTATGGAAACACCAGAAAGAGGTGGAGGGCCAAAGCCAAATCTTACGAACCTTTCAAAAGTAAGCCGCTCGCCTTGTTTAGATAGCTACGGCGAGTCAGGATGACGCTGGCGTTGGAAGGACCGGCAGAGATAGATCGCTGCCTCAAAGAATTAATGAGTCGCTAAAGCACTTGCGCAGTTCAAATCTTTTCTTGGAGGACGTTGAGATGGGTAAGAGAGCACTTCTGTTATTAGGTTCCCTGTTGGCTGTTGTGACGGCTCTGGCCCCTTCGGCATGGAGTCAGGAGGTGACCGCCACGCTCGTGGGTACGATCACCGACCAAAGCGGCGCGGCTGTTTCCGGGGCTACGGTCAAAGCAACTTCAGTGGATCGCGGTACCAGTTATAGTGCTCTGTCCAACGATGCCGGTCTCTACCGCATCGCGGCGCTGCCGGCGGACAATTACACTCTCACGGTTGAGAAGGCAGGCTTTGCCACCACCTCCCACGCCGCATTTGTGCTTACCGTCAACCAGGTTGCACGTATCGACCTGGCGCTCAAGGTTGGGCAGGTAACTGAATCGGTGGAAGTGACCGGGGCGCCGCCGGTTCTCGAAAAGGACTCCACGCAGGTCAGCACGGTTATAAACGCTGCGACCAACGACAACCTTCCGCTCGCCTCGCGCAATTATGTCCAGCTCACGCTCCTTGCCCCGGGCGCCGTCACAACCGATCCCAGCAGCTTCAACAACGGCAACAACACCGCCGGTTATGGCGGCCGTCCGCTGATCAACGGCAACCGCGAGCAGGCGAACAACTTCCTGCTGGACGGCATGGACAATAACCAGGTCTCAGACAACCTGCTGGGTTACACGCCGGCGCCGGACGCCATTCAGGAGTTCAACCTGATCACGAGCAACGCGCCGGCCGAGTTCGGCAATTTTGAGGGCGGCATCATCAACGCCACCATCAAATCGGGGACCAATCAGTTCCACGGCGACGTATGGGAATATCTCCGCAACAATGTCCTGAATGCGAACAGCTGGTCCAATAACCTGACGGCGCTGCCGATCAGCCAGATTCGCTGGAACATGTTTGGCTTTACCGCCGGCGGACCGATCCTCAAGAACAAGCTTTTCTTCTTCGCGGATTATCAGGGACAGCGGTTCGATATACCGAGCTCACAGGGGCAAATTACAGTCTTCACCGCGGCTGAACGTACTGGCGACTTCGGCATATTGTGTACAAATGGCTTTGACGGTTCCGGAGTTTGTCTAGATAAAGATAATAAAGACGACGTTGCCGATCAGCTTTACAACCCCTGCGTATCCTTCAGTGCTCCGTGCACTCCTTCGTCCACCCCGGCCTCGCCGCGCAGTCCCTTCCCGTACAACAAGATTCCGGCTGCCATGATCAGCCCTGTGGCGTCGAACCTGTTCTCTTCCAGTCTCTACCCGGCCGCCGCAAACACTAGCAAGCAGGATAATACAGTCAACACCTCGGTCTCCGCTGAGAATGTGGACCAGGGCGACTTGAAGGTCGACTATACGGTCGACTCAAAGGACAACATCTCCTACCGCTTCACCCGGGCGTATCAGAATAACCCCTCCAACAACTCGTTCGCATTGTTGTCGAATAGTTATGCCACGACGCCGATTTACAACACGGTGGGCGACTGGACCAGAACGTTATCGAACAACTTGCTGAATAACGTTCGCTTCGGCTGGAGCCACGTTACCCTCAACTCCGGCAATAGCTGGGCTTCGGGCGTAGGCGATCTGGGCAACACGTTGGGAATCGGAAATGGCAACCCTGCGAACGTGCCCGGTCTGCTGGCCCTCAACTTTTCCAACTCCGCCCTCAACAACCTGGGCGCGGCGGAGTCGACCCAGAGTTTTGACGACCACGTCTGGCAGGCTGAAGATTCGTTGAGCTGGACGCGTGGGCGGCATAGTTTCAAGTTCGGCGGCCAATACTGGCGCGAAATCATCAAGACGTTCTATGCCGGCAACAACGGTGAGCTGGGGTATCTGGATTTCAACGGACAGTTTACGGCTGTCAACTCCGCTTCGGCCGGGAACGGAACGGGCGACGGAGGCGCGGACTTTGTGCTCGGTCTCCCGCAGGCGTACGGCCGCGGCGTCAGCACGGGGGCTACATGGCAGCAGTACGAGAATGTCATCGGTATCTACGCCGAAGACACATGGCGCGCCACCGACAACCTCACCTTGAACCTTGGCCTGCGCTACGACGCGCACACGCCCTGGGTCGAAAGCAACAACGAACAGGCCAATTACAATATCAACACCGGACAAATCCAGCTCGCCGGCCAGGATGGCGCCAGCCGCGCACTCTATAATGGCTTCTACGGCGGGAGGGACTTCCAGCCGCGCATCGGATTTGCGTGGACACCCTCAAAGCTGGATAACCGCACGGTAGTACGGGGCGCGTTCACGGTTTCCTCTTACCTTGAGGGAACGGGCACAAACCTCCGCCTGACTCTTAACCCGCCCTTCACTCCGGCAGAAATCGCTGCAACTTACAACGACACTGCCCTGCCTCTCACGGATTCAAGCGAGGGCATTGTAGGCACCGGGTCGAACCTGTCATGCGCCGCACCGGCCTATGCCTGCTATGCCCAGGCATATCTGCGGATATGGGACCCCAACGTGCAGCCGGCGCTCGCGTATCAATGGAGTCTTATCATTCAGCAGCAAATTGCAAGCGGAACAACCTTCCAGGTTGGATATGTGGGGCAAAAAGGTACGCATCTGATGGTGCCGTTCGACTATGGCCAAAGGGTGCTGGGAGCCGGCGGCACCACAGCGAACAGCCCTTATTTTGCCAAGAACCTGACACTCTATAGCGTGCTGGGCGACCCGGCTCAGGGACAAGACCCTGCTACTGGGGTCAATCTGGGGGCAACTATCTCGGGCACGAAGTCAAACGGCAATATGGAGTACAACTCCCTGCAGGCCATCCTGCAGAAGGAAATGTCCCGCGGGCTTCAGGGACAAGTCTCCTATACGTACTCCAAATGTATGTCTGACAGCACCGGATATTACGGAGCCTGGAATAATGCCCTGAGCGCTTCGGCTTACTGGCAGAATGTCTATGACCAGAGAGCGGAGTGGGCCCCCTGCTACTACGACGCCACGCACGTACTGTCCGCGTACGCCGTTTACCAACTGCCCTTTGGACGCGGCAAGCAATTTGCCAACGGTGTAAGTAAGCCTGTCGATGAAGTCATAGGCGGCTGGGCGGTGAGCCCCATCGTGTCCTTCCGTACCGGCTGGCCCCTGCCGATTGAAGGAGTGTCCGACAACTCCGGCACGTTCGGCCGTGGCGCTCGGGCGAACTGCAGTTCACTGCCGTCCATCGAAAATACTCCGATCGCGAGGATAGGTACTCAGTGGTTCACCAATAACAACAATTTCACGCAACCGGCAGTTGGCACATTCGGAGACTGTTCACCGCAGCTCTCAGGTCTCCGGTCGCCACGCTACACTGATCTCGACGCGAGTGTGCACAAGGATTTCCTGATAACGGAACGGTTCCACGTGCAATTCCGCACCGACTTCATTAATGCCTTCAATCACGTTCAATACAATGCTCCGAACATGTCGCTCGGTTCAACGATGGGG